>Ga0302325_10001563_pt1 | contig 58147 bp, 59 predicted proteins | sample Palsa_T0_2_FD_201948 | JGI IMG/M metagenome (GOLD analysis project Ga0302325, IMG submission 201948) | Peat permafrost microbial communities from Stordalen Mire near Abisko, Sweden - Palsa_T0_2 | ecosystem: Environmental > Terrestrial > Soil > Palsa > Peat permafrost | place: Sweden: Abisko... | reverse complement strand
CTCACGGTATGCGAGCAGCGGGTGTCAGCGTGTGTACCTCTGGTTGCTGGGCGACGAGCCGCGACAGATAGAGCTGGCAGCCGCCGAGATCGCCCCTCGCATCAAGTCCTGACGCAAACCGCGGTCTCGCAACCGCGACTGCTATCGGACACACGCAGTCACGAAGTCCACTGCCTCGAGTGTGAGGCAAGGATCAAGCCGCACCATGCCCGTGGTGCCGCGACGTAGTCTGGTCACCACCGACGACGGATTCCGTACTTCAGCCCGAGGCCTGCTTGCTGAGCAGCTCATTCGTCGCTGGTGTACGCGATCATCCAGGTTGGCTCGAGGCGGTAGTAGACGATCTCGCCCCACTCATACGGCGAGCCTCCGTAGTAGCGGGTGAGGTGGGCGAGCACCTCTGGCCAGGTGGGGTCGTCTGGGCCGTTGGCGGGGTTGAGTGTCGTGACGTGCCCGTGCGTCCAGACTCCGACCGTCTCGCCTTCGGTGTAGGACGCGCTCGCGGCCGGGCGAGCAGCCAGATTCGTGGCTTTGGCTGCGGCCCGGTCGGTGCCGAACACCCAGCGACCGTGTAGGAAATGGCCGTCCGCGGCAGAGATGCGAGGCTCGCAGCGAGCGGTGACGGTCGCGAGCGCGACGATCCGCATGCCGGTCAGGGCGGCGATCGTCCCCGCCGCGTCGAGCGCCTTCTCGGCCGTGACGATCGCTCGGAGATGTGCGGTTGCGCGGGTGCGCGAGCCGGCGAGCAGCGCGTCCAGCATCTCGATTTCGGTGCGGGTTTCGAACACGCCTGGTCAGGCTGTTTCGGTGGGGGCGTAGCGCCGGCTGATCGTCGCGGCGTCGTCGCCGGTGCCGCCGACGAAGTACATCGGGTCGCCCGCGCCGAGATCGTCGATTCCGGCCGTCTCGAGCGCGCCGATGGCCATCGTCCGTCGCACGGCGGAGAACGTCAGGACGTGGGCGACCATCCCGCCGTAGGTGAACGTCTGAGGGGGGTTGCAGGTGGCGTCGATGAACGTCTCGTCGGCGCGGCCGTCCTCCAGCGCCCCGACGGCGAGCTCGCGAAATCGCGGGCCGGCTGTCCGGAGCCTTCGGTCAAGCCCCTGCGGGGTTGCGTCGGGGTCGCGCGGGATCTGCTCGCTTCCCTGCACTGCGGCGGTCCACATCTCAAGCTGGCCGACCATCCGATCGGTCAGCCGCCGCAGCGTCGGGTTGGCGTCGATGCCCTCGACCGACAGCTCGATCGGGCGGTCGGCCAGGTCTGAATCGACATGCCCGAGGCGCTCGACGATATCCGCGAGCACGGTGAGGTGGTGATCGAGCATGCGAATCACGATGTGCATGCCGGTGCTCCTTTCGGGTCCGGGCAGCCGCAGGCCGCCGGGTGGGTGGAAGTGGATCGCGCTGGCGCATGGAAGGTCATGCCGCGGCGGAGCTGAGCGGCGGTAGCCCGACGGCGAGATGCCGTGGGCGCGGTGAAAGGCACGCGCGAACGCATCGGGCGAGGCGTAACCGGCATCTAGGCCGACCTCGATGACCGAATCGCTGGTCGCGACCAGCTGGTGAGCGGCTCGCTCCAGCAGGATCCTTCGGCGAAACGTGCCTGGAGCCTCGCCGAGCACGGCTGAGGCGATCCGCGAGAAGTGAAAACGCGAGAGGAACAGCCGCGCCGCGAGCGCATCTCCGTCGCACTCAGGCTCGTCGAGGCTCTGTTCGATCGCCTCGAGGATCTCAGTCAGTCGATCCGGGTTCGCCATCGGCCGATTGTGACCGCGCGCAACCCCGCTGTCCCGGCAGATCTTGCGATATCGCACCAGTTGGTGACCGTCATCCAGCTGGTCTCAACGGCATTGCCACAGACCCAACCGCCATTTCGGACGAACAGAAGCAGCTCGCGGACCGGCGTGATCGCTTCTGCGTCGCCGTTTCGAGCAGCGCCGTGCTGGTTGCTGCTTCCGTGATCGGACCTTTCAGGGCGTCCAGTTCTCTGCGAGCGGGGTGAGCTGGAGCTCGTGCGTCGCGGAGCGCGCGTCCTGGTTGGCGAGGAACAGGGCGGCGTCGGCGATCCTGCGCGGGTCGGCCAGCGCTTCCGGCGAGACACCGGCGCGGGTGGACCCGTCGAGCGGTTGGATGCCCGCATCGACGATCAGCAACGCGACCTGGATGCCGTGGGGGCGCAGCTCGAGCGCGGCCGCGTTGGCGATCGCTCGCACGCCGAACGATCCTGCCGACCACAGACCGCGGCCTGGCCTCGCGCGCCGTGCCGAGCCGCCGGTGACCTGCACCAGAGTCGCTGCCCGACCCTGCGCGATCGCGAATCGTCCGCTGGCGGACAGGAACGAAAACGCCGCGCGGGCCGGAGCCGCCGCCCACGAGTCAAAGCCGTCGAGGTCGGCCTCGGCGATCGGGCCGCCGCCGAAGGGCCCGGTGCGCACGCCGCCATATGCGGCAGCGGCGTTGATAACGAAATCGACTCCACCGTGAGCAGCGGCCGCCTGCTCCAGCGCGCCGTACACGCTCGCGGGGTCCGTCACGTCGGCCTTCAGCGCGAGCGCGCCCGACGCGCTGACGCCATCCAGCGTGCTCGGCGACCGCGCCGCCCCCGCGACCCCCCACCCGTCGCTCACCAGCAGCTCGATGACCGCGCGACCCAAATTGCGCGCTCCGAACACAACCGCACTTCGCTGCTGACCTTGCATGTCACTCATCAAATCGCTCGATTCCGTCCGGGTGTTGGGTCAAAGGGGACGTGACCTTACGCCGAGGTCGTCGCCAGCGACCCCTCCGCGTCGGCGCTGACGATCTCGTCGCTCGCCGGCGGGTGGCTGTTCTGGACGAACAGCAGCGCCAGGACGATCCCGAGCACGGCGAACCCCGCGCCCAATCACGCATCGCCTGATCCCGGTGATTCGCCTAACTCGCACACGTACAGACGGCCGCTCTCGCGAGGGACGATCCAAACCCTTAATGTGCTGGCATTGTCGCCTGTCGTCGTCGCGCCGTGCTTGCAGGCGGCGCTCGCTGGCCAGGGAGCTTAGGCCCTAGTTCACCCGGTCCAGAGGCTGGCGGTCGTCGAAGGTCACGAGCCGCCCTGCGCGCTCACCTGGGGGCGGGATCCGGGCGCACGATCTCGCGCTTGAGGATCTTGCCCGTCGCACCCTTCGGCAGCTCGTCCAGGAACCAGACGTGTCGTGGATACTTGTACGCGGCAACGTTCGACTTCACGTGATCGCGGATCTCCGCCTCGGTGACGGTGCTGCCCGGCTTCAGGACGACGGCAGCCGCGACCTCCTCGCCGAGCTCCGGGTGTGGGATCCCGATCACGGCGGCTTCCCGGACGGCGGGATGCTCGTAGATGACCTCCTCGATCTCACGCGGGTAGACGTTGAAACCGCCGCGGATGATCAGCTCCTTCTTCCGGTCGACGATGTAGAAGTAGCCATCATCGTCAATCCGGCCGATGTCGCCGCTGCGAAACCAGCCGTCGCGGATCGCCTCGGCGGTCGCCTCGGGCCGCTGCCAGTAGCCCTTCATCACGTTGTGACCGCGGATCACGATCTCGCCGGGCTCGCCCTGCGCTACCTCGTTGCCGTCCTCGTCGACCACCTTCATCTCGACCCCCTTGACGGGGGTTCCGATCGAACCCGGCTTGCGCTCCCGGTCAGGGTGGTTGAACGACGCCATCGGCGAGGTCTCCGACAGACCGTAGCCCTCGAGGACCGTGCACCGGAAGTGTTCCTCGAACCCACGCATCACCTCAATCGGCATCGCCGCACCGCCCGACATGCACACCTGCAGCGACGAGGTGTCGTACGTCTCGCTGTCGGGGGCGTGGAGCATCGCCGAGTACATGGTCGGAACGCCCTCGAACACGGTCACCCGATCTCGCTCGACGATCTCCAGCGCCTTATTGGCGTTGAAGCGCGGGATCAGCGACAAGGTCGCACCGACCGCGACGGCGGCGTTCATCGCGCACGTCTGGCCGAACGCATGGAAGAGCGGGAGCGCTCCCAGCACGACGCCGTCCGAGTCGAGACCCAGCAGGTCGACCGCCACCTCCACGTTCAAGCCCAGGTTCGCGTGGGTCAGCTCGGCGCCCTTCGGCTTGCCGGTGGTCCCGGAGGTATAGAGGATCACCGCCGTGTCGTCGCCCTCCATATCGATCACGTCTGCATTCGGCTCCACCGAGGCCAGCAGCCGCTCGAACGCCCCGGAGGTCACGCCGGCCACCTCGGCCCCGGCCGCAGTCGCTCCCGCCTGTGCTGCGGCTGCGAACTCGTGCCAGGCGAACACCAGCCGAGCCTCGGAGTCTGCGAGGTAGAACTCGACCTCGCGCGCCTTGAGCAGCGGGTTCATCGGAACGACCACCCCACCTGCGCGGAGCACGCCGTAGTACGCCACGGCGAATTGCGGAACGTTGGGCAGCATGATCCCGACGCGCGCACCAGCTCCGATCCCTCGGAGCCGCAGGAGCCCGGCCACCCTCGCGCTCGCGGCGTCGAGGGCTGCGTAGGGGATCTCGGTCTCGTCGAGCTTGAGCGCGATGTTGTCGGCGTGGCGCTCAGCGGTGGTCAGGAGGTTGGCCGCAAGGTTGCCCATCTGTTGTCCTCCGGATACGTGCGTGGACAGGAGACCAGCCTTACAGACCGCCCGACGGTCCGCCTTAGAGAATCCTCTGAGCCTGCTTGGAGGACGACACAGACCGATTCCCCGTAGGCTGCGCCCGGGGTGACGGTTTCCGACTCTGATAGTGATTCGCAGGCGAGATGGGAAGCGTTCATCGACGCGCTGGTCGCCGACCGTGAACCGTTGACCGAGCGCATCCGCCAGAGCATCCGCACCGGCCTCCCCACCTATCGGAATGTCTCGGACAGGGAGCTCGATTGGGGCTTCCGCATCGATCTCGACGGCACGCTGAGAGCCGCGCGAGCAGGTCACGAGGGGGTCACCGATGAGCAGCTTGCGGCATTGACGCCGGTTGGGGAGGCGCGTGCGCAGCAGGGGATCCCGATCGCTGACGTCCTGCTCGCGTGGCGAATCGGCGTTCAGGTCGTGATCGACCGCGCCACGGAGATCCGCCCACAGCTCGACATATCAGAGGCCGAGATGCTCCGCTTCGTCAGGGCGTTGATCACCGCGTCGGATCGCGCAATGGCGATCATCGCCAGTGCGCACCGGACGGCCGACCTGGAACTTGCGACGCGCGAGCACGAGCGGCGGGCGGCTGTGGTCCGCGAGGTCCTGCTCGGGACGATCGCCCCGGTCGTCGCGCGCGCGCACGCAGAGTCATGCGGCATCGACATCAGCCGCGAGTACGTCGCCGTTCGCGCCGCTGACGTCCCCGAGGAGCGAACGCAGCGCGAGCGACAGCTCGGCTTTCAGGGAACGCTCACACCTCGGTTCGGCCTCGCCGCGATGATCGATGACGACCTTGCCGGCTTCCTATTACGCCCTCCGGCGAGCGAAATCCCGTTCCCGGTCGCCGTCGGGCCGCCACGGCCGATCGAGCGGCTGACGGAGTCGTTCGAGTTAGCATCGCGCACGCTCGCGACCATGCGGCCGTTTCACATGGTCGGTGTATACGACCTCGACGCCCTCGGCGTGCTGCCGGCGATCGTCGCCGACCGAGCCGTCGGCGACGCTCTCGTGCGGCGTTACCTGGAGCCGCTCGCCGGGTCACAGGCTGAGATCGCTGCCAGCCTACGAGTTCTCTTCGAATCCGACATGCACGTGGAACGTGCCGCCGAGCAGCTGTTCGTGCACCCGAACACGCTGCGCTACAGGATCGGTCGCTTCGAGGAGATCACCGGCACGAATCTGCGCAACCCCAGGAGTGCCTTCGAAGTCTGGTGGGCGCTCCAGCGCGACGCAATCCGTGCGCGCAGCTAGCTCGCGAACATACGCCCGACGTTCGTTCGAGCCAGATCGATGAGCTCGTCGCCGCGGCCGGATAGGAGCGTCCGCCCAGCGAACAGCGTGAACCCCTTCGTCTCATCGATCGTCAAGTGAGGTGGCATCGAGAGCTCCTGACGAGCGGTGAGAACGTCGACCAGTGCGGGGCCGGGAACTCGAACGCCGCTCGCAACGCCGCATCCAGCTGGTCGACGTGTTCGACGCGCCAATCGCGAACGCCGAGAGCGGTCGCAGCATCCGCAAGGTTCGGATTGCGCAGATCGGTGCCGCAGTTGGGGAAGCCGGCTGACTTCATCTCGAGTTCGACGAAGGCGAGCGCTCCGTTGTTGAGGACGACGATCTTCACGGGCAGTTCATGCTGCTGGAGGGTGATCAGGTCGCCGAGCATCATCGTCAGCCCCCCGTCGCCAGACAGCGTGACGACCTGCCTACCGGGGAGGGCCGCCTGAGCGCCGATCGCCTGCGGCATCGCGTTGGCGATCGAACCGTGGTTGAACGAGCCGATCAGCCGTCGCCCACCCCCGAGCTTCAGGTACCGCGCCGACCAGATGACCGGAGTGCCTACGTCCGGGATGAATACGGCATCGGCCGATACAAGCTCGCTCACTCGCGCGGCGACGGTCTGCGGGTGGATCTGTCCGGCGCGACCCTGTTCGAGGTCCAGTTTGTCGAGGCTCTGGCGGGTGTCCAGATAGTGAGCGCGGCTGCGGTCGAGATCAGCAGCGCTTTCCTATGCTCCATCGCGTAATAGCCTGACGCGAAGCCCAGCAGCCCCGTGAGCCCGACGTCGAACGGGTTGTCGTGCTCGACGAACTCCTTGCCCCGCAGCGTGTGGACCACCGGCGCCGCGAGTCGCTGGGCGATCGCGAGGAGCCCCTCGCGTGCGTCCTGGCAGCCCGCGCCGGCGAGGATCGTGACGGACGTGGCGCGATTGAGGAGGCCCGCAGCTCGCGTGAGTTGGGCATCTCCGGGTCGAGCGATTCCGGCTGCGGTCCGGATTCTCGGCGCCGGCGGTCGGCTCGCTGTGGCCGACTCACGGAGGATGTCACCGGGGATCACGACCACCGCGACGCCGCGCTGGCCGACCGCCGTCCGCATGGCGATCTCCAGAACATGGGGAAGCTGCGCCGCGCTTCCGACCAGCTCGCAGTACGAGCTGCACTCCTGGAAGAGCTGTTGGGGTGTGTCTCCTGAAAGAAGGTGCTCCCGATCTCCACGCTCGGAATGTGCGCCGCGATCGCCAGCACGGGAACGCGACTGCGATGGGCATCGAACAGGCCATTGATCAGATGGAGATTCCCCGGTCCGCAGCTCGCGGCGCAGACGGCGAGCTCTCCCATCAAGGTCGCGTCGGCGGTTGCCGCGAACGCCGCCGCTTCCTCGTGCCGGACATGGATCCACTGCACCGTCCCGTCGCGGCGCAAGGCGTCCGTGAAGCCGTTGAGCGAATCCCCCGGAAGGCCGTAGATGCGGCTGACGCCGCTCGCCTTCAGGAACTCAACGATGATGTCCGCCGTGGTCGGTGCCATCTGTCTCCTTCTCGTGAGGTCGCGGACGCGCGGGCCTGCCGGGCTGCCGGTCAGGCTTCGAGCGTCCGGAGGTCGGTGACGCTGTAGCCGAGGTTGAAGCGAAACCCGCCGCCCACACGCACTGGGTTGAGGGCCGCGAGCTCCTCGCCAACGGCTTCCGGGAACTCGAGCGTGGCGTCGCCGGCCCAGATGTTCGTCAGGGTCTGGTTGTCAAACACCGCCATGACCAGCTCGTGGACCGCCGGGTTCTCCCATTGTCCGGAGCCGAGCCGCGGGAAGTGCCTAAGGTTGACGGTCGGCCGCGCCAGAGCCTCCAAGGCGCTCGCCGGCGCTTTCAGTGTCACGGTCGCGTTACCGAGACGGAGACCGGCCGCCGAGACGGATGCGGCGAACCGCGCTCCCGCCTGAAGCGCGGGCGTCGCAGGGCTCGGCACGTCGAACAGCCGCGTCTGGTACACGGACCCGAGCTTCTTCGGAAAACCCTGGATCCACCCACGTGCCATCGCGTGATCGTTGTCGACGAAGATGTACGGGCACCAGGCGACGGCCTCGGTGTGCCACCGTGCGTCCATCAGAACGAAGAACTCGCGGTACTGGCTGCGAACTGGGTCGAGACACTCATCGTGGGATCCGCTGTACTGCCAATCGATGAACAGCCCGATTCCGTGACCGTTGCTGTCCGGGTCCGGTGAGAGGCCCTCCGGGAGGGTCGCGCGCGCCGCGTCGGGATCCGCCCAGAACTCGACCGCGAGGACGTCGCCCGCATAGTGCCACGGCGGGGTCGTCGCCAAACCGGCGACGCCGTTCGGCGACAACGGGACGGCATAACCTTTGAGCATCGAGAATCTCCTCCGGCTCCGATTTCCTTTGGGGGTCGCGAGCGACTCTCGCGCTCGAGTCCGACTCGGACAACGGACCGGCCTCCAAGGCGGCTTGGAGAATCCGCTAATGCCGCTCGACGCAACGCGAGGTCGGCGAGCTCGTCGACGAAGCGGCTTGGGCCGATCTCCAAGCCAATTCGTCTCAACATCCATAGCGACGCCGCGATGCCCGGGAGACACTGAGCTCGCGAGGCGGAGTGCGTCGACGGGAAGCCCGGCGTCCACGTCACCGAATCCGACAGAAGGACCCAAGACGGCCTGAAAACGGGGTCTGAGCTCCTGGACGCCCCTCGCCCAGATGGCTACATCGTCGAAGGTGATCATTTCCTCGTCGAGCACGCCCCGCTGAAGTCGTCCAGCGCAGGAACGGTGATCGTCGAGGCTAGGCGGCACCTGTTGGATTTCGGTGAAATGACGCCAACCGAAAGCGCCGAGCTCGGTTCCCTTCTCCATCGGCTCGTTCCGGCGGTCAAGGCTGCGACAGGAGTCGAGCGTGTCTACTTCCTGGCGTTGATGGAGCGAGCGGCCCACTTCCATCTCTGGCTTGTGCCGAAGAAAAACGAGGGAGAACTCAGAGGAGTGGAATACCTGGCGCAGCAGCCCCCGCTTACGGCCTCGCTCAGCGCGGCAGAAGCGATGTCGCGGAAGATCCGAGCTGAGTTCGAGCGGTCTTGAGGACGGCCATGGGATAAGAAATCCGGTTCCGCGCCAGCCTGTACCGGAGCACCTCGCCGTCAACCGCGACAGGGTGTCACAACTACCGACTGGCGGTGAACCTCTTGTGGACGATGACCGCGGTCGAGTGCCCCGAGGTGAACTCAGACGTCGAGGTGAGGGTGAGGCGATGCCCGGCGTGCTTGAGCAGCACCCTGCCCGCTGCCGTCAGCTTGACCGACAGGTTGACCCGGCCCGCCTTCTTGATGATGACCGCTCCGGTGGCGACCAACACCGGCTTGCGCTTCGCGCGGCGTGTGCCGCTGGGTGCCACATACCAGGAGATCCTCAGGAAGCCGGCCTCGGGCGACGTGAACGCGAAGGTGAAGCCGTTCTTCTGGAGCAGCGCGCCGATGAGCGCGCCCTTGCCGTGTGGGATCGCGACGCTGGCGAGCCAGGCCTCGATCTGGGCGGCCGTCACCCGCGCGATCGGTGTCGGGGTTGGTGTGGGGGTCGGGGTCGGTGTGGGGGTCGGGGTTGGGGTTGGGGTGGGGGTCGGTGTGGGTGTGGGGGGTGGGGTCGGGGTTGGGGTTGGGGTGGGGGTGGGGGTCGGGGTCGGGGTCGCTGTAGTCGAAGGCGAGAAGGCGGCCACGCCTACCGGCGACCCGACCCCGCTGGGCCCATCGAAGCCGGTCTCCGCGTCGCAGGCGGCGGTGCCGCCGCAGTCGTCCCCGGCGAACGGGAACGGCGGGTTGCAGCTGGTGCCGTAGCAGTATCCGTTGCCGCCACTGGTGACGTCATACAGGGATCCAGGGTCGGTGGCGAGTCCGGAGTAGAGCGTCTGGGCCGGATAGCTGACGCCCTGAGCCCCACCGGCGAGGCCGAACATGGCCGCGACGACGGGCGAGCTGAGGCTCGTACCGCCTGAGGTGGCCCACCCTTGTTGGCTGCCGTCGGCGTAGCTGTCGTAGGTGTCAAAGCCGGTGACCGGATCCCCGATCGTCGAGATGTCGGCGACGAGCCGCTTGCCGGCGCAGCCGGCCGCCGCATATCCCGAGGCCGAGCTCTGCCAGGTCTGAGCGGTGAACAGGGTGCTGCAGCCGCCGCCGGTCGCGCTGTCGATGCCGTATGCAAAGGATGGCCCGGTTTCGTCGTTCCAGACCGTCTCAGAGGCGCGGGATCCGTCGCTGTTGAGCTGCAGAGCGGTGCCGCCCACCGCCACGGTCTGCGGGAACGCCGCCGGCGTGTTCGCTTTCGCCGCTAGGCTCGGATCCGTCCAGTTGTGGTAGCCGCTGTCTCCGGCTGCGGCCGTTATCACGACACCCGGGTGGGTGTAATCGGCTTGGATCGACGATGATGCCTGCTCCGGGCTGCCGTAGGAGTTGGACACCTCGGTGGCACCGAGCGCGACCGCCTCGTTGACCGCCGTCCCGAGATCGCTGGACGAGGACGAATTCGCCTCGACCAACAGCACCTTGCAGTCAGGGCAGACCGAATGCACCGACTCGACGTCGAGCGAGATCTCCTCGTCCCATCCGCTTGAGCCGGCAGCTGCCGGCAGCGCCGTCTTACTCCCTGTCTGACTGACCTTCTCAAAGCACCCATTGGCCGTGGTGCACGCCGGAAGCCCGTAGTGGACATCGAAGGTCCCGAGATCCGCCTCGATGTCCGGGTCGTCATAGGCATCTACGATCCCCACCGTCTGTCCGGTGCCCGGACCCCCCGCAGCCGTGAGCGAGGCGGGCGTCCCGAGACCATATGCCGACCACAGATCGCCCGGGGTGTAGCCGTCGTCGGGACCAACGGGATAGCTGCCTCGCACGACGTACGGCTGCGCGCCCGCAGTGCCCTTAGAGACCGAAACTCGCCGCAGCGCGTAGCAGCCGTCATCTCCGGGGCTGGGCGCGGCGCAATCGGCGACGATCTTTGCGTAGTGGATGCCAAGGACCGCTCGGCGGGCCGTGGCCGCGTGCGCCACCGACACGAAGGACGCCGAGACAGCCGCAGCCGCCACCAACCCTACGAGCAGGCTGAACGAACCCATGACCCACGTGCGTGCAACGCGTCTCAGCACCAGCGCCTGCGAACGTCGCGGTCCCCGAGTCCCACCGCCACCACACCGACGCCGACTATCCACTGGTGCACGAAGACAAGAACACCCGCATCAACAGCCTCGGTATCGATCAACGGTCACCCCGGACCATCGACGCGCCGGACCCGACACTTGAGCGCGACCCCGCAAGAGACCCCTTCATGTCCGTACCAACCTTGCCGCAACGTCGGCGAGGCGGCCGCGGTGCAGGTGCTGCCGCGTATCTGTGCTTCGCGCCGAGCTCTGAGCGGAAGTGCCACTGAGGCCGGATCATACGGTGACTACGCCGGCGCCTTTCGGATCACGCTTCGCAGGTCGTTCTTGGAACACCATAGACCCGAACCTATTGGGCTTCGCCACACCTACCGACCGCGGAGTTCGTCGATCTCACGTGCGAGCCTGAGCAACGCGTTCTGCGTGTTCGCCAGCATCCGCTGCAAGCTCCGAACCGTCTCTGCGTCTGACTCGCCGTGCTGCAACCCCTGCAGCTGGTCTTGGCTGAGCCGGTGGCCGGACAGTAGGTCCTTGATCTCGTGTTCTAGATCACTCATGCGGCGCCTTTCGCGGAGGTGTCGGCAGGAGCCTACGGGTTGCGGCAGGTCCTCTGTCGTGTGCTAGGAAGAGTTGTGCTGGATTGCTCTCGCTGCGGCCGCATCCGCGTGCCCGGAGACTGCTGCGGTGCTGTGCCAACTCGGAAGCGGAAGCGGAAGCGGCGCCGGCGAGGCCCTCGCGCAGTCGAGACCACCCGGGCTTCGTGACGGAAGTTCTGTGGGCCGGATCTCTGTCACGAGCTCAGACGCAGACCTTGCGTGACCGTCCCGGAAGGTCGTTTCCGACGCTCCGTCGGGCGATGACATCTGTCATGCCGAACTGATGTTTGGTGGCACTACCGGTGCGATAGGTCCGCTGTCAATGTCTGGTCATGTTGGTTTTGCCCCACCAGAAACGAGGTCACGATGATCATTCTCCTTCCCCTGCTGCGTAAGCTGAGCGTCCGCACCCGCGTGCTCGTCGGCTCGGTGCTGACCGGCGCCGGACTCGTCGTGATCGTGATCGCGCTCGTGGTCGCGCCGGGCATCCTCATCCACGGCGCGGTCGCTGCGGTTGTCGGGCTCGTGTTTCTCGCCAGCGCGTGGTCGAGTCGCCGTCGCATCGCCGCGCGGGCGGGCGTGGAAACCCGGCGTGTCGCGGCGCGCTGAGGGCGCGGTGGTCGAGCGCGACGTGGACTCAGGGAGCCGCACCGGTCAACCCGGCCGAAACGCGATCCGGGGCGAGTCAGAGCGCCCAAACCTGATCGTGCAATGGGCAGTGATCGTGAGGCTGCCCGGTGTGGCTGAGAGCAGCCCTCCGCGGCCCGCTCGAGTTTGTGCATCCTCCACGCTCTGGAGCTGCGCGTGCGGGAAGCTGGCCTCGGCGCTCGGGTCTTCTAACTCAGCGCCCGCTCACTCGTGCTCCCAGTAAACCGCCCCGCTGCAATCAAGCACGCCAGCCTCATCCAACCCGACGACCCTGGTGCGCGCACTGCCGCCGTCGCCGGGCACCACCACCCCTCGACCACAGCGCCTCCCCCCGGCGCGATTCCCAAGCGTGCGGGTCGCTGACCGTCACCCCGCGCGGCGGTTTGCGCCGGGGTGCGACGATATCCGCTCAGGTGAGCCCCTCACACCGCTTACGGGTCCGCGGCCGCCGCGACTCGGCCGCCGAGCAGCAGCCGCCGAGGCCGGCGCCGTCGGGGGTTCGTCGCAGCTTCCATGAGGCCGCTCACAAGCTCGGTTACTGGCCTGTCGTGCCGGCGCCGAGCAGGGACACCGGGCCGTCGGCGAAGGTCCGCGAGGCGGGCGCCGATGATCGTGACGTGGTCGCCCACGCCAGCAAGGCGGTGCTGGCGCTCGGGGCGCTCGGGATTGTCTACGGCGACATCGGCACCAGTCCGCTGTACGCGATCCAGACGATTTTCACCCCCGGTAGGTATCACGCCGTGACGATCACGCAGAGCGGGGTGTACGGGATCGCATCGCTGATCTTCTGGGCGCTGATGATCGAGGTGTCGATCAAGTACGCCGGGTTCATCATGCGCGCCCACAACCACGGCGATGGCGGGATCATGGCGCTGGTGGCGCTGGTCACCCGCAACAAGGTCCCGCGCGCCGTGGCATTGGTGATCCTCGGGGTGTTCGGTGCCGGACTGTTCTTCGGCGACGGGATGATCACCCCTGCGATCTCGGTCGTGTCGGCGGTCGAGGGACTCGACGTCGCGACCCCGAGCGTGTCGAGCCTGGTCGTCCCGATCGCGCTCGTGATCCTGATCGGACTGTTCATGGGCCAGCGGTTCGGCACCGGCGCGGTCGGCTGGCTGTTCGGACCGGTGATCGGAATCTGGTTCTTGACCATCGCGGTGCTCGGGGTCCACCAGGTCGCGATGCACCCTGGGGTCATCCGGGCGTTGTCGCCCAGCTATGGCGTGTCGTTCATCTTCGATCACGGCATCGACGCGTTCCTGGTGCTCGGCGGGGTCGTGCTGGCGGTGACCGGAGCCGAAGCGCTCTACGCCGACCGCGGTCACTTCGGGGCCGGACCGATCCGCTTCACGTGGTTCTCGATCGTGCTGCCGGCGGTGCTGCTCAACTACCTTGGCCAGGCGGCGCTCGTCCAGTCTGACCCGTCCAAGGTCTCCAACCCGTTCTATCTGATGGCACCGCACAGCCTCGAGGTGCCGCTCGTGGTGCTCGCGACGCTGGCGACGATCATCGCCTCGCAGGCGGCCATCACGGGATCGTTCTCGGTCGCCAAGCAGGCGATCCAGCTGGGGCTGCTGCCTCGGCTGAAGGTCGTGCAGACCTCGAACATCGAAGGTCAGATCTACGTCCCGATCATCAACTGGTTCCTCTGCATCGGGGTCGCCACGCTGGTGCTGGTGTTCCGCAGCTCCAACAAGCTGACCGATATCTACGGCGTCGCCGTGACCGGCACGTTCATCCTCAACACGATCCTGTTCACGGCGCTCGCGCGCGCGATGTGGAAGCTCTCCTGGTGGCGGCTAGCGCCGTTGTGCACACTGTTTCTGCTGGTCGAAGTCTCGTTCTTCGGTGCGAACCTGACGAAGGTCGATCACGGCGCCTGGCTGTCGCTGGCGGTTGGGGTGGCGTTCGCGTCGCTGATGCTCACCTGGCGGCGCGGACGCCAGATCCTGACCGCCAACCGGGTCGCGGAGGAGGGCTCGCTCGACGCGTTTCTCGCCGAGCTCCCCGACCAGCAGCCGTCGCTGCGCCGGGTTGCCGGGACCGCGATCTATCTGGCACCGACGACCGCGACGACGCCGCTGGCGCTACGAGCCGAGGTCGAGGCGAACCATGTGCTGCACGAGACCGTGATGATCGTGACGATGGTGCCGGTCTCGATCTCGCACGTGGGGCCCGACGATCGGTTCGCGTTCGAATGGCTCGGCCCGGGGAAGTTCAAGGTCGGGCACGTGACCGTGCACATCGGGTACCGCGACGCGGCCGACCTTCCCCGTGAACTGGCACTGGCGCGCAAGCGTGGCCTGCTGGCACGCAACCTCGACCTCGAGCACGCCTACTACTTCGTCAGCCGGATGCAGATCGTCCGCACCCGCGCACCCGGGATGAAGCCGTGGCGCAAGGCAATCTTCGTGTTCATGGCGCGCAACGCCTCAAGCCCGGTCGAGGACTTCTCACTGCCCGAGGCGCGGACCGTGCTGATGGGCTCGCAGATCGAGTTCTAGGCGCCAGGGGACGTCCGGTGTGCGGCTCGGCCATCGCAACTCCTCGGGGGTCGACAATTTGTGCCGCCGACCAGACGGGAAGCCGACATGACCCGAAGCCCTCTCACCAGTCCGCGCCGCGCAGCCGGTAAGTTGCACGTCGCCTCCGCGTACGGCAAGGGCTGAGAGTCCTGCCGGACGCAGTCCTGATCATCGCGTTCGTGCTCGGCGCGATGCTGAGCCTCGGCTCAAGCTGGGTGTTGGTCGCAAGGCTCGAGCGCGTCGGAGCACGACTTGGCCTGTCCGAAGCCCTGCTGGGTGTGCTGGCCGCGCTCGCGGCCGACACCCCGGAGATCACCTCCGCGGTGACCGCACTCGCCGGGCATCACTCCAAGATCGGTGCCGGGATCGTGATCGGCTCAAACGTGTTTAACCTCGCGGCGCTGCTGGGCCTCACCGCGGTACTCGCGGGCACGATCGCGTTGCACCGGCGAGTGATCCTGATGGAAGGCACCGTGGCGGTCTGGATCGCCGCGGTCTGCCTCGCCGCGATCATTCGGCTGGTCTCGCCAGCGGTCGGGCTGATCCTGGTCGTTGGGGTGCTGGTGCCGTACCTCCTGATTCAGGGCGTGCGCCACGACCGACTGTTCGGCATCGGGCTGCCCGACCGATGGGTGCGCTGGCTGACTGACGCGATCGACGAGGAACAGCTCGAGCTTGAGCCCGCGATCCATCCCCAGCGCGGCCGGACGTCTGACGGGATCGTTGCGGCGATCGCAGTGCTCATCGTGGTCGGCGCCAGCCTCGCGATGGAACAGGCCGCCTCCAAACTCGGGACGCGACACGCGATCCCGCAGATCGTCATCGGCGGGCTGATCCTCGCCGGCGTCACAAGTCTCCCCAACGCCGTCGCCGCGGTCTACCTCTCACGGCGAGGACGAGGCACCGCAACGCTCAGCACCGCCATGAACAGCAACGCGATCAACGTCGCCGCCGGCCTCCTGCTCCCGGCGACGATCGTCGGACTCAGCGGCTCCTCAGGACAGGCAACCCTCGTCGCCGGCTGGTACCTCGGGCTGACTGCATTCGCGCTCGGATGCGCCTACACCGCTCACGGTCTACGCCGCTGGCACGGCGCGCTGATTATCCTCGCCTATCTCGTCTTCACCGCCACAGTGCTCGCCACCGCCTAGACGTACGTTCCGAGAAGGTTGGTTCGCTCGTGTGCGCGCGATGCACGATCGGTCGCCAACGGCTAATCCCGCCGCGGATTACGGTCGTGCCAACCCATCCGTATCGGCGGCGCCGTCGGTGCCGAAGCGGTAGATCGCGCCGAACACACGCCCCCGTCTCGCAGCGGTGGTCTGGATGTCTGCCTGGAGGCGTCTGCGTTCAGCTGGACCGCTTACACGCCGATAAATAGGTAAATGGCGATGCGGATCAACGGGGGTCGGGGCCAGTTTCGTAGGTCGGGATCGGGGGACCCTGGTCAGCGGGGCATCCTGGGGGTGTATTCCGTGCTGAGCGTGGCGCTGATCGGCTACCTAGCGCTGGTCGTGCTGCGCCCGGTGGGGCAGAGCTCCACGCTGGTGGACGGTTGGGGCGTCGACGCCTTCGAGCTCATCGCCAGCGGTCTGTGCATCGCCAACGGTCTGGGCCGGCGCACCCACCGGGTGGTGCCGCTGATCCTCGGGATCGCGCTTGCCTGCTGGGCGCTGGGTGATCTCGCGCTGACGATCGAGTCGCTTGGCGGGGTGACCCCCGCGACGCCGTCGGTCGCCGACGCCTTCTATCTCGGCTTCTTCCCGTTCGCCTACGTTGCTCTGGTGCTGTTCATTCGGGGTGAGACAACGCAGCTGATGGCGCCGGACTGGCTTGACGGCGCGGTGGCCGGACTCGGCGCCGGGGCTTTGTGCGCCGCGTTCGCATTCCGGTTGATCCAGCACTCGGTCGGGCAGCCCTGGGTGGGGGTCGCGGTGAACCTGGCCTATCCGGTGGGTGATGTCCTGCTGCTGCTCCTGGTTGTCGGCGGCAGCGCCCTGATGACGGGACGACAGCGGCCGCCGTGGTTGCTGGTCGCCGCCGGGATCACCATCAACGTCCTGGGCGACACGTCCAATCTGCTGCACAGCTCGCACCTGCTCGGAGGCGTGGGCGGCGGGCATCTGGGCACCGTCTTCAACCAGATTGCGTGGCCGACCTCGATCCTGCTGTTGTCGATGGCGATGTGGATTCCGCGAGGCCGCCCAAATCCGGTCCGGATCGCTCAGCTCCCCGGGTTCGTGCTGCCGGGGCTGGCAGCGGCGACGGGACTGACGATCCTCTATCTCGGCACGTTCGGTCACATCAACCGGGTCGCGACCGGTCTCGCCGCCGCCACCCTGCTGGCGGTGGTGGTCCGGACCGGGCTCTCGGTGCGCAGCCTGCGAGCGTTGACTCGCGAGCGTCAGCGCCTGGCGATCACCGATCACCTCACCGGCCTGGGTAACCGGCGCCACCTGTTTGATGTCCTTGACGCCGCGTTCGCCACCGGCGCGCAGGACAGCCGCCGGTTGGCCTTCTTGTTTATCGATCTCGACGGCTTCAAGCAGATCAACGACTCGTTCGGGCATCCCACCGGAGATGAGATCCTCGGCCGTATTGGCGCGAGGCTCGCCGCCGCGCTGCGCGGCTCAGCTCTGCTCACGCGCGTCGGTGGCGACGAGTTCGCGGTGGTGCTGACCGACGCCGACGCCGGCGCCGAGCAGGCGGTAGCGGCCGCGCAGCGTCTCAGCGACGCGCTGCAGGAGCCGTTCTTGATCGATGTGGTCAACGTGCGGATCGGGGCGAGCATCGGCATCGCACTGGCGCCGCTTCACGCCGGCGATGGCGCCAGGCTGATGTGGTGCGCCGACGTGGCGATGTACCGAGCCAAGCTGGCATGTTCGCCGTTCGCGCTCTATGACCACGATTTCGATAGCGGAGACAGCCGACTGCAGTTCGCCGACCAACTCCATGACGCGATCCACTCCGACCAGCTGACGTTGCACTACCAGCCACAGCTGGATCTGCACGAGGGCGAGATCCTCGCGGTCGAGGCGCTCGTCCGCTGGTGGCACCCGACCCTTGGCCTGATCGCGCCACTGAAGTTCCTGCCGCTCGCCGAAGAGGCGGGACTGATGGGAAGCCTCACCCGCTGGGTACTCGACCAAGCGCTTGCACAGTGCGCGGCCTGGCACGCCGTGGGGCAGCAGGCCCGGATGTCGGTGAACATATCCGCCAGCGATCTGCTCGATCCGGGCCTGCTCGAACTCGTCACCAACCAGCTTGCCCTCCACGGGCTCTCATCCGACGCGCTCATGCTCGAGATCACCGAGACCACGCTCATCGATGACTTCGAAAACTCCAGGCGGGTCCTCGCACAACTGCAAGAGCTCGGCGTCGGCGTATCGATCGACGACTTCGGCGCCGGATTCACCTCGCTGACCTACCTCAGCGCCCTCCCCGTCGACGAGCTCAAGCTCGACCGCAGCTTCATCACCCCGATGTGCCGACCCGACGCGGCTCGCGAGATCGAACTGGTCCGCGCCACGATCGACCTTGGCCACGCCCTCAGACTACGAGTCGTCGCCGAAGGGATCGAGAACTCAGAGACGCTCGAGCTGCTCAGAGCGCTCGGCTGCGACCTGGCCCAGGGATACTTCATCGGCAAGCCGGTATCCGCCGGCCAGATCACCTTCGAACACCAACACCCCCACCCCGCGCACACTTCCAGCACCAATGGCTCACACCAAACTACGACAACCCTGACCTTCAGCGTCCCCGAACCATCCAAGAACGGAGGGTCACGTTTTGAGCCCTGAGCGTGACTCTATGACGGGGTCTCGGGGCCGGTAGACCGGTTGACGACCTTGTTGTAAGGGATCGGGTTGTCTACGATGCGGGCAGAGAATGCGCCAGGGACGGATTCTGCGGTTCTGAAGGAGGGTGGCGGGTGCGCTGGTGGCTGCTGGGCCGACGCGTTGGGGCGGTAGTGGTAGCGATAGCCGTCGGGGCGGCGCAGGCGCGGGCGGCGACGGCGACGTTTAGGACGTCCGGTCAGTCGTCGTTTACAGTGCCGGCGGGGGTATCGAGTGTTTCGGTGACGGTGATTGGCGCGGCGGGCGGCGGGGTGGGTACCTTGACTCCCGGCTTCTGCGGGTCCGGCGGTGACGGTGCCATGGTTTCCGGCTCGTTCTCGGTCGCGCCGGGAGAGCAGTTGGCGGTGGACGTCGGTGCTCCAGGCGGCAACTGCGGGTCGGGTCCGAGTCCGGGTGCTGGCGGGAACGGCGGCGGAGCCAGTGGAGGCAGCGGCGCGTCCGGCTGTGACAATTGCGGCGGCGCCGGGGGTGGCGGCGCCTCGTCGGTGAGTTCGCAGTCCTCGCCCTCGGCGGTACTGATCGTCGCCGGAGGAGGAGGCGGCGGTGGTGGGGGCTCCGGCGGCTCGGGTGGAGCCGCCGGGGCCGCCGGGACCGGCTCACCCATGACTGGTGGCGGTGGTGCTGGGACTGCGATGCAAGGCGGCGCCGGTGGGGCCGCTTTGAGTCCTGGCGGTGTCGGTAGCGGGACGGCGGGGAGCTTCGGGCAGGGTGGCGCCGGAGGCGCCGCTCTGGCGGGTGGCGGTGGTGGCGGCGGCGGGTATTACGGCGGCGGCGGCGGTGCTGGTGGTGGTCCTGCCGCTGGTGGTGGCGGCGGGTCGAGTTTCGTCGCTGTTGATGCGACGGCCGTGACGGGGGTGACGACAAGCTCGGCTGCTGCCGAAGTCGTGATCGCATATCCGGATCCGACGTCGACGGCGATTTCGTGCGCTCGGAATCCGATGGGTCTGAATGCGGCGGCGAGCTGCACCGCGACGGTTACCGATACCGCCTCGAGCCCGAGTAATCCGACGGGGACGGTGTCGTTCGGCTCCTCAGGTGGCGCAGGCTCGTTTTCGGGATCGCCGTGCACACTGTCAAGTGTTTCGGGATCGGGCTCTGCCTCGTCTTGCACGGTGACGTTCACGCCGTCCTCGACGACGTCCTCGGCGATCACCGGCTCCTACAACGGTGATGCCACGCACGCGACGAGTACGGGCACGTTCGAGGAGTCCGTAAGCGTGCCCATCACCGGGCCGCGCTCGACCAGGACCTCGGTGAGGTCGTCGAATCGTTCGTCCACGACCGGTCAGGCTGTGACCTTTACCGCGACCGTTTCGCCGGCTCCAGGGTCCGGGACGGTCGCCTTCACCGACGACGGCACCATGATCTCGGGGTGCGGGACGGTCGCGGTCTCGGCGGCCGGGAGAGCGACGTGCTCACGCAGCTATGCGAGGGCGGGTGATCACACGATCACGACGACGTTCTCGGGCAACGGCAGCTACGCGCCGAGCTCAGCGACGTTGACCCAGGTCGTCGCCGGCGCCACCCCCAAGGGCGGGCCGGTCCGGTTGGGCGCTCATCGCGTGCACGGCTCGTCGGTGAGCGTGACGCTCCGCTGCCCGGCGGGTAGCGGCCCCGCGTGCACGATCGCCGCCACGTTGACCGCGACCGAGACCGAGACCATCTCAGGTCACGCTGTCACGAGCGTTAACGGCGTCCCGGCAGCGAAAGTCGCCGCGCAGAAGAAGACGGTCCTGCTCGCGACCGTGCGCGTGACGATCGCGCGGGGTCACAACAAGACGATCACGATCTCGCTCAATCACACCGGCAAGCGCCTGCTCGGCACGTTCAAGAAACTGAAGGCCAAGCTCACGATCAAGCAGTCCGACCGCACTCGCGCAACCACAACCATCACGTTCAAACCCTGACAGTTCTGGTCAGGAACCGCTGCACAGGCGCGACTCGCGCGCGCGGCCCCGAGCCGCACCAGCGGCGGCGATCGTGTCCCACGTCCGCGAGCGGATCGACGGCCTCAGGGTTCCCAGGACGTGACGCTGCGTACCAGCCGCTCCCCCGCGGGTAGGGCTTGGCGCCGTAACTCTATATAGGTAGACTAACGACGGTGAGCCGCCGCCCCTCTCCTCAGACGCTCCTGGTGCTCGAGGCACTGACGCGCGAGCCGGGCGGTTGGCGCCATGGCTATGACATCGCGCGCGAGACCGGTCTGCGCTCAGGAACGCTGCATCCCGTCCTGATCCGGCTCGCCGACCGCAGCACGGTGGAGGCCCGCTGGGAGGACGGCGTCGAGCCGCGGCGCCCACGGCGTCACCTCTACCGGATCACGGCTGAGGGCGCGACGGTCGCGCGACAGCAACAGCCATGGCGCGCGACACCGCTACCGAGGCCCCAACAGGCATGACGGCCCTGCTCACCCGAGTCGCGCGAGCACTGAACAGCGAGTGGCTGGAAGCCCTGGCGAACGAGGCGGGCGAATGCCCATCACGACGCTCGCGAACCGTCTGGCTGCTGGGTGGGACGCGCTTTCTGGCCGTCACCCTGCTGCGACGTTACGGCCTGACGATCCTGATCTTCAGCGCGGCGGCCGCGGCGGTGCTGGCGCTAGGACTCCCCGGAAGCAGCTCTGATCCCGCCGTAGTGCGCAACCGCATCGAACTTCCGATGCTGCTGACGGCGATGGCACTGCTTCCCATGCTCACCCGCCGCTGGTTCGGTCCCGTTCGCCCGGAGCGAGCGGCCCGCGCCGTGCGCATGCTCGGCGACCTGGCGCTGCTGGCCTTGATCACGGCCAAGGCGATAGAGGCACGCGACGGGCTGCGGCTCGGCAACTACTTTCAGATCTCGAAGATCGGTCCCCTTCAGGTGGCCTTGGGGCTGTTGCTGTGCGTCTACGCCACGGTTCTGCTGTACGCAACGTCGCGACGCGTACCCCTGAAGCCACGCTCACTGACCCTCGCGGTGATGGCCGGCGCCGCGGCCGGGAGCGCCTTCTTCCTGCGCTACGGGCTTAACCTCTGGCCGGGGCACCTGGGTTGGCTGAGCCTCTGCTTCGTGGCGGTGCCCGCTCTGGTGGGGTTCGCCGGCGCCCGCCTCACCACGCACGCGCGCGTCCCGACACGACACGGGTTGGCCGCCGCCGTGATAACCGGCCTGACCGCAGCGCTGGTGCTGGCGGTGCTCACCACAAGCACGGTGGCCATCTCACCCGACAGCGCGCCACTGCGGCCACCGCCCTGCCAACCGTGTACGGCACCCCGTCGTTACCTAGTCGACTGGAGTATCCTGCAGGCCACCACGCCAGCCTCGCTGCTGTTGGTCGGAGCTCCGCTCATAGCCCTGTTCGCCGGCACATTGGGCGCCTCCCTGACCCTCGTTCAGAGGCCGCGGCGCGCGACCATCTTGAGACGCACGTAGTCGAGCACCACAGGCCTGTCGAGCCTAGTAGGTCGTTGAGGAGCGAGCCGGGGCCGCTCCGCCCCGGCCGGAGGTCAAAGGCATGAGGGGACCGCATCGCCACGACGGGCCGCTGGCGCCGTTCGTGGACGGCTATCGCGACTGGTTGCTTGAGCGCGGGTATACGCCGACGACGGTCATCAGGGCGCTGGCGCCAGGGGTTCAGCTTGCGGTGATGTAGCCGCGCATGTAACCGTCGTGCGCCATCGAGTAGGGATCGCACGGCATCATGCAGAACCATTGGAAGCGGCCCGCTTTGTGGACGACCAGCGTGTAGGTGTGTGTGCCCGGCTTGACCATGATTTTCACGCCCGCGTCGGGGGCGACGATACTGTGGACAGCAGTGTCGGTGTTGTTGATCACGAGCTTGATGGGCTGGCCGACGTGGACGTAGAAGTTGGTGACGCTGAACGCGTCATGCAACTTTCCGTCAGCACCGGGCTTTACGCCCGGGGAAACCGTCAGGTAGACGGTCGGTTGGACAACCGGTGCCCCCGAGATCTTGACCACCTGGGTTACTGGCCGCGCCTGGGCGGGCTGGGTGCCGTTGATGAGCACGACGTCCACGGCGATCAGCGCCAGTACGACTCCGACTGCCCCCAGCACGCAGCCCATGGCGCGGGTGAACTTTGTGGTCACCGGCGGGGTTACCTCACTGGCCTCACGGTCCTGTTCTGAGCTGCCCATGGCCTGACTCCTTCACTCGGGTTGTTGCTCGAACATACGCCCACGAAGCAGCTCGGACATGCGGACCTTCCCGCGTTCGTACTGCGGGTTTCCCGCACTCAGACCCAGGGAGCTCACCGAAGCCACGGGACCGGATCAGTCGTCAGCGGCGCTGGGCTGTGCGCCAGACTGACCGTCATGTCGAGAACTACCACCGCTACGGGTTCGGGCGATGGATCGTCGAGACGCTTGAAGGCGAGTTCGTCGGTGACTGCGGGCTGACGATGCAGCCGCTCGAAGGCCGAGAGGAGGTCGAGATCGGCTACCACGTACGCGCCGAGCTCCAACGGCAAGGCTTCGCGACCGAAGCGGCGACAGCCTGTCGCGATTACGCGGCGACCGTTGGCGTGGAGCGACTGATCGCGATCATCCGTCCACAGAACCGCGCTTCGCAGCGGGTCGCTGAGAAGGTCGGGCTCGCGTTTGAGAAAAGCGTTGTCGGGCATGGCGGTGAGCAGCACATCTACTCAGCCCGCCTCTGCACACCGAGTCGATAGTCCCTATCGGCCGCCGGCGTCGCGTTGTCGCCCAGGAAGTCGTCACGACTTGCTGCCCCGGTTCACGTGCGGGCCGTCACCGCGACGGTCGGGTCCGAGGTTCGGGAGCCGATAGATCGCCATCGGCTGGTCGTGGGTTCAGTCGCTACCGGCCCGACCGGCGACGAGCGCAAGCCGTTCCTCTCCTAGCACGCGGCGGGACGCGAGGTGAGTCGCGTCTGGGTCGACAACCACGCCGCAACTCGGGTGATGGCGTCTCAGCTCGCCGACGAGCGTGGCGGTCAGCTCGGTGCGAGCCCGCGGCCGGTCGCTGGTGCCCGCGATCCGCGCACGGTACTTCTCGATCTCCGTCGGCGGTGCTGTCCGCTAGCCACCAGCGTGACACGTGGGGCTCCAGCACCCGAACGCGCACCTGCGGCAGGTCGGCTTCGCTCATCGCTCGCAATCCGATCATCCGACCGAGTCTTCCGGGCCGCGCCGTCGTGCCTCCGCGTTTCAGGTCAGCGCCCAACGAACAGTCAGCTGGCTCCGCTTCGCCGGTCCGCTTGCGGACGATCGCATGTCGGTCGTCCGAATGGGCGATGTGAACGTTCGGCCTCTGGGTGGTCGGCCCGGGGGCTGCTTCTTGCCGAGGCGAGCCAAGAGCGGTGTCCTTCTCTCGGGGTGGGGAGCGACGGGCGAGAACCTTGTCATGGTCTCGGCTGTAACGACGGGTGCATACGCGCTGCGGCGTAGCCCGCCCGAGCATTCGGGCCGAGGCGGGCGGCTGCTTTACCTGACTGTGACGTAGCGCATGGCGTGGATGTGCGGCCCAATTGCGGTGAGGCGGTAGTGTCCGGGCGGCACGCGCGGGTAGGTCGTGGTAGGCCCGCATCTGTGGTAGGGCTCTCGGAGGTAGCGGCCGCGAAAGCGGGGGGAGAGGGAGCATCGGAGCGGTTCGCCCTGGGGCGCGTTGATCTTGACCGCGAGTCGTCTGCCGATCACGCGCACCGAGATGAATGGGGCGGTGGCCGGTGCCGGTGTTCTGCCCGCCACTTGAGATCGTGAACGGAGGGCTGCAGGCCTTCGTGGGGTCATACCCGCCGGCGGGCGGCTGCGAGACGCACGCTTCGAGCTGGGTGTCAGTCGGCAGCTTTGAGGTCGGCAGGCCACTGGTCCCGGTGCGGATCGGTTGGTCCAGGATGTAGTAAGCGTTGGGGTTGGATGTCGCAAAGACTCGCAACAGCCCGCGCGCGGGATTGCCGGAACTGAAAGTGATGGAGCGTCCGCTGACCGTCGTCGATGCGTTCGGTGCCTTTGCGGTCGTAACGTCCATCAAAGGCCCCGTTGGCGGGGCGGTTCGTAGCGTGAAGCGAAGCCTGCCGCGTCGTTATTAGGCCCGCCCTTCGGGGCGGAAAGAGGAGTTGCCGAGCCGGAGGGTGTCACGGCGAAGGCCATGGAAGGGGCGTGTGATCGTGAGGCGAGGGACTTGGCGGGATCGGACCGCCGAAGCTGGGCTCGTTGGCGTGCGGAAGCGCTCCCGCGGGGTTAGTGCGGGCTGGAAGCGCTGGCGGGCATGTTGCTGTCGTAGCTCGCTTGCGCGCGGCGACGGGCCGCGGTAGGGTCGCGTCGTGTTGCGTCTGATCGGCTGTCTTGCGCGGATGCTGGTTCGGCCGGTGGTTCTCGCGCTGGCGTGTTTGGCGGCGTTCGCTGGGGCTGCGTCCGCGTCCGTGCTGGTCAGCGCTCGCACGCACACCAGGGAGTGCAACTCTCACCGCTCGCACGCGCTGAAGCTGACCCGCCAGGTGCTGGTGTGGAGCCAGCACACAGGCACCGACCCCGATAGCGACGGGCGGCTGACCACGCTCTATGCCTGCCGGCGGCCGGCCGGCCCGTCGGTCGCGATCGGCAAACGCGCCGCTGATGGCCCGGAGTACGTCGGCAACGTGGCGACCTCTGATCTCAGCATCACGGGAACGCTCGTCAGCGACCTGTTCACCACTGGGCTTGCCAGTCAGCAGGCGTGCTTTGAGTTTGACCCCGCTAATCCTCGGTGCGCGACAGCGGCGAGCCAGACAGCACGGATCTTTGATCTGGCCACCCGCCGTTCGCTGCGCCAGCCGCTCGCTGGTGCCGCGGTGGCCTACGCGTTCGCGCCGACGGGAGCGATCGCCTGGGAGGCGCCGACCAGCCCCGGGACCGTCGGCAGCCCGCTGGTGCTCCAAGCGGTGGGCTTTGATCCCTCAACCCTCAAGGAAGGTCCGATCGAGACGCTGGACACAGGCGACTTGAGCGCCTCGTTGCATTTCACCGGGCTGACCCTGGAGTGGATCGACGCCGGGCAACCCAAGAGTGTGGTGCTGACGAACGCGTCCTGACCCGCCATCGCCTCATCCCCCGCCAGCATGCGCTCCAGCCGATCTCAGCCGCGTCGTGAATCACGATCAATCCCGTCGCTGGTGTTGAGCGCAGCGCGCGAGCGGAGTGCGGTCGCCGAGGTTCTCGACCGACCGGGCGCACGCGGCGCCGCGGCACATGGCTTACGACGGGCTCCGGCGCTTCCATCGTCTCAGCCGGTAGAAGTCCATCGCCCACATCACGATGAACGCGACGAAGAAGCCTTCGGATAATCCCGCGATCTCGGCCAGGAGCGGCACTGGTAGCACCGCGATCAGCACAATTGCGATCGCGCTGAGTGGCGCCGCGGTCGTGTAACGCGGCTGCGGCAACCTTCCCCCGGGCCTCAGCGGAGACCAGCGCAGGATGCAGGTCCAGGTCAGCGCAAAAGCAGCCAGCGCGGCGATCGCGAAGGTCCGTTTCACCGACGCCCCGTGATGGCCGCTGAAGAAGATCGGCGGGAAGGCCACCATCGCGATCAGGCACACCGACACCAGGAAGCCGGCGTTGCCCGACTCCATCTGATCGATCCCGATCCGCAATCTCGGTAGCTGACCCGCACCCCGGTGCGCGTTGTGCGACCGCCGCGGTCCTCGATTGCGCGACGAACGCTTACCCGTCATCCCGAGGTAACTTCTACCACGCCTGTCCACCGCAGCTCGGTCGTCGTCTCAGTCGATGCTGATGATCAGACTGCGCTCGGCCCCGCGATCTCCGGCGAGTGCGCGCTGCGCGATCCCGATCTCCTCCACGATCTCGTCGCGTAACTGAAACTGCAGGGCCTCGCGCTGCTGTTCGGACCGTCTGTCGACGAACTGAGGCCTTGGGTCCGGGGCGCTGGGCAACGTGACTGGTGGTTCTTGGTAGCGGCTGCTCGGGGCGGCTTTCCTACTGCCACGACGGGCGTGAACCGGCACTCTCTCCGCAACGGGTTCGCTGTCTGGCGTCGCCCGACTGTGTTTGGTTGCGAATTCGTCGCACTGGACCGCGAGGACGTACGGGTCTAGGATCGGCCAAACGGCCAGAAAGGGGGCACTATGCCCGAGCGTTCACCCGAGATTGAGCAGACGATGCGGGACACGGTAGAGGCAATGGCTCGTTCCGAGCTTGACGTCATCGAGCGGCGTACCTCACGCGACGCCTGCGTCCTGTCGATCGGCTCCGACGCGAGCGAATGGGCCGAAGGCTTCGACGAGATCATGCGGCTGTTTCGCGACTCGACTCCCGAGGGCGAGATGGGCGTCCGGGCCGGCTTGGACGACGTCAAGGCGTTCCGTGAGGGCAGCGTTGGCTGGGTTGCCGCCCGCGGGTGGTTTGAGATCGATGGCAGCCGAGTCCCGGTGCGGCTGACGGGAGTCGTGCATCAGGAAGATGGAGAGTGGAAAGCCGTGCAGAACCACGCATCGATCGGGGTGCCTAACGACCACATGCTGGATCCGATGTTTCAAGCCACCGGGTAGCGCACCGGCAAGCTCCCAGCGAGGAGTCTCGGCTGCGGTGTCGCGATAGCGAGGACACCGAGTGCGGCGGGTCCGGCGCTCTTCGGCCTATCTGTCGCCGATTCGGCCACGTCGTTCCAGCTGGCGCTCGGGCGCTCGGATTGCTCAAAGACCAAGTGGACGGCTGGGCCGCCCGCCTGGTGAGCCTCGCAGATGCGTTGCCGGCCGACTCCGAGCCTCCAATAACTGGGATCGACAAGGCCGCGATACAGATATGAAGTTGACTAGGGATTGCCTCCGTCGGCTCGGTGGTTGTTCAGCAGGCGGTCGCGGTCGGCGCATCGTCGCCAGCGCGCGCCGGGCAACTCTGGGCGACGATCGTCAGCTTGCCGCGCCGCCCGACGTCGAAGTGGACGGTGGGGCCGCCGGTGGTCAACGCGCCGTCGATCCGCGCCTCGAGCCCGGCGAGGTAATGACCTGTGCCCAAGCGGTGGCCGTGAACGCGCAGGCCCCAGGTGATCTGGGACAGACCCGCCTGGTGGTGCCCGAGCGGCACACGGCCGAGCAGCTTCAGGTGCTGCGCGGACGGCTTGGCTGTCGGGTACACCAGTAGCACGAGCGTCCGCGGCTTGCGCAGCTGCGCGAGGATGTCGCCTTCGGCGGTGAGCGAGAAGCCGAGCGGAGGAGCGGCGGAGGGCGTGTACTTCTCCAGGTCGGAGTCGCCCCAGTACCACGCGCTAGCGTCACCCTGGACGTCCACCGGAGGACCGGTCGTGGGCACGGACACGATGTTGCCGTCGTCTCCATCGACCGTGCAGCCTTGGGGGAGGCATTCGCTCCAGAGAAAGTGGTTCTCTGTGAACGACACGCTGGTAATGCTGACATCGGCGCCGGGAGCTTGCAGCTGCTCCACCGAGTTGCTCAGGCCGGGGAACAGATTGACCGAGCCGTTGGCCTCGCCCCAGACGACGTTGGGGAAGATCGCCGAAGGCGGGTACATCGCCGTGATCGCGCTCGCCGCGGACACCACCGTAGTGGACGCGCCGCCGCTGGTCGGGACGCTCAGGATGCTATTTCCGGACGAGTAATAGAGCACCGCTCCGTCGAGTCCGAGGTGCGCGAATGTCTCACCGAAGACGAGCGTCTGGACCGTGCCGCCAGCGATCGCCATCTTGCGGATTCCGTCCGCGTCGGCCCAGTAGAGGAACGACCCGTCGGTCACGAGATCGCGGTTGCCGATGACGGCCGGGGAGGTGGCGAGCACGACGGCCGCGCCACCAGTGAGCGGCACTTGCAGAATCTGGGACTCGTTCTGCGACGGATAGTTGGCGACGAAGTAGCCGTAATAGGTGCCACCTACGTTGGCGTAGGTGATCGCTTCGAAGTCGACTGGCTTCGAAGTCGACTCCTGATACAGGATTTGCTCCTGGCCGGGCTCGTTGTCCTTCGAGGCCCGGAAGACGTCGGCCTGCGAACTGCCGTCCAAGGTTTGGTCTGCTGTCCAGTACAGGTTGCCGGTGGACTGGATCAGACGGGCGGGCTGTGTGTGGGAGAGCGTGGCAGGGAGCCTGATACGGAAGTGGATGAAGTTATTTGGCCAGGGCTCACCCTGGTTGGGTGCATTCGGCAAGATCATCGCCCAGCCGTATCCCTGATAGTCGCTGGTCCGGTTATCTTGTGATACGACGATGTAGCTGTCGTTCGGTCCGACCCGCTCGACGATCGCGACATGTCCGTCGGAGCTGATGTGAGGGTCGGTGTTGTACCACTGTGCTACCGATCCCACGGTCGGGGTTTGGTTGACTGTGACCCCGTGGGCTCCAGCGACCTTCGCCCAGTTCGTTGCGTTACCCAGAGAGTAGTTCGGGGTAGGGGCACCGTCCAAAGCTTCGACGAAGGCCACGTAGTTGGTGCACTGGACGCCGGTGTTCATGCCCCAATACGAGATAGACAGGTTACTCTGGTAGTCGTGGGTTGTATACGGCGCGGCGCTGCAGGCGCTGTAGCCTTCACACAGCGGCCCCGCGTTAGCACCGGCTGCGGCTGCCATAGGCGTGTCGATTGCCATCGCGCCGCCGAAGAGTCCTGCCACGAGCACGACCGCGGTCAACATCCGTCGGGCACGACCGCCCGACAGCCCTCGCGTCGGCACCGCAGCAGTGACCCTGGCCGTGTCTGACCGACTGCGATGTGGGGTTAGTACTTGGAGTAAGTCCTGTTCGCGGAGCTGTTCGTCGGGGTCCTCGGGGTCGCCGCCGATCGTCAACACAGCCGCGGACCTTGCCAAGGCTCTCGTGAACCTGTGCAGCAGTTGCATGTTCTCGTGTTTCGTCGTGGGCGTGGACATCGGGGCCCTCCTGCCCGTAGCTACACACACGCGCGAACGGCCACCGAACCCGCCGCCGACGACCCGCCCACGCGAAACAAGTTGTTGTCTGCAGTGCGGAGCATACGCCGAAGGGCGAGAGGTCGCGAGCCAGTCCTGGACGCCGGAAAGTCCAATCGGCTCGACGACTTGCCGCTGCCGGCGAGCTCCCATTGGTTATCCCGAGGTTGGCGAGAAGGTCCTCGCACGTTGGAATGTTGATGGCATTGATATCGGCATAACGAGAGTGATGGTCGTCATCCTCCCGCGATCGGCATCGGGACAAGGAGGACTGGATGGCCAGGCCGACACAACCGTCCGCTGCCTTCGACACGCGAGCCCTGCTGCTGCGCTGCCTCGGGCATCGCAACAAACGGGGGGTTCAGGTCGCGTGGGCCGTGGACTCCGCTGTAAGGGTGAGGAACGCTTCTTGCAGACCGCCGCTGGTGACTCCGAGGTCGGTGATGGTGTCTCGGAGGTCGTAGAGAGCCCAGACGGTGGCGTCTGCGTCAGCGGTTTGCAGGGTGATGCGGTCGGCGTTGATGTGGACGGCGGTCACCGCCGCGAAATCGTAACAAAACACCAGCACGGCAGGATCGGGCCTCCTGCGCGGGCGACTGCCGGCAGCTGCCTGCCCACGGAGCGCCCGCGAGGCCGGCGCTTGTAGCGGGTGCGCGACCGCTGGAACCACCAGGCCGGGGTGTGGAGCCTTCGGGCGGCCCACGGACCAGGGGTGCGCCGGCGGCAGACGTTCCAGCCGGTCAGGCGGCTGGGAACGCCGCGGCGGCGGAGAACTCGAGCGTGGTCAGGTTTCCGTAGTCGGAGTACTTGTCGGTCATGGTCTCGATGACCTTCGTCGCGGACCGGCTCGCCGCGACGGCGTCTCGGAAGTCGCGCTCAGAAGGCCTCTTCGCATGGATCGGTCGATCTCGCGGTGTGTTTGATGTGCCGTCGATCTCGCGGTGTGTTTGATGTGCCCGAAGGCCGGCTCGATCGTGATCTTGCGCTGCGCGTAAAGGTCACGACCCCTGAACTGGCAATCTCGAGGCGGGGCGACACGTGCGCTGGCCTTGGCCGCGTGAGGTAGGCGGCCTCTGGCTTGGAGGTTGGGCGTTCTGGTAGCGTCGGCTCGTGGACGGCATCGATAGCTTCCGCCGCCAGGCGCGAGCGACTTGGTCGGCGGGTGACTGGGATAGCTTCGCGGGATTGATCGGGCCCGTCGGCGGCGTGGTGATTGATCGGGTCGGTGTGGCGCCGGGGCTCAGGCTGCTTGACGTGGGTACGGGCAGCGGTGGCACTGTCGCGATCCCTGCGGCGCAGCTTGGTGCCGAGGTGGTCGGTTTAGACGTGACGCCAGAGCTTCTTGAACACGCTGTCCGGCGTGCGGCGGAGGCAGGCGTGGACGTCGAATGGGTGGAGGGGGACGCCCAGGAGCTGCCGTTTGAGGATGCCAGCTTCGATCGCGTGACCTCGACGTTCGGGGCGATGTTCGCGCCCGATCATCAGCGGGCAGCGGGCGAGCTTGTCCGTGTGTGCCGACCCGGAGGACGGATCGCGATGACGACCTGGGTCAACGACGGTTTCGTGGGCGAGCTGTTCACGGTGACCGGGTCGTTTATGCCGTCTCCGCCGCCGGGCGTGCAGCCCCCGCCATTGTGGGGGGCGGAAGCCCACATCAACGATGTCTTTCGCGCTGTCGATGCCGAGCCGTCGATTGAGCGCGAAACCGTCGACTTCGACTTCGACTCGGTCGATGATGCCGTCCAGCAGTATGCAACGAACTTCGGTCCGTTCGTCAGCGCCCGCGTGGTGCTGGAGCCCCAAGGGCGATGGGGGGAGTTCATCGGCGCCTTCCAGGACCTGGTGGATCGCTTCAACCTGGCCACAGATGGCACAGCGCGAGTTTGCTCTGACTACTTCGTGATCCTCATCCAGCGCTGAAGCACGCCTGGCAACGACGAACTGTGCTGCCCGCGCTCAAGGACGCGGACAAGGAGAGTGTCCCGGCCGCACAGCGTCAGCCAGGCCACCCTGCTCAAGCAGCTTTGCAGTGATCAGAGCCCGGCCACCTGAGGCGATGATCTAGGAATGACGAGCGGGGCTCGCATCGGTCGCGGGGCGGGTCGCGATCATGCGCCTTCCGGTCCTTGCGCTCGTTGGCGCTCACGACTCTCAGCTGTTCGGCCCCGTCCCTGAGCGGTGCCACCAGCCGAAACTCACCCTGGCGAAAGCTCACACGACAGCCAGACGAAACATGGGGTGCGGAGTAGGATGGATGCCAGCTTCGCCCTAACCCTCGGCGGGCTCGTCCTTTTCCGGCTTCAGCCATTCGGCCGGCGTGTGCGACACCTCGACGGTGATCGCTCATGGCGTCTACACGAAGTCCACAAACAGAAGGAGCTGACCATGTCATTTCTGGCTCGCAGCCGCTACGGCCCATACATCTACATCGGGTTAGGCGTCGCTCTAATCATATTTGCCCTCATCGTCACCTCAGCCTCGAGGCTCGTCCTGGTCGTAGGTGGGATAGCGATCGTGGCGGGCCTCGCCAACGGGATCGCTCGCCTGAAGGGCGCTCGCTGATTTTCGTGACCTGGCCGGCGTCTCTGGCGAATTCGACGTCGTCATCTCTCGCGACAACGCGGTCGCGCATCTGCTCGACCAAGGCGATGTCGACGTTTCGCTCAAGCAGAGTGTCCATCACGTCGGGCATGTCGGCTGAACCGCAGATCGCGCCTGCGCCGGATCCCCAGGTCTCGCCGGCCCCGGGCGTCACCCTGCGTCCGGCGACGGCCAATGACATCGCCGGCGGCGGTTCAGATCGTGACGTCCGCGATACCGGCCTTGAGTGCGGCCCACGGGCGGACCATGAGCGTGACGTCGGTGACGCGGTCGTCCTCGTCGGTGAGCGTGCGCAGGACCCCGTCGACGGGCTGGTCTTTGATGGCGCCGGCGAAGAAGGCGATCGTTTCGCGGTCTTGCTCATGGACCGAGGTGGGCCGCGCATCAGCGAGGATGCCCGCCACCGCTTCCCATACGCTCGCGATTCGGTCAGCGCCCGCGTAGTCGCGGACGGGACTGTGAAAGGTCGCCTCGGGCGCCAGCAGCGCGGCGGCTGATGGCGCGTCTCCGCGAAGGAAGGCGTCGACAAGACGGCGGGCGGTGCTGGTCATGGTCGCTCCTCACGCTACGATGCTTTGGATGTCGAAGCAGGACAGTAGCGCTTCGGTAAACGAAGCACAAGGGCTGCGTCCGGGCCGGCCTGCCCGGGGCACCCGGACAGGCAGGCCGCTGCTCGTCGCGTTCGATCTGCTCGGTCGCCGATGGGCGCTGCGGGTGCTGTGGGAGCTACGCGATGATCACCTCGGCTTCCGCGCTCTGCAGCAGCGTTGCGAAGGGATGTCATCGAGCGTCCTTCGCGATCGATTGGCAGAGCTTGTCGTCGCTGGCCTGCTCGAAACAGACGAAGTCGGACGTTACGGCCTGACTCACCAAGGGCAGGCGCTGCTGGTCGCGCTCAAACCGCTCTCTCGCTGGGCCGAGCACTGGGGCGCCGAAATCTGACCGCGTCGAAACCAGCGCCAGCGCTCCAGCAGCCGTGGTCGAACACGATCGCAAAGCCGTCGTGCTCGACCACGCGAGCCCGAATGCGTAGGTGTCGTTCTCGCCCGGCTGATCTCCCAAGCCACGAATCCCAGGGAGGTGTCGTGCGGTTCATCGGTCTCGACGTTCACCACGATTTCTGTGAGATCGCGCTCCGGGGACGTTGCGATCGCCAGCGCGCGGGTGGTGCGGCACGCGGGACGATGGCAGTCGGTGACCGCCGCACTGCGCCGACCCGTGAAATGGCGTCGCATACAGTTCGCGGGTTGCTAGCATGTTGCGACATGAGAACTCTGTATCTGCGGAATGTTCCCGACGAGGTCGTAGATCGCTTGGAGCGGCTGGCCGCTCAAGACGCGACCTCGGTCAGCGCCGTCGCGGTCCGCGAGCTCGCCGAGGCATCACGTCGTGTCGAGAACCCGGCGCTGCTGGGCCAGCTTCCTGACCTTGAGATCGATCTGACCACGATCGTTCAGGGTCTGGACAGCGAACGCGCCGTGCGGTGATCGTCGTCGATGCCTCGGCAGCACTCGCAGGGCTGCTCAACGACGGACCGGCTCGACGCTCGCTCGCGACCGAGCAGCTGCATGTTCCACATCTGATCGACGCAGAGGTCGCCAACGCGTTGCGCCGCCACGTCCGCGCCGGCGACGTGAGCGAGCCCGCTGGCTGGGCAGCTCTGGATACCTGGAGGCGCCTCGGCGCGAGGCGCTACGCGATTCATACCCTGCTTGACCGAATCTGGCGGCTGCGCGACAACCTGTCGGCCTACGACGCCTCCTACGTCGCGCTGGCGGAGACCCTCGGCTGTTCGCTGCTGACCGCCGACGCGCGGCTGAGTCGGGCTCCCGGGCTGCGCTGCCCGATCACTGTCGTACCTCGATAACCCGCTCGCCTCGTGCCCTCTCGTGATCGGGGCGCGGGGTGCGGCCGCGGTCTGCGCGGGTAGGGTCTATGACGACGCCTACCGCGTCGTCGGGCGCTGAGCGCTGCTGCGGCTGGCGGGTCTTGGGCGAGAGAATGGGACCGAGGTGATCGGTGAGTACTCCGAGAACAAGTTGGTGTGGATGGAGCTGACCGGCGGCGCGCGCCGCGTGTTCACGCTCGGCTCAGGCCTGAGGATGACGCCGAGGTTTCCGTGACCGGGTCGGGCGGCGGCTTGGTTTACGACGCGATCGTTGTTGGTGGTGGCCACAACGGGCTGGTCGCGGCGGCGTTGCTTGCCCGCGCCGGCGGTGACGTGCTGGTGCTCGAGCGCGGCGAGACGTTTGGCGGCGCCGCGGTCTCGATCGCGCCGTTCGCCGGCCGCGACGCTCGTCTGTCGCGGTATTCCTACCTGGTGAGCCTGTTTCCTCGGGCGCTGCTGGCCGAACTTGGCGTGAGCGTCGAGTTGCGCGCGCGGCGGGTCTCGTCCTACACGCCGTGGGGTGGGGCGGGGATCCTGGTCAGCGACGATGCGGCGGCGAGCGCCGCGTCGGTGCAGCGCACGCTCGGCTCGGACGCCGCGGTCTCAGAACTTGCGGCGTTCGGCGCGGTCATCGGCCGGCTCGCCGCGCGGACGTTCGGTTCGCTCACGGAGCCGCTGCGCTCGCGTGAGGCGTTCGCCGCTCTGGTTGATGACGACGCCACGTGGCAGGGCGTGTTCCAGGCGCCGCTGGCGGCGTTGCTGGAGCGTTCGTTCGGCGACGATCTGGTGCGCGGAATCGTCGCCACCGACGGGCTGATCGGCACGTTCGCGGCGCTCGACGACCCGCGTCTTGTGCAGAACCGCTGCTTCCTGTACCACGTGATCGGCGGTGGCACCGGCCGTTGGGACGTTCCGGTCGGCGGGATGGGCGCGCTTAGCGGGGAGCTTGTGCGGGTCGCGATCGACGCGGGCGCGGAGCTTCGGCCGGGCTCGCTGGTGCGGGCGATCGACACGGACGGCAGCTGCGCTGAGGTCCGCACCGCCGACGGGCGCGCGCACCGCGCCCGCCACGTGCTCGCGGCGATCTCCCCGACGCTGCTGGGCGACCTCGCGCCTGGGGTCCTCGGCGACGGCGTCGCGACGCTCGCCCGGCCCGAGGGCTCGCAGCTGAAGCTCAACCTGCTGCTCGCACGACTGCCCCGGCTGCGCGACCCGCACGTGCGCCCCGAGGACGCGTTTGCCGGCACGTTTCACGTCAACGAGTCCGCCGGCCAGCTCGACGCAGCGTTTCAGCAGGCCGCAAGCGGACAGGTCCCGCAGCTGCCGCCGTGCGAGGCGTACTGTCACTCGCTCACCGACCCGTCCATCCTCGGCCCCGAGCTGCGGGCCGCTGGCGTCCAGACGCTCACCGTGTTCGCCGTGCACATGCCGACGCGGCTGTTTGCCAGCGACCCGGCCGCGGCCAAACGCGAGGCGGTCAACGCCACGCTGCGCTCTCTTGACGCGGTGCTCGCCGAGTCGATCGAGGAGTGCCTGCTTGAGGACGCGCACGGCGAGCCGTGCCTTGAGGCCCGCACCCCGCTGGAGCTCGAGGCCGAGCTCGCGATGCCCGGCGGCCACATCTTTCACCGCGACCTGTCCTGGCCGTTCGCCGAGGCCGACACCGAGGTCGGCCGCTGGGGCGTCGAGACCGCCGCCGCCAACGTGTGGCTGGCCGGCGCCGGCGCGCGGCGCGGCGGCGGGGTGAGCGGCATTCCCGGCCACAGCGCAGCTCGCGCGGTGCTCGCCGCCGGTTACCGCGCGTCGGCGTAGCTTCGAGCGGCGTCGGCGAAAATGGCCATCGCGCTCCGCGAGGGGTCGGTCAGTACCCACCCAGCATCTCGATGACCTCCGCCGAAGTCTGGTTCAGCGCGCCGACCGCGTAGATCTGTTCGACGACGGCTGCGCGTCAGTCGCCATCACGCCGTCAGCTCGGCGCTATCGAACAGTGGCGCGACGTCGATGTAGATGCGTTGGCTGGCTATGAGCCCGTCGCGCCGGAGGACCACCGTCGCCGCGGGGATGCTGACCGTGGTTCCGTCCAGCCGGGTGTAGTCGACGATCGCCTCGATCACAGCGCGATCGCCGTCCTCGATCACCTCGACGAAGCGGTGATGCAGGGCGGCCAGATTGCTCCACAGCCGCGTCAGAGCGCCGGTGACCTCCTCGATGCCGACAGCCGGAGGGTGGTTGGCGAAGGTCACCGTCGTGTCGACCGTGCACATCTGCGCCATGCGTGCGGTGTCCATCGCATCGACGTGGGCGTAGAACTCCTCATACCAGGTCATGGCTCGCCCTCCTTGGGCTACTTGTGGTGTTGATGGTGGGCGGGGTCGACCGGGGCACCGGCGGATCCCGAGACCGGCGCCGACGCTCCGGCGCCTGGTGGGCGCCCGGTGCCCAGCGGCGTGAGCTGCTCGATGTCGTAGCGCCGGCGCAGTGCGACGATGTCCTTGGGATCGGGGTGGCCGTCGCTGCGACGCAGGAGACCCATGAGCTCCTCGAAGTAGTTCTCATGCCCTCCCGGCACGGAGGATTGAAAGAACATCTTGACCGGCTTGTCCGTCTGGTTCCCGAAGGCGTGGGGGGTGTTCTCGGGTACCCACATGAAAGCCCCGGGCCCCCCGTGCAGGAAGCGTCGGCCGGAGCGTGATTCCCATTGGTGCCAGTCGGGCTGGGTGCGATCCAGCGGCTCGAAGGCGAGGATGTCGAGCTGGCCCTCCACGACGTAGAAGATCTCCTCGCCGTGGGCGTGAACGTGGGCGCCGACGTCGTAGCCCGGCGGGATGATCATCTCGAACGAGGAGGTGAGGGCCGGCGCGTCCATCGTCGACTTCACGGTGGCGTCGAGCGCTCCGCCCTTGATCCGGTGGCCCTTCCCGGGCGCCAGCATGATTGCCTCGGACATCAGTGCATCTCCCAGCCGCCGTCGACGTTGAACGCCGATCCGGTGATGTTCTTGGCGCGATCGGAGGCCAGGAAGGCGGCCATCTCGCCGATGTCGGTTGGCGTCTGAAACCGTCCCAGGGGGATTCGACCGCGAAACCATTCCCACCCCTCCTCGACCGAGATTCCCCGCAGCTGGCTGAAGGCGTCGACGACCGCCGAATGCAGATCGGTGTCGAGGACTCCGGGGTGGATGGAGTTGACGGTGATGTCGTGGGACGCGAGCTCTGCGGCCAGGCTCTGCGTCATCCCGACGACCGCGAACTTCGATGCCACGTACTGGAGCACCATGGCGAAGCCGGTCTGTCCGACGATCGAGGAGATGTTGATGATCCGACCGCTGCCCTGGTCAATCATCCCCTGCACAAATGCGCGAGTGGTGAGGAACACCCCGCGCCCATTGGTGTTCATCACCCGGTCGTATTCCTCGTCGGTGAGCTCCTGCACCGGCCCCGGTCGCGGGCCGACGCCCGCGTTGTTGATGAGGATGTCGACCGTGCCGTAGGCCTCCTTCGCCTGCGCCGCCAGGCTCACCGCCGAGTCTCCGACGCGGACGTCGTGCTCCACGGCCAGCGCGGGACCGCTCAGGTTCTCAGCGCTCTGCTGGGCACGCGCGTAGTCGATGTCGGCGATCACGACGCTCGCGCCGTCCCGGCTCAGGCATTCCGCGCATCCGAGGCCGATCCCCTTGGCCGCGCCCGTGATCACCGCGACCCTTCCGTCCAGGTCACCCATGCTCTGCTCCCTTGTTTCGCTGTGCTGTGTCCGCGGGCACGGTGTCCATCGCCCGCTCGAGGATCGCCCGGACCGCCTGACGAGTGACCGGCCCCGGCACCGCGGGGGCGACGGCCACGATCGCGTCCGCCGCCTCGTCCGCGCCGGCGTCATCCAGGCCCAGGTCCCTCAGGCCGCGGTTGACCCCGAGGTCTGCGGCGAGCCGCTGCAGCCCGGCGACGGCGTCGTCGGCGTGCAGGGTCTGGGCCACGCGCGTCAGCGCGTCGGGCGCTGCGGCGCGGAAATGGTCGACCACCCACGGCAGCACGGCGGCGTGAACATCGGCATGGGGCAGGTCGAACCGGCCACCCAGGACGTGGCAGATCTTGTGATGCAGTCCGGTTCCGCCCTGGGCCAGCGCCGCCCCGCCCAGCCAGGCGCCGCGCAGCGCCTGCGAGCGCGACTCCAGGTCGCCGGGGTCGGCCACCGAGCCGCGCAGCCCCATCGCCAGCAGGCCGATCGCTTCGGTGGCGATCGCGTCGGTCACCGGGTTGCGGGCGTCGGTCCACAGCGCCTCCACGCAGTGGGCGACCGCATTCATGCCGCTGGCCCCTGAGGCCGCCGGCGGGAACGTGAGCGTCAGCTCGGGGTCGTAGATGACCGTCCTGGGCAGGACGGCAAGATCCCTGCCGGTGGTCTTGGCGCCGTTGGCCGTCAGCCCCCAAATCGGAGTCATCTCCGAACCGGCGTAGGTCGTCGGGACGGCGACGATCGGCAGGCCGGTGGTCCGCGCCACCGCCTTGGCGACGCCGAGCGCCGACCCGCCGCCGATCGAGAGCAGGCAGTCGACACCGGCACGGTGGGCTGCCTGCTCGACCTCTGTGGCCAGCTCAGCGGGGACGTGCTGGCGCAGCACCGAGATGGTCTGCGCGTGGCGCGCGCCCAGACCGCGCTGCGCGTGCTCGGCCACCGTGCCGTCGACCAGCCCGTCGACCAGCAACACGCGTCGCGCGTGGAGGCGATCGATTTCCAGCGGCAGCTCCGAGATGGCCCCGACACCGAACACGACCCGTCCGGGAAGCGCCTCGAACCGGATCACGTCTGGCTGGGTCACCGTGGCCATCAGTGAGTGCGTCCGCGATCGACGACGTCCTGGGCCTCCGAGCCGCCGGGCGCGAGCACAAGGTCCAGCTCAAGCGAGACCCATGGCACCTCCACCCCAGCGGGGCGCCCGGGATCGTCAGCGGCGCGGTGCTTGAACGTGCGCAGCAGTGAGGGCTTGACGGCGAACACGGTGTCGCATTCCAGGTACTCGCTCTCGGCATCGAAGATGTGGGTCGTCAGCGACGCAAAGCCGGGGGCGCGGACGACGATGTGGATGTGCGCCGGGCGCCACGGATGTCGGCGCACCGCCTCCAGCATGCTTCCCACGGGCCCGTCGTCGGGGATCGGATACGGCACCGGCCGTACGGCTTGAAAAGCGAAGCGGCCTGCCTCGTCGGTCACAAAGCGCCCCCGCAGGTGGTCGTCGGGTGCGTCGTCGTCCTGCACCGCGTACAGCCGGTTGTCGCCGTTCTGCCAGATATCGACCTCGGCCCCCGGGATCGGGGTGCCGTCGAGAGCCAGCACCTGGCCGTGGACCCAGGCGGGCGTACCGGCCTCCTGCTCGGCGATGTTCGCGCCGAACTCCCGCAACGGTGAGCCGACCACGTAGAACGGTCCCAGGACCGTGGACTCGGTGGCGCCCGGCGGCAGCCGGTGCGACAGGGCGTCGACGAGCATCGAGACGCCCAGCGTGTCTGACCACAAGATGAATTCCTGACGCTGTTCGTCGGTGATGTGACCGGTCGCGGTTAGCACGCGGATCGCGCCCGCCCACTCGTCCTCGGTCAGCCCGACCTCGCTGACGAAGCCGTGCAGGTGGCGGGTCAGGCTCTGCATGATCTCCCGCAGACGGGGATCGGGCGAGGCATCGAAGCTCTCGAGGACCCGGTCGGTGATGCTCTCCGGCCGGGTGGTCGAGTCGTGCGCCGGCGAAGGTGGTGACGTCATAGCTTGAACACTCGTTTCGCATTTGCGGCGCCGATCTTCAAACGGTCGGCTTCGCTGATTGGGGCGTGGTCGAACCAGTACGCGGCGTCAGACGTGCGCTCGAACGGATGGTCGGCGGCGAAAAGGAGGCGATCCGCGCCCACCTGAAGCAGCGCGCCGATCAGCGACGGCGAGTGGAAATTGCCGCTCGTCGTCAGATGGAAGTTCTCACGCAGGCAATCCTGCGGGGAACGGTCCAGCTTGGAGGACGGAACGTGGGAGAGTCGTTGCTCGGTACGTGCCACCGCGAACGGGAGCAGCTCGCCCATGTGACCGATGACGATCTGCAAGCCCGGCAGCCGATCGAACAGTCCGCTGACCATCATCCGCAGGCAGTGGGTGGCGGTCTCGACGGTGAAGGCCCAGGTCGGCCCGAGCAGCACCTCGCGTGTGTCGTAGATGCGTCGCTGTGTCGGCAGGGGATTGCGCGGATGCAGGTAGAAGGGGACGTCCAGTTCGACGACGCGCTCCCAGAAGGCGATGTAGGGCGGCTCGTCGTAGTAGGCGGCAGTCTCCAGATCGCCCACGCTCGAGTATCCATTGACGAGGGCGCCCTTGAACCCGAGCTGCGTCACGCAGCGCTCGAGCTCATCCGCGGCCGCGGCCGGGTCCTGCATCGGCAGGGCGGCCAGGCCGGCGTAGCGATTGGGCGTGGCGGCGACCACCGCGGCGAGCGCATCGTTGGCGTGACGCGAGCGCTCGATCGCTCGAGCCGGCTCGTATTCGTCCTGGATGCACGGGGCAGCGAGCGAGAGCACCGCGATCTCGATCCCCGAGGCGTCCATGTCGGCGAGACGGCGTTCTCCGGTGTCCTGGAGCTGCGCGGCCATCTCGCGCCACTCGCCCGGATCCCATCCGATGCTCCCGAAGATGGTCTCCGCCAGCTGCGGCGTGACGAAGTGCTCCTCGACTGCGATCTTGCCTAGCACCTCTAGCGGACTCCCTGATTGAGACTTGACCGTGATTACGGATAAGCTATTGAGCTACTTAATTCATAACAGAAATCGACCCGAGCGGTCCGGCGCCGCAGAGCGGCGCCGGACTACAGACCCCAGAGCTTGCGGTACATGGCCTTGAAGCCGCCATTGGTGTACCACTGGCCCGAGGCGTAGGCCGCCGCATCGCTGCTGTTTGACGGGACGTTGCTCTTGGTGAAGACACGAAGCGCCGGCGTATAGCTGGCGATCGGCTTGGCGCCGGTCAGGATCCGGAACAGCGCATCGGCCGTGTTCCACATCGCGGCGTCGGTGTCCAACCCCGGATCGGCGGCCTGCGTGCCAGCGGCGACGCGCTCAAGGCCTGGGGGTTGACCGGTCGAGGTCACGTAGGTGAAGTGACGGCCGGTCACCGTTTTGGCGCCCTGCAGCGCGAAGATGCCGGAAGGAGCGTCATAGCCACCGTCGACGTAGTTGATGTTGGGGTCCCTGACCATCGCCGAGCTGATCGCCGTCGGCAGCTGCTGAACCGTCAAGTCACCGAACGTGACGCTGGTGAACTTGCACAACGGGCAATACTTGGTGAACTCGTCCTTGGTGGCCGCAGCCTCGATCACCCCGTCGTTGGAGTTGTCGGCGGCGTAGAGCACGTCGGCCTTGCCACCGGAATCGGCGATGATCCAGTCGGCGGCCAGCCGGGCGTCCTGGGGCGTGCCGATCGACACTGTCGTCAACAACGGGCTCTTGGGGAACCCAACGGAGTTGTCGTTGTCGGTGGCGACGACGGGGATCTTCGCGGCGACCGCCGAGGCATAGGCCGACGAGGCGAACGAGTCGTTCATCGCGTCGGTGACGATCGCGGCCGCATGGGACTTGACCGCCTCCGTGATGCAGGAGCTGGCCTGCGATGGATTAGACCCGGCGTCGCAGATGTGGACGCTGGCGCCGGCCAGGGCGAGCGGTTGGGCGATGTCCTGGGCGTCGGCGGTGAAGATCGGCGCCTGCAGGAACACCGGGATGTACCAGACGGTCTTTCCGGCGAGCTTGCCCTTGAGCCCATGGAGCGCCGGCCCGGGCGGCGAGAAGCTGGTCACCAGGTTCGTGTACTTGGCCACCTGAGCCTTGGCGTAGGCCACGCCGGAGGATTGCGATTCAGATCCCGAGGCCGACCCTCCTGAGCCCGAGCCGACCGCCGCCACTTTTGACGACGACGATGAGCTGCCGCAGCCGGCCGCGATGGCGGACAGAGCGAGAACCACGCACACCGCCAGTAGACCGGTCCTTGCGTGTTTGATGCTGAACAGGTGCAACTGAGACTCCTCCTCGTGGACGTTGAAAGAACAGGCGCGGGCGTTCCGCGCCGCCGAAAAGTCGGTCCGTCCGTGACGGACAAGTGCGGGAAGACGGCGACGGTTACGTGCCGAGGGTCCTCCGGCGAGTGATCGTCGAGACGATCACGGCGATGATCAGCGCCGCGCCGTAGAAGACGTCGCTGACCCAGCCGGTGTAGCCCAGCAGTTGCAGTCCGACGATTCCGGTGACCAGGAAGTAGATCGCGACCATCGTGCCCATTGGGTTGAAGCGTCCGGGCTTGATCACCGCAGTCCCCAGGAAGGTCGCCGAGAGCGCCGGCAACAGGTAGGTGGGTGAGCTGTTGGGATCGAAGCCGCCGACGCTCGCGGCGAGCAGAATCCCGCCCAGGCCGCAGAACAGGCCCGACGTGATGTAGGCGCCGATCCGGATCCGCGAGACCCGTACGCCGGCGAGCCGTGCCACTTCGCGGTTGGCGCCGACGAACGACATGTGGCGGCCGAGCGCGGTGAAGCGCATCACGTAGGCGATGGCCAACGCGAGCGCCAGGCCGTAGAAAAAGCTGATCGGCAGGCCGAACAGGACGACGCTATTGGCGATGTTCCCGAACGAGTTGCTCAGCCCGGACACGGCCTCGGAATGCGAGAAGCCGGAGGTGATCCCCAGGATGAAGGTGCCCATGCCCAGGGTGGTGATGATCGCGTCGATGCCGAGCACGACCACGATCACTCCGTTGAGCGCGCCAACGCCCATCGCGGCCAGCACGGCAGCGACGCAGGCGGCCGCGGGACTCCAGCCCTGCTGAACGACGAGCACTGGGACGAGGGTGGCCGCCAGCCCCATCATGGCCGAGATGGAGAGGTCGAACTCCCCCACCGCAAACGTGACCACCGCCGCCATTCCGAGGAACACGAGGGCCTGCTGGGAGCCGAAGATCGTCTGAAACGTGCCCGAGGTCAGCAGCGTGCCCGGCTCGACGATCGCGAAGAACGCGGTCACCGCCACCCAGACACCGACGAGCGCGTAGCGCCCGGCGAACGACGCCTGGCCGGGCTGCTGGAAGCGGGCCATGAAGTCCCTCCATCCGCCGCGCTCCTCGGGCTTGGGATCGACTGACAGTGGTTCGGCGGACTGCTCGGACAACGTGCTCACGGTTTCTCCATGCTCGAAGGTCGCGCCCGGCGTTCAGCCGAGGGGGTGGGCGTGGGGTAGACGGCGGTGGTGATGGCGTGGGGGGAGAGGTCGGATTGCAGCTCGCCCACGACCTCGCCGTTGCGCAGGACGATCACCCGATCGCACACGGCGGCCAGGTCCTGAGGCTCGATCGACGAAATCACGACGCAGATCCCGCGCGTGACGGCCGCTTGGATCGCTCGCAGGATGTCCATCCGTGCACCAACGTCGACGGCCTGCGTGGGTTCGTGCAGGAGCACCACTCGCGGACGGTTCAGCAACCACTTGGCCAGCAGGATCTTCTGTTGGTTGCCGCCGCTGAACGACGAGATCGGAAGGTGCTCCTGCGGCGGGACGATCCCCAGCATCTCGACCGCCTCGCGAAACTCGCCTGACTGCCAGCCGCCTCGCAGCATCAGCCGGCCACGCGCGCGGGTACGAGGCAGCGTCAGGTTCTCCTGGGCGGAGAGCTCGACGGCCAGACCCTCGTGCGCGCGGTCCTCGGGCACGAGGGCGACGCCGGCCTCGATCAGGCGGGCCGGGTCACGGACCGGCAGCCGGAACTCGCGACCCTCGATCGAGATCGTGCCCCGTGCGCCGGCCCGCAGGCCGGCCAGCACATAGGGCAGCTCGGCGTGGCCGGAATTGGTGGCCCCGACAATGCCCACGACCTCTCCGGCCTGGGCATCGAAGTCGGCGCCGCACAGGAATTCCGACTGCAGGTCTCGAGCGCAGACCGCAAGTTGGCGGCTCCCTGGACGCGGCGACCGGCCGACCTTCCCGTGCGTATCGCCCGGCGGTCGGACGCCCGGCTCGAAGGCCGCACGTTCCTCGAGCTGCTCGAGCTCGCGACCGAGCAGCAGCTGCGCCAGAGCCCTCTCGGTCAGATCGCGCGTCTCGCGTCCACCAGCGACCACGCGTCCGTCCTGTAGGACGGTGACGCGGTCACTGAGCGACAGGACCTCGTCGAGACGATGGCTGACGATGATGACCGCCGTGCCGCTGCTCGCCAGGCGGCGAACCGTGGCGTAGAAGTCGGGCAGGACCTCGCGCGGCAGGGCACGCGTCGACTCGTCGAAGACCACGCAGCCGCTGCCCGGGACGATGCTCTGCAGCGCCCGCCCGATCGCCACGATGGCCTTCTCGCCGACATGCAGCGAGCCGACCAGTCGCGACGGGTCGATCGAGGTGTGCAGCCGCTCGAGCGTCTGGACCGCGGCCGCGCGCTCAGAGCTCCAGTGGATCCGGCGGCTGACCGGACGCACCCGGAACTGGCCCAGCCGGATGTTCTCGAGCACCGTGCACTCGTCGACCAGGCCAAGATCCTGGTGCACGAACGCGAGCCCGTGGCGGCGAAGCTCGGCCGGGCGCACCGGATTGGACAGCGGTGTGCCATTGACCTCAACGACGCTTCCGGCGTCGGCGGCGTGCACGCCGGAGAGGACCTTGATGAGCGTCGACTTGCCCGACCCGTTCTGACCGACGAGCCCGTGGACCTCGCCGGGGCGGGCCTCGAAATCGACGGCACGCAGAACCTTGGCCGGTCCGAACGTCTTGCTCAGCGAGCGCACGGAGACCCAGGATTGAGCCTTCATGGCGACCGCCTGCGTTGATTCCGGCCTTGTGCCTGCGCCCTGACCCATCTCTCTCCCTCCGTCGTGTTGAGCCGAACGAGGTGCCCGGCAGCGACACGGGAGGAGGTTGGCACACGTTTACGATTTAGTCAACTCAGTACGGATAGTGTAATCTGAGCGCCGGTTACGATTCGGGCCCGAAGAGAGAGGAGTGGGATGACGACGCGCATACGAGTCGCCACGGTCGAACACAAGGGCGCCGCCCGCGCGGCATTCGTCTTTGATCAAGGGGTCGCCCTGCTCACGGCGGCGGCGCCCGGCGCCCCCGACGACGTCCGGACGTTGATCGGCGAATGGGAGCAATGGCGCGCGGAGATCTCGGCGGCCGTGCAGGCCGTCGACGCCGGTCAGCTGATCTCGCTCGATGAGGTGTCCTGGCTGGCTCCTGTCATCCCGCGCAAATTGCTGTGCGTCGGCGCCAACTACCACGATCATGTCGCCGAGATGGACGGCCCCGCCGGTCTGGCCAGCCGCGAGGCGCCGTTTGCCTACAGCTTTCTCAAGCCCTCGACGGCACTGACCGGAAGCGGCCGCCCGGTGGAGCATCCGTCCTACGGCCGCAAGCTCGATTGGGAGGTCGAGCTGGCCGTGGTGATCGGCGATCCCGCCGCCGCCCGTGGCGCAGAGCCCCTGGACGCCGTGTTCGGCTACACCGTGCTCAACGATCTCTCGCTGCGCGACTTCATCCCGTTCCCACACGCCCTCGGGCTGGACGCCGTCGTCAGCAAGGGCTTTGACGGGGCGGCGCCGATGGGCCCCTGGATCAGCTTGGCGGGCGATGTGCCCGACCCGCAGAGCCTGGCCGTCGAGCTGCGCGTCAACGGCGAGGTGATGCAGAAGAGCTCAACGGCCGAGATGATCTTCGGGGTCCGCGAACTGGTGTCGCACTACGCGCGGATTCTCAGCCTCGAGTCCGGCGACGTGATCGCTACGGGCACGCCGGCCGGCGTGGGCGCGGCGCGCACCCCGCCGCGCTTCCTCGCCGCGGGCGACCGGATCGAGGCACGCATCGGCGACCTCGGGACCCTGCACACGACGATCGCCGCCGCCACCGCCAACGATCCGCTTCCCACGACCACCGAGGTGACCGCATGACCGAGACCACCGAGACCACCGAGCTGATCTTCAAGGCCTCCGCGCCGGCTGCTGTGTCGACGTCCAAGCTGTCGGTCTACGAGGTTCAGACCGCCGACGTCGACCGGCTCGTGCACTACTACGAGGACTCGTTGAACCTCGTCACCACCGAGCGCACGCCGACGACCGCTTACCTGACGACGGGCGGCGATCACCACTGCGTCGTCATCAGCCAGGGGGAGCCCAACGGGCGTGCGCGCCTCGGCTTCGAGGTCCGCGGCAGTCTTGCCGACACGGCGCAGCGGCTCGATCTGCAGGACATCGCCTACGAACGGCGCACCGATCCCGAGCCGGGTATCGCGGCGGACCTGGTGCTGAGCGAGTACGACTCGCGGACGCCGCTGACGCTCTCCGCCGGCCAGGAGAGCGTGGGCACGGCGAGCCTGATCAACGGCCGGCCGACCAAGCTCGGACACGTCGCCTCCTACGTGCCGGACCTGGTCGGCAGTCAGCGCTTCTATCTCGAGGTCATGGGCTTTCGCTTCTCCGACATGATCGGCGACTTCTTCACCTTCCTGCGCTGCAACTCCGATCACCACGCGATCAACCTGATGCAGAGCCAGAAGCGCTCCGGCCTGTTTCACGTCGCCTTCGAGATGCGTGACATGCTGCACCTCAAGGACCAGCTCGACCTCCTGTCGACGCGCGGGCACGCGCTGCTCTGGGGCCCGGGCCGCCACGGGGTTGGGCACAACATCTTCACGTACCACCAGGACTCCGACGGCAACATCGTCGAGCTGTTCACCGAGATCGACCTGATCTTCGACGAGGAGACCGAGCACTTCGAGCCGCGCCCCTGGCACGAGGAGTGGCCGCAGGGGCCGAAGGTGTGGCCGCCGACGCCCGGCGCGGCCAACAAGTGGGGGATCATCAATCCGGACATGATGGACCACTGATGCGCGCCGTGGTCATGCGCGACTTCGGTGACGAGGACGTGCTCGAGCTCGACGAGGTCGACGATCCATCACCCGGCGAGGGCGAAGCGGTCGTCCGCGTCGGCGCAGTCGAGGTCTCGAGCACTCGTGACATCGCGACCCGGACGGGGCGCCATCCGTTCTCGCGGCACGTGTCGCTGCCGCATGTGCTCGGCGGCGACTTCGCGGGGGTGGTGCAAGCCACCGGGCCGGGCGTCGATCCCAGGCTCGTGGGCCGCAGGGTGGCGGTCGCCAACAGCCGCAGCTGCGGAGCGTGTGACGCCTGCCTGGACGGTCGCGAGGAGCAGTGCGCGGAGCTGACGATGCTCGGCATCCACCGCTGGGGCTCATATGCCGAGCTCGCGGCGGTGCCGGCCGCCAACCTCAATGAGATCCCCGAGGACGTCTCGCTGCCGCACGCCGCGGCGATGGCGGCCACCGGGCCGATTGCGCTGACCCAGTTGGAGCGCGGCGGAGTCGGCCCCGGCACATGGATGCTCGTCACCGGTGTCACCGGCGCGCTCGGAACCATGCTCGCGGTGATCGGGGCTCGGCTCCGCGCGCGGGTGATCGGCCTCTCGCGCCGGCCCGCGGCGATCCCCGACGACCTCACGCTGATGGCGCGCCTGGACAGCGGCGACCACGGGCTCACCCGCGCCCTGGAGCTGGCGACCCGGCACGACGGCGTGGCCGTGGCGATCGACAATGTCGCCAACGGCGACGTGTTCGGCCGCTACTTCCCGGCGTTGGCGATCGGGGCACGCATCGTGATCTCAGGAGCGATCGGCGGCCCGCAGCTGCCGGTGCTCCCGGTACCGGCTGCGCCTTTCTATATACGCAGCCTGTCACTGCTCGGCGTGCGCACGACGACCGCGCGCGACATCGACCGGTTCTGGTCGATGGTCGCGGATGGGCTGCGCCTCCCGGACGGGCTGGTGCACTCACTGCCGCTCGATCAGGCGGCCGCCGCGCACGCGCAGATCACTCGCGGAGACGCCGTCGGGCACACGGTCCTGACCATCCCGGCATGACGTGACCGATCTCGAGCAAGACAGGACGACAGCCGTGAACAGATACGACCTGGCGATCGTCGGCTATGGGCCGACCGGGATGGTGCTGGCTGCACTGATGGGGCGCCAGGGCCACAGCGTGATCGTGTTCGACAAGTACCGTGGGCTGTACAACCTGCCGCGGGCGGCGTGCTTCGACGACGAGATCATGCGGACGTTTCAGAAGCTCGGGATCGTCGACGCGGTTTCCTCGGCGACCGTCGTCCAGACCGATTACGACTGGATCAACGGCGAAGGCGAGACACTGCTTGAGGTCAGCTACGACAACCCCGCGCGCGGGGGGTGGGCGGCGCTGTACATGATGTACCAGCCCCACATCGAGACCGTTCTTGATCAGCTGTGCAAGTCGCTGCCCTCCGTCGAGGTTCGTCAGGGCGTGGCGGTGGATGGTCTGGAGGTGGGCGACGAGGACGTGCTCCTGAGCGGTCTGGACAAATCGGGTGCCCGCATCGACGCGCGCGCACGCTACGTCGTCGGCGCCGACGGCGGCGCCGGCTTCGTCCGCCCGGCGCTCGGCATCGGCTTCTCGGACTACCGTTTCCAGGAGAACTGGCTGGTGTGTGACTTTCGCAAGCTTCGGCCGCTGCCCGCGGTGCCGAGCTTCCGCCAGGTGTGCGATCCCGTGCAGCCCGTCGCGATCGTCCAGATCGGCCCCGAGCACCACCGCTTCTCGTTCATGCTGGACCCCGAAGAGGCGGTCGAGCAGGCCACCGACCACGAGCGCGTGTGGGAACGCGTGTCCCACTGGCTGACGCCGGAAGACGCGATCCTCGTGCGCGTGGCCAACTACGTGTTTCGCTCGCGGGTCACCGATCGCTGGGGCACTCGGCGCGTGATGCTGGCCGGCGATGCCGCCCACGAGATGCCGCCGTTCCTCGCCCAGGGCATGTGCTCTGGTATGCGCGACGCCCACAACCTGGCGTGGAAGCTCGACCTCGTGCTGACCGACCGCGCCGATCCGGAGATCCTCGCCACCTATCAACCAGAGCGCGAACCCCACGTTCGCTTCATCACTGAGAAGGCGATCGAGCTCGGCCACGTGCAGACGCTGCGCGACCCGGCCGCCGCCCGCGAGCGCGACCAGCGCTTCCTCGCCCTGCGCGAGGCCCGGCGCGAGCCCGACAAGATCGTCTATCCCGCCCTCTCCGGTGGACTGATCGCCACCGGCGAGCCGTACGCCGGGGAGTTCTTCGTCCAGGGCCGAGTGTGTGCCGAGGACGGGCGCGAGGGGCTGTTCGACGACATCATCGGTCCCGGCCCGTGCATCGTGAGTCGGCGCCAGGAGCTGCTGGACGGCGTGGACGAGGACCGGCTGGGGCGCTGGCTGGAGCTCGGCGGCCATGTGGTGCTGCTGTCTGACGACGCTGCCGACACGGGAGCCGATGTGGAGCCGGTCGTCGCCGTCGTGGCCGATCTCGACGGCGTCTATCGCGCATGGTTCGACGTTCACGCCTGCGAGGTGGCTGTGGTGCGGCCGGACTGGTACCTGTACGGCACCGCTACCGACGGCGCGGGGCTCGCCTCGCTGCTTGCGCGCTTGGATCACGCGCTCAGATGTGCCCCGCGTTCCGGTACCCCGGCATGACCAGCGCGTCGACCAGTCGGCGAACCGGAGGGCGTGAGCGACCGAACCACGGCCGTGACGCTCTGAGATCATCTGCGTCGATGTCGACCCCTCGCGATCAGGAGACCCAGCCTCAGGGGATCAAGTCGATCGAGGTCGGCGCCCGCGTGCTGCTCGCCTTGGAGCAGGGGCGCGGTCCGATCACACTGACCGAGGTGGCGCGGCGCGCCGACCTGCATCCGGCAAAGGTTCACCGCTACCTGGCGAGCCTGGTGCGCACCGGGCTGGCCTCGCAGAGCCCGACCAGCGGCCTCTATGACCTCGGACCCGCGTCGCGCCATCTCGGCGTCGAGGCGCTGCGGCGCACCGACGCCGTCAGCGCCGTCTCCGCCCACGCCGTCGACCTGCGCGATCAAACGGGCCACACCGTCGATGTCGGCGTCTGGACCGATGCCGGCCCGATGCTCGTGCGCTGGGACACCGGCGCCCACGCGCTTCCGATCGTCGTGCGGGTGGGCTCGACGCTGCCGCTGCTCGATTCCGCCGTCGGGATCGTTTTCCTCGCCTACCTCCCCGACTCGACGACGCGAGACGTGCTCAAGACCCAACAGCGACAGGGCACCACCCATACAATGTCCGCGGCCGACGTTCGCGATATCAAGCAGAGCACCCGCGCCGAGGGCTTCGGTCGCACCATCAACAAGATGATCTTCGGACTGGCGGCGCTGGGCGCGCCGGTGCTCGGTCCCGACGGCGCTCTCGAGGTCGTGATCGGTCTGGTCCTCCCCAGCCACCTGATGACGGCCCCCGAGGCGCGGCGGCTGGGCGCAGTTCTGGTCGCCACCGCCGACCGCGCTTCGCACGAGCTGGGGTACGAGGGAGCCGGACTTTGACGGCGGCGGCGTCGACCACGCAGGTCGTTCTCCGCCGGCGGATGAGCGAGGTAGGGATAGTCGGCGGCGTCCGGGGTCGCGGTCGCCACCGGGCTGGGGCGGAGCCAACGTAGACAGCGACCGAGTCGCAGTTGGTGTAGGGGATCGAGCCGGATCCCGGCTCGTTCGGATTACCGCTCATGCCCGTTTGGATGTCCCAGAAGGACGCCGGCAAGATGAACGGGCCCGCGCCGGCGGGCCTCTGGGCCTCGTAGGTGTGGCCCCATGCGACACTCTCGTCCGATGGTTCAAAGCACAACCGGAGAGATCATCGAAGGGCTCTGGCGGTTCGAGGCGCTCCATCCGGAATGGACGGAGCACGAGGACGACGAGGATGGCTGGGAGCAGCAGGTTGCATGGTGGGCTATCGCAACTCCCGATGGACTCGTGTTGATCGATCCTCTAGTCGATGACTGGGACGCGCTCGATCAACTCGTGGCCGACCGAGGCGGATGCTTCGCCGTCGTGCGCACTTGCTACTGGCACCAGCGCAGCGTTTCCGACGTCGCGAGCCGGTACAGCGCGGCGGTGTGGGCGAAGCAGCACACAGACGGTCGCGTGCCTGATGCGTTTGACCGTGCGATAAGTGACCAAGATGAGCTCTTTGACGAGTCGCTTGTCTTCGATGTCGAGCGAGCTGACGAAATCGCGGTGTGGCTACCGCGTCAGGCGGCGCTTGTCTTCGGCGACGCGATGCTTCGGACGCGCGCCGGTGAACTTCGAGTTTGTCCCGAGTCGTGGACACAACCTGAGGGCGGCCCGGCAAGGCTGCGTGCATTGCTGCGCGCTCTCACAGTGCTCCCGATCGAGCACGTTTTGGTGTCTCACGGTCCGCTGGTGCTGGGTGGCGGAGGTGCGTCGCTGCGGACTGCCACAAGTTGATCTTTTCGCCTCAGCCGGAACACCCAGCGGAGCGAGTCGACGCGGCTTGTATTACTCGAGCATCTCAATCAGCCGATCCTCGCCTGGCCCGAGGAGGTAGGAGGCGATGAAGACCGCGGCCTCAGTCGTAGAGAGGTTGTCGAAGTGGGGGATTCGAACGTTCGCTGGCTCAAAGAACGCGTCGCCAGCGTGCAGGGTCACTACCGGGCCATCGGCGACCTGGAATCTGATCGCGCCCGCGATCACCCAGCCGACGACCGGGCACGGGTGCAGGTGAAGTCCTGCCGGTTGGCCGGGAGGGAGCTCGACGCGTGCCACCGTGACGCGTTCGACTTCCGTGTCGGCCTGGAGAGTTGCCTCCAGCAAGGCCGTGCGCGCGATAGGCGGTGGGTCTGACATCGCTGCGGCATGCTAACCGGCGCATCGAAAGGGGGGCGGCCGGTCATGAGCTCGCTGTCGCCCGACCCCCGGTTCCCGGGGACGTCGACATGTGCTCTCGTCGGAGCGTCCGCCTCGTCCGGATTCACGGCCTCGAGCAGGGCGGGCGTCGCGGCGGTCTGATGCGCGACGACGAGAACAACCGTCGGCTTCTGGTCCATGAGCTCAGCTCCGAGCAAGCGAGTGTTGAGCGGTGTGCGGGCGTGGGATGTCTGTTGGTGAGGCTGGTGCTGGGCGCGGGCTGTCGGGTTCTGGTGCGCGGCGAGGCGGTTTGAGGGTGAGCGGCGCGAGCCGGTGGTCATTTGTTCCGGGTCGCAGCACGATTATTTCTCCGGACGCATGGGCGAGCACCCAGGCGATGTCGTCGGGAGTGAGCCCGCCGTGTCCGGGTTTTGATGCGGCGAGCACGACTCGGTCAAATCGCTCGTTGGTGATCGTTTGGCGTAGGGCGTGGCGGTAGGTGCGCCCGCACTCGATTCGCGCGTCGATCGAGATGCCGCATGTCGACGCGGTGTGCTCGATCGTGTCTTGGAGCGCGGTCGCGACCGCGGTTTGGCGGGGCAGGGGGGTGGCGATTGGTAGGTGAAGCGGCACGCGCGCGAGGAACACCGGTACGAGGGTCGCATCCTCGGCACTGGCGAGTCGCAGCGCCGCGTCGAGTGTTTGTCGAGACAGTCCATCGGCGACGTATGGGAACAGGATCCGTCGCGCGCCGGTGCGCCAGAGCCGGGTCGTTCCCCGCCGGCGGTATCGCAGGTGTGCTGAGCCGAGCGCGATCAGCGCTACCGACAGGATGATGATTACGACGATCAGGACGACGATCATCACGCCTCCTGGGTCGTCTGTGCCGCGACGCTGCGCGGGTCGTTGCTGGTGTGCGGTTGGGCCATCAGGCCTCCCTCGGGGATCGACAACGAATGTCGCCGACCAGACTTCCCGGCACACCTCTGGTTCACAATACTCCGCTGGGCCGGACTTTGCACCCGATGTCAGGAGGGCCACTAGCCGCCAGCCGCCGCGTCTTGATCGAGATCCGGGCGGTGGTGCGACGCGCAGGGGCGTCGGCCCACGCCGATCGACCGGGGGTGCACCCCGCCGCGCCCCCTAGACTCACTGCCGGACAAGTTCGGCCGATAGCCCGGCTGCCCGTCGCATCGAGAGGCGGGACGCGGTGTGCGTCGGCAAGGTGAGCCGGGAAGACTGGTCGGCGCAATGCTGTGCCACGTCCATGAGCACCATGTCCCGCAACCGGCTCTCAATCTCGTAGTGCCCACCTTCCGGCCCTCAGAATGGCGTCGCGAATCGCTGCGCACCAACCTGTGGCTGGTGCCGAGCGTCGAGGTCGTCGCCGCGCTGGGACTGTATGTCCTGACCCATAGCCTTGACCGAGAGGCCTATCGCGGCGCGCTGACGCTCCCGGGATGGATGCAGTTCGGCAGCGCCGACGCGGCCCGCGAGATCGTCACGACGCTCGCGGCAGCGGTGATCACTGTGGTCGGGGTCGTCTTCTCGATCACGATCGTCACCCTGACGCTCGCATCGACGCAGTTCGGTCCGCGAATGCTGCGCAACTTCATTCGCGATCGGGGCACGCAGGTCACGCTAGGGACGTTCGTCGCCACCTTCGTCTACGCGACGCTCGTGCTGATCTCGATCAGCCCCGGCAGCCATGGTCGCGCGTTTGTGCCCCATCTGTCGATCACGCTGTCGGTGGCGTTGGTCGCGGCGTCGATGGGCGTCCTCATCTACTTCATCAATCACATCGCCAAGACGATTCAGCTACCGCACGTGATCGCCATGATCGCGCAGGACCTCTCGCGTGCGATCGACAAGGAGTCGGACGACAGACAGACGCGGGAGTCAGGTCCGTCGGTCGCGGAGGTGCTGCGGCGGATGGCGCACAGCGGTGGCATCGTGCTGGCGCCGGCCAGCGGGTATCTGCAGTTCATCGAAGACCGGGAGCTCGTCGGACTCGCCGCCGAGAAGGGCGCGATGATCCGTCTGCTGCATCGCCCCGGCCACTTCGTCGTGGTCGGGCATCCGATGGCGGTTGTCTGGCCGCCCGCTGCGGCCGATGCCGTCAGCCGCGCGCTGCGCCGGGCGCACGTCACCGGCCCCAGCCGGACGCTGGCCCAGGACCTTGCATTCGCGGTGGATCAGCTCGTCGAGATCGCCCTCAGGGCCCTCTCGCCGGCCGTCAACGACACGTTTACCGCGCTGACCTGCATCGACTGGCTGAGCGAGGGCCTGTGCAAGGTGACGACCCAGTGGCACCCCGTCCGGGTGCACCGTGACATCCACGGTTTCGTCCGTGTGATCACCGCCCATGTCAGCTACGAACGGCTCGTCGAGCGAGCCTTTGAGAAGATCCGGCAAGCGGGCCGCGGAATGCCCGCCGTGCTGATCCGTCAGCTCGACGCGCTCGGGAGAATCATCGGGCAGACAACCGCCTCGGAGCAGCGCGAGTTGCTGCTCACGCAGGCGGCGATGATTCTTCAAGCGGGCGAGGAATCAGTACCCGAGGCCGCCGACCGCGCGGCGATCCGCAGGGCATACGACGCGGCTACGACACCGTCCCGTCAGCAGCGTGGCGTAGACCAGGTATCCGACCCGGGAGAACCTCCGAACGCCACCGCCGCCTGATCGCGACGGCCGCCGGGTGCCGCTGCGCGTAGCTCGAAGACACGCATTGGGACGATGTCACGGGGCGCACATGACTACTGCGCCGGCGTGTCGCCTGTACGAAATCTTCACGACGCTGGCTCATTTCTGTAGGGAACCTGAATACGAAGCGGCGATGATTGTTCTGACGCCGCAACCAACGCTCGGGACGGCGAGGACATCCCACCGCCGCGCGACGCCCGACACAGGATCAGGATCGCCCACCGCGACCGAGATGCACGATCGAACTCGTCGTATCAGGTTCACACTTCTACGCAGGCGACTGGACGGCCAGATCGCAGCGGAAGCTCCGCTGCCCGACTCCGTCGATATCCGACGACGGTGTGCGGAGCTGACGGCCCGCGGCTCGCGGCTCGCGCTCGCCGTGGCGCTGGTCAACATCTTGGACGCCGCCGACGAGCGCCGGACCAACCCGGCGTCGGCGCTGATCCTCGACCACGAGGCGGTGTTGCGCGAGCGTGATCAGATCGAGGAGCTGATCGGCCGGTTGCGCGGTGGCGAGGCCGTCAGCCCCCGTGGTGTCGCGCTGGTCCGGCTTCTGGTCCGCGACTCACGCGGACCGCTCTACCACCACCGGAACGACAACACGCTCCACGATGCGCTAGCCAAGATCGCACGAGCGCTCTGACGGGCTGTGGAGCCGAGCGTCTGATTACAGCTCGCCTCGCTCTCCGGGATCGGCGCCACCTGGGGTTCCTCCGTAACGACGGTCTCCTGGGGGTGACGCGGGCGCGTTGGCGAACGCGACGGCTCTACTTGGTTAGCCCGGCGATCAGGTTGATCGTCGTCGCGATGATGAGCGTCCCAAACGTGTAGGAGAGCAGCGCGTGCCGCAGGGCCGTGCGACGGATGTTGGTGGTCTGCAGATTGGTGTCTGAGACCTGGAAGGTCATCCCGATTGTCAGAGCGAGGTACGCGAAGTCGATGTAACAGGGCGCTCCGTCCGCGTTGAAGTCGACACCCCCTGCTCTGCCTTCGTAGTAGAGCTTGGCGTAGCGCAGGCTGTAGACGGTGTGAACGACGCTCCAGGCGAGGACGATGCTGGCGATGCTGAGGCCGACGAGCAGAGCCTTGCTCAGGCCGTCGCTGTGACCGGCGCGCACGAGCACGAGACCCACCGCGATGAGACTCGCAATGCTCGCGCTGAGCAGCAGGCCATCAGCGGCGGCGCGGTGTGGATTCTCACGTTTCGCCTGCTCAGCGGTGTCTGTAGCGTCCAGGGACCACACGGAGTGCCACATCCAGCTGACAAAGAGCAGCGCCGCGATGTCCCAGCCGAAAGAGGGAATGAGCCACCACGGGCCCACGATCGCGACGACAACTGCGCCAAGCGCCCCTGCGCCGGCGGAGACGGCAACGCGCACGCCGACCGAAGGACCTTTCCGGCGAGCCTGGCTCTCGTCAGAGGAGGGCGCGCGAGGGCTCATCGGCATTGAATAGCACGGCGGCCGCGCGTGACGCCGAACGGTGGCGGCGGGGTCACGCGACAGCGATCCCCGGGGCGAAGCCGCGTGGCGAGTGACGCCACGATCGTTGGTCAAGCGGTGGTAGCGTCGGCTGATGCTGAAGTCGCGAAGGATCGCTTCGGCTCGGCCTCCGCCCGGCGGAGCGGTGTTGTCGTCGAGCGAGAACCGGCGCTACGCGGCGCGGGCACAGGAACTGTTACGGGCGCTACTCGACGGCTTCAAGCAGCATGACCTGCTGACCTACGCGAGCGCGATCTCGTTTCAGATCCTGACCGCGATCATCCCGTTCCTATTGTTCGTGCTCGGCGTGGCCGCGTCGCTTCATCTGAACTATGTGTGGAGAGACCATCTCGAGCCTCAGCTCCGGGGGAACGTCTCGAGCGCCGTGTTCGCGGTGATCGAGAATGCAGTCAACAACGTCTTTGCGAGCCGGCGGGTGCTGTGGGCCACGGTCGGCGGTGGACTGGCACTGTGGCAGGTGTCAGGGGCCGTGCGCGCGGTGATGGGCGCGCTAGCTCGGATCTACGGGGCATCAGTCGAGCGATCGTTTGCCAGGCGCCACTTCATCTCATTTGTGCTCTCGATCGAGGTCGGCGCGTGCTTTACCTCGGCGGCACTCTGTCTGCTGTTGGCACCGTTCTTCTCGGTGGGCCATCCCGGCGCTGCCTGAGCTTGCGTCCTATCAGTCGGTGTTTGGAAGCCTCGCCGCGGTCATCGTCGCGATGGCCTATCTCTATGTCTCAACGACAGTGTTCCTATTCGGAGCCCAGCTCGACGCCATCATCCGCGCGCAGGCCACCGGCACGTTGTCGGGCGCCTCCCCCGAGTCGTGAGAGCCACAAGCTGAGAGACGGCGGCCACGCGCTCACCAGTCGCGTGGGCTAAGTCGAGCAGCGCTTTCGCGGGCGGCTAGCGCAGCGCCTTCGGTCAGCGTGCGCAACTTGGCCCAGCAGATGTCCGGATCGATCGGGCCGAAGCCGGCCCAAGTGCCGAAGCCGCAGTCGGTCCCGGCGATCACGCGATCGGGGCCGACGATGTCAGTGAACTGACGCAGGCGCTGCGCGACCAGTTTGGGGTGCTCGATGTAGTTGGTCGACGTGTCGATCACGCCCGGCGCCAGCACCTTATCGTCCGGGATCGGCGTGTCGCGCCATACGGTCCACTCGTGCGCATGGCGCGGGTTGGCGGCCTCGAACAGGATCGTCGACGGCTTGGCACGCAGGATCTCGCCAATGATCTTCTCCACCGGGATGTCGAAATGATGGGGGCCTTCGTAGTTGCCCCAGCACAGGTGCAGCCGCACTTGGTCGGCCGGGATGTCGCGCAGAGCGTCGTCGAGCGCGTCGATGTGCAGCGCGACGCGTTCCACGAACACCTCGTCGGGCTCGTCGCGGTACATGATGTGGCGGCCCATCGCCAGGTCGGGCGCGTCGATCTGCAGCGTGAAGCCGGCCGCCACGATCGCCTCGTACTCCTCGCGCATCGCGGCCCCGATCGCGGCCAGGTACTCGTCGGTTGAGGGGTAGTGCTCGTTGGGCAGGAACAGTGCGATCACGCCGGGTGACGGCGCGTTCATGAACGCGCCCGCCAGGTCGTCGCGTCCGTCGACGGCGGCGTGGAGCGCTGCGAGGTCGCGCCGCAGCGGCTCGCGGTGCTCGTAGCCGATCGGGCCGCGACACACGGGTCGCTTGTACTTCGGGCCGGCGCCGGATTGGACTTGCCGGTCGCGGAATCGGGGGAACGCGTCGAGGTCGGCCGGCGTCGCGCGCGGGACGTCGTCGAGCTCGAACCCGGACAGGCGGTGGCGCACGTATGTCGCGTAGCCGATCTTGCTCATCTCGCCGTCGCTGACGAGGTCTATCCCGGCATCGACCTGGTGGGCGACTCGGTCGGCGACCGCTGCGCCCACGACGCGCTCGAACTCGGCGTCGTCGACCGTGCGGCCGTCGTCCTCAGCGAACACGACGTCGACGACCTCCTGCGGCCGCGGGAGGCTGCCGACATGCGTGGTCAGCATCGTCAGCGGTGGTCTTCGATGGGTTCGAGGTAGTCGAGCATCTCTTGCGCCAGATGCGCGAACGGCGGCGGGATCTGGACCGTCGTGCCGAGCTGGTCCTCGGGCTCGTCGATCAGGAAGCCGCGATCGGCGGGCGTGAACGCGTACTCGAAC
>Ga0302325_10001562_pt1 | contig 58168 bp, 55 predicted proteins | sample Palsa_T0_2_FD_201948 | JGI IMG/M metagenome (GOLD analysis project Ga0302325, IMG submission 201948) | Peat permafrost microbial communities from Stordalen Mire near Abisko, Sweden - Palsa_T0_2 | ecosystem: Environmental > Terrestrial > Soil > Palsa > Peat permafrost | place: Sweden: Abisko... | reverse complement strand
CGCCACCACGACTACCTTTGGCTCACTTCGATCGACGAGCGGTGCGACCCCCTGGGCGCGCTCGAAGACCTCGCGGATACTTTCGCGCACCTGGGTAATGATTTGCTTCGGTGCCATGCCGCCCCTATCCGCCTCGCCACCCTGGCTTTCGACCATGAAGCCATGACGCGCGTCGAATAGCTCGTCCCAGCGAATACGCCGGACTTGTGAGCGAAGCATCTCTGGCGACTTTGCTGGCACTTCCTTGATGACCCTCAGGACGCGGCTCGCCGTCCGCAGCTTCAAGTGCAGCTCGTAAAGAAGAGCCTCGCTCGCCTCGAAAACTACAGCTCGGTATCCCGGAGCGATGCTACGCGCACCCAGAGCTTCGAGTTCGAGAACCAGGGCTGGTTTGGTTTCTTCCGGACAGGTGGCGATCAGTTGCATTCGATGTCGTGCCAGATAGTCGGAGTTACAAGGATCTGACGGACAGAAGCGGTGGCCTCACGGCCACGACCACGCCGGATCACCCGGTTGATTTCTGTGGGTCGGGAGTTCGAATCTCTCCGGGCGCGCCAATCTATCAATGACTTACCGCCAGTTCGGTACGTGCTATCCAGGTACCAGCCCGTTATTCCCCTAGAATTTCGTTCAGGCCCTCGATTACTTTGGTTACATCAGCGGGGGGTACGCGGGCCAGGCGCTTGCCGATCCGCTCCACCGACAAAGTACGAATTTGACTGATCTTCGCCCACGTTGGTTTGCGCAGCGCCCCCACCTTGAGCTCCAACGTCAATGGAAATCCGGCCTGCTGCGGCTGGCTCGTCAGCGCAACAGCAATTACGGTGCCAGATCGGGAATTAAAGATATCGTGGCTAAGAATAAGCACCGGACGGTGACCGTATTGCTCATGACCGCGGACCGGATTGAGATCGGCCCAGCGAACCTCGCCTCTTAGAATTCCGGCCATACAGCCGCATCTGCTCCCATGCCTTCTTCTGCCAGCGACTGCTCGAATTTTTGATCTAGCTTTGCGCATTCAGCAGCGAGGCGGCTGCCTTCCACGCGCTCAATCTTCTCGCGCAGTGCAATTTGAATCGCGCGGCTTCGATTCTGGAACACCCTCCGTGCCACCAGGCTGTCTACTTGGCGCAAAGTCTCTTGCTCGAGTGTTATTGCTACCTTTACGCTGGCCATCGCCTGATCTCAGGTATGATAAAAAATCATACCACCGTTCAAGGCTTAGTGGAAGATCGCTCAGGCGGACGGGCTACGGGCCATAGCCCCACGACCCAAATTCCACTTCTGCAGTCCAATCTGCCGCTCGTCTCGGGCGCCGCCGCTCGTGCGCACTGCGCCGGTTAGTGATGTGATTTCTGACGGTAACGGTTAACTAGTTGATATTTATACAGTCAATAGCACACTGCGTCGCTGTAGGACAAACACTGACGGAAAATTTTGCAAGGTCCCACGATCGCTTCGGTACAACTGCTGCTGTCGAGGCGTGGCAGTTGCTACAAGGTCGCGTAAACGAGGGTCTTCTGATGCAGGAGAGCCGGGATGCCGGATAGGTCAAGTTGGATGGTCGGACGCTCGAACGTCATGCTCGCGGTTCGCGAGCTGGTGGAGAAGGTCGCGCCCACCGATGCGACCGTGCTGATATCAGGCGAGAGCGGCTCGGGAAAAGAGCTGGTCGCGCAGGCCATCCATGCCCGCAGCGCCCGTGGCGCGGGGCCGTTCCTGGGCATCAACTGCGGCGCCTTGCCGCCGACGCTGATTGAGTCGGAACTGTTCGGCTTCGAGCGCGGCAGCTTCACCGGCGCGGCGCGCAGTCACGCCGGCATGGTCGAGCGCGCCTCGGGCGGCACGCTGTTCCTGGATGAAGTCACCGAGATGAGCGCCGACATGCAGACGCGACTGCTGCGCTTCCTCGAGACGCAGCGCTTCTTTCGCGTCGGTGGCTCGCGCGAGATCCAGACCGATGTGCGCGTGGTCGCCGCCACCAATCGCTCGCCGATCCAGGCCGTGCGCGACGGGGCCATGCGCGAGGATCTGCTCTACCGACTGGCCGTCTTTCCGATCACCCTGGCGCCGCTGCGTGAACGCGGCGATGACGTGATGCTGCTGGCCGAGCACTTCCTCAAGGAGCTCAACGTGCGTCATGGCACGGACCGGGAATTCAGTCATGCCGCACGCCAGACACTGCGGCAATATCATTGGCCCGGCAACGTGCGTGAGCTGAAGAACGCGATCGAGCGCGCGTACATTCTGTGCGAGCAGCAGCTGGAGCTGCAGCCCATGCACATTCGGGTGGCGGGGGCCGAGTCCAGCTCCATTGCGAACGGCTGCGCCGGCATCAGCGTGCCGATCGGCTCCTCGCTGGCGCAAACCGAGCGCTGGCTCATCGAGGCCACTCTGGCGCACTGGAATGGCAATAAAAACCGCGCCGCCAAGACGCTGGGCTGCAGTCCTAAAACGTTGTATAACAAACTCGCGATCTACGAGCGAGCGGGTATGGAAGCGCGTGGCTGCAATATGTCAGCGCGCGCTTGAGCATCCAACTACTACTACCAGGGCCCGACCGGAGCGCTTCAACCATGTCAAGAATACTGATAGCTGACGATCATGCGATGGTGCGGGCTGGCTTGCGCCAGTTTCTGTGCGAGGACCGCAGCATCACCGAGATCGGCGAGGCGGCGTCAGGTAACGAGACGCTCGATCAGCTGCGCTCGGGAAACTGGGACCTGGTTATTCTGGATATCAACATGCCCGATCGCAGCGGCCTGGATATCCTGCGTTACGTGCGCGCGAGCTACCCGAACACCAAAGTGCTGGTGCTCAGCGGCTTTCCCGAGCAGCAGTATGCGATCAATGTGCTCAAAGCAGGCGCCGGCGGCTATCTGCCCAAGGAATGCGCGCCCGAGGAGCTGCTCAAGGCCACGCGGGTGGTCATGCAGGGGCGCCGCTATGTGAGCGCGAACCTGGCCGAGCTGCTGCTGTCGGATCTGGATGGCGACAGCGATCAGCCGTTGCACCGTCGCCTCTCGGAGCGCGAGTTCCAGATCTTCTGCAAGCTTGCGACCGGGCGCGCGGTCTCCTCGATCGCCAACGAGCTGTGCCTGTCCGTCAAAACGGTGAGCACCTACCGTACTCGTATCCTGGAGAAGATGAGCCTGACCTCCAACGCGGACATCACCACGTACGCGCTGCGCAACGGGATCATCCAATAGCGGCCCTCGACGCCGCCGGGGACTCACGCGTGCACGTTTCTGTGCTACTGGTCGAAGACTCGCGCGTGCTCGCCGAGCGATTGCGCGAGACCCTGCTGAGCGTGCCGGGCGTGCAGCTGACCGCCAGCGTCGACTGCGAAGCCGACGCGATTGCGGCGCTGCAGGGCCAGCCGGTGGACGTGGTCGTGCTCGATCTGCACCTGCGCCAGGGCACCGGTTTCGGTGTGCTGCGATCGATCCCGGTGGATCAGGCCAAGAAGGTCGTGGTCATCGTGCTGACGAATTACGATCTGGCCGAATACCGGCGCGCGGCGGCGGCACTGGGGGCTACGCACTTTCTGGACAAGTTGCGCGATCTGGATCGCCTGCCGTTTCTATTGCAACAGATCGGTGAGGAGAATGCCGCGCTGCCCGAGGCTCCTCTGAACTGATGGGCTTATGGAGTTGCGGCCGCCAACATGCGCACTACGGGCTGGGCGCGCAGTATGTGCGCCAACGGCAGCCGCGCGCGCACGCGCGTGCCGCCCTCGGCCGGCGTGCCGATCTCAATGCTGCCGCCGAAGCTGCGCACCCGATGGCGCATTGTGGCCAGGCCGTGCGAACCCACGGCCTCGCGCCGATCACTGTCGATGCCCACGCCGTTGTCGGTGACCGTTACCGTCAGATCGCTCGCATCCATCGTGACCGCGACATGCACTTCGGTCGCCTGCGCGTGCTTGACGATGTTGGTCAGCGATTCCTGCATCAGGCGGAAGATCATGATGGCGGCATCGTCGATCAGTTGCGGCTCCTCCTCGGGATAGCTCTCGACGCAGCGCAGCCCGGCGCGGGTGCAGGTTTCCTGCGTGATCCAGCGTACGGCCGGCAGCAGGCCCATGTTGTCCAGCAGCGTCGGGCGCAGGTTCTCGACTACGCGACGCTTGAAATCCACGCCCTCATCGAGCGCTTGCAGCACGCGGGTCCAGCGCGTCTTCATGTCCGGCTCGGCAGCACCAGGCGTGTGTTTCTGCAGCCACGAGATATCCATTTTCACTGCGATCAGCAGGCCGCCGAGCTCATCGTGCAATTCGCGCGCGAGCGCAGCCTTTTCCTTCTCCGAAAGACGCTGCAGGTGGCTCGATAGTGCGGTCAATTCGGCCGTGCGCCGGCGCACGGCTCGCTCGAGCTCCTCGTTCTGGCTGGCCAGCTGCTCGGTCAGTTCGGCACGCCGCCGGGCCTGGCGCGCCAGCAGCGTGGCGGCGAGGATCAGCAGACTGACGTTCAGCACTACGACGCCGCCCATGAGCGCGCGCGATACCATGCGCAGGCGCTCGGCGCGGCCAATCTCGGCATTGATGGCACTCTGCTCGGCGTCGCGCAGCTTGACGGCCTCGTTGCGGATTTCCGACATCGTGCTGCTTTCCAGATCCGTGCGCACCAGCGCGGTGGCCTGCGCCGGTCCCTGTGAGTTGTAGAGTTCGAGGGAGGCGCTGAGCTCCGCGAGCTTGGCGCCGATGAGCACGCGCATATGCCGCATGGCATCGCGCTGCGCCGTGCTCGCGAGCAGCTGACCATTGTCGCGGAACAGATCGCTGAACTGATCGAGCAAAGGCTCGACGCGGTCGCGCGCGCTCTGATAAGGCTGCAGATACTTCGGGTCACCCGTCAGCAGATAGCCTCGCTGCCCGGCCTCTGCCTGCGAGACCTGCTCGAGCAATTGCGCGAGCACGATCTGCTGCTTCTGGGACTGGCCGACACGCTGGTTGATCTGCTTCTGGCCGCTCTGTGCAATCTCGGCGATCACGACCAGGGCCGCCAGCAGCGCGAAGGCGACCGCGAGCGGCAAGGTTCGGGACAGGCTGTTCCGGTTGCTGCGATTCATGACGCTTCGGTTGTGAGGCTCATCCTACAGCGCTTGCGGCACGCATCGGGCAATATAGCCCAACACCCCGTGCGATGCTCGGCGCCGCCGGGCCTGCCGTCACAACTGAACCCATCCAGGAGATAGAGCTTATGAACGCGAGTGCGAACAATTCAGCCGATAGTATCCGGCGTGCGAGCGAAGAGGCTGCGAGCGACCTCAAACGCCGCGGCGGCAAAGTGCGCGACTACGCTCAGGAGGAGCTGCGCGCGTTTCTGGGGGACGTAGAGGAATTGGTCGAGCGCGTGCGCAATGTCGCCGATGACGATGTGGCGCGTGTACGCAGCCGCGTGATCGACGCGCTCGGCGACGTGCGGCGTCAGGCCGGGGATTCTGTCGACTCATTGCGCGAGCGTGCTCGGGTTGCCGCGGGGCAGGCCAACGACTACGTGCGTGAGCGGCCGTGGACCGCAATCGGCCTGGCCGCGGCGATTGGTCTGATCGTCGGCGTCGGGGTCAGCGCCGTATCCAGCCGCCGCTAGCTCTCGGGCCAGTGGTGGTCCGTGTTTGAAGCCCTCTCACGCGTGGTGCCGGCGATGCTGCGTCACGCGCTCGCGTACGCCGATCTGCTGCGCGAGGAGACCGAGGACGCGATGCGCGTGTGGCGCCGACGCGTTCTCGGTCTTGCCCTGGGCCTGCTCGCCGGGAGCCTCGCGCTACTGCTGGGCTGTGCAGCGGTCATCGCCGCAACCTGGAATGGACCACACCGCGTCACTGCGATAATCGCGCTGTGCGTGACCTTCGCCGTGATTGCGCTGCTGGGCTTCTGGTACGCGAGCGCGGACCAGGCGCCGGGTCAGCCGCGACCCTTCGAGCGGCTGCGCGCCGAATGGGACGCGGATCGTCGCGAACTCGCCGCCCTGCATCCCTCGTTCGCGGTGAGCGCGGATCGAATCGAGCAGACCCGCGCGCGACTCATGTGCTCGCGTGCCGAGATCTTCCAGCGAGCCGCCGAGGCGTCGCCCGACGCCTTTCCGCGCAGCCGCCTGATGCGCGCTGCGAGCGGCAAGGGCGGCAAATTGCTGCTGTTGGGCGTGGCGCTGAGCCTCGCGCTCGGGCGCCCGCGGCTGCTCTGGGGCATCGTGCGTTTTGCCACCGCTTTCTGGCGCAGCGATTTCTGAGCTCGCCGGGTCAACTGCCACGCGGCATATCCCCGCGCTGGTGCGTCACGGCACCGCAATGCGCTGTTGCGGTTCAAAGCCTGCAGCCACCGACCCTGGGCGCAGCGCTACTGCGCCTCTGGTATATCTTCTAAGCCATTAAATAACCTGATAAAACTTTAATCTGCCCGGGCGTTGGCATATCGGTTGCAATGGGGATGGCAAGGCGATTTCGTCTGCAGGTGCGGCCTATTAGGCCCAACGGCAACGCTGTCGGCAGTAGCGCTCATCTCAACACCCCCCGCGGTGGGCGCCGAATGCCGACAGCGTTTTTTTTGGTGCTAGAGTCGCGCCCGACTGAACTGCTGGGTAGGGCAATTGCTGGGTTTCATCGATGTCGAGCTGCGTCGGGTATTTCTCAACCTCGATGGACGAGCGGTGCTGCGCGGCGTCGACTGGCGCATCCGGCCGGGCCAGCGCTGGCTGCTCAGTGGCCCCAATGGCGCGGGCAAGACGCAGCTGCTTAAGCTGCTGGCCGCAGATGTGTGGCCGACGCCCGGACGCGGCGGTACGCGGCGCTATCGCTACCGCGGCGAGAGCTTCGATGAGCCCTACGGCATCAAAGAGGAGATCGCCTACCTGGGCGCGGAGCGACAGGACCGCTACGAGCACTATGATTGGAATTATCGTGTTGAGCAGATCGTCGCCACCGGCTTGCATCGCACTGACATTCCGCTCGCGCCGCTCACTGCGTCCGATCGCTCGCGCATCGCGCGGCTGCTCGCGCAGTTGCATATCGCATCGCTGGTACGCCGCCGTTTCCTGACTCTCTCGTACGGCGAGCGACGGCTGGTATTGCTGGCGCGTGCGCTGGCCTGGCGACCGAAATTGCTGCTGCTCGATGAGCTCTTCAGCGGCCTTGACCCGCTCAACCGCGAGCGCGCTACTGACTGCCTGCAGCGGCTGGGCACTTCAGCCCTGCCGTGGGTGCTCTCGACCCATCGGGCCGCAGACGTGCCCGACGTTGCTACGCATTGCTGCCAGCTCGAGGCCGGCCGAATCACGGCTCGGCTGGCTCTGAGAGCGCGCTCGGCGCAGGCGCGAGCGCGCGCCGTGGCCATCGGCCTGCATGCGGCGGTGTTGCCGGTGCGCTCGAGTGCGCCGAGGCGCGAATCGGTGCGCAAGGATCAGTTGATCAGCCTGCGCGGCTCGAATGTCTGGCGCGAAGGCGCGCTGGTGCTGCGCGATATTTCGCTCGAGATACGCCGCGGGGATTGCTGGCTCGTGCACGGCGCAAACGGCAGTGGCAAATCCAGCCTGATACAGACGCTCTACGGGGATCTGGGCGTGGCGCGCGGTGGCACGCTCGTGCGCGCCGGCATCGAGCCGGGCGTGCCGCTGCAGCTGTTCCAGCACCGCGTCGGGCTGATCGCACCGGAACTGCAGGCGATCTATCCGCGCGATCTGCGGGTGGAGGAGCTCGTCGCCTCTGGGCTCAGCGCGAGCATCGGGCTCAATGCGCCGGCACCTGCGCGGGTCTTGCGGCTCGCGCGCCGCGTCCTGCGCCGGGTCGGCGCCCTGAGTCTGGCCAAGCGCAGGGTGCGCAGCTTGTCGTATGGGCAGTTGCGCCGCGTTTTATTCGCGCGCGCCTTGGTGCACATGCCCGATATTCTGCTGCTCGATGAGCCTTATGCCGGCCTGGATGCGCGCATGTACGCGCTGCTGCGCGCTTTGGTGGAGCAGGCCATGACGCGCGGCGTCACTACCATCATGACGGCGCATCGAGTGGATGATTGGCCGATACTCGCGACACATGAGCTTGAGCTGCGCGGCGGTCGCATGATCTATTGCGGTCCCATCAGGAAAAACCCATGACGCGGCGCGTAGCCCTTGCGCTCGCGCTCGGCGCGGTCGTGCTGGGCGGTGTGTGCGCGCTGCTCGTGTGGCGCGGGGCGGCCGGCGCGCGCGTGCTGGTCAATGGCGGCGACGCCGGAGGCCTCGCGCGCGCGACCCCCGAATCGGAGCGGCTCGATGCGGCCGCGCTGGAGCGAGCGGTGCATGACCCGGCGGCCGAGGGACTGCGCGCGCTGGTGGTCATGCGCGACGATCACGTGGTCTTCGAGCGCTACGGCGAGGGCCTGAAGGCTGACAGCATCGTTGACAGCGGGCCCCTGGCGCAGGTGCTCGTGGCGCTGCTGGCGGCTGAGGCCCTGCAGGAGGCACGGCTGAGCGCGCAGGCCTTGAATGGATTTGATCCCAATCGGCTGCGCGCGGCGATCGAAGCGGGTACGCATGAGCGCTATGAGACCTATCTGTCGCGAAAACTGTGGCGCCGGCTCAACGCTGCACAGGCCTGGATTGCGCTGTCCAGGCGCGATGCCGCGACCCCGGCGGATTGCTGTTTTCATGCGCGCCTGCTCGATTGGATGCGCATCGCGACGCTGCTACTGGATGATGGGCGCTTCGAGGGCACGCAGGTCGTGCCGCACGGCTGGGTGCAGCGCATGCTGCGTCCCATATCCATCGATGGCCAGCGCGGCCTCGGCGTCGAGCTCTTGCCAGCAGCGCAAGCTGCCGAGCCATTCGCCGCCGGCGGGGTGTTCTGGCTGCGCGGTGCCGGGCGCTGGCGCATCTGGCTCGTGCCGCCGCTGCGCCTCGCGATCCTGTTCGGCGCCGCCGCTCCGGCGGCGTCCGGTCCGCGCAGCCTCTGGGACGAGACTCGCCTGCCCAATCAGATAATCCGCGCGGTTGCCGATCGACCCTCGCCACAGAATGATGCCACGCTGCTGCAGCGACTGGTACCCGGTCACTGAAGTGGCGGCGCGCACTTTCACGCCGTTGCGGGCGCTGTGCATCGTCTGCGTCATCGATGTGCTGGGCTTCGGCATCCTGATTCCGCTGGTGCCCTATATGGGCACGCGTCTGGGCGCCACGCCGGCGATCATCACGCCGATTCTGGGCAGCTACTCGCTGTGTCAACTGCTGGCCGCGCCGCTCTGGGGTGCGTTGAGCGATCGCTACGGGCGCCGGCCGATCCTGATCACCAGCATGCTTGGGGCCGGCAGCTCGTATGTGCTGCTGGCGCTGAGCCATTCGGTGCCCATGCTGCTGCTGTCGCGCGCGCTGGCCGGATTCATGGCCGGCAACATCACGGCCGCCATGGCGTATGCGACCGACATCAGTTCGAGCGCTGAGCGCGCGCGCAGCCTGGGGGCGGTCGGGGCCGCCATTGGCGTGGGCTTCATGCTCGGTCCGGCTATCGGCGGGGCGCTCGCCGGTGAGCATGCGAGCAGCGCGGATTTCCTGGCGCCGGCGCTGCTCGCAGCCGCGCTCAGTGTCTGCGCCGCGCTGCTGGTGCTGTGGATGTTGCCCGAGAGCCGCGCGCGCGAGCCGCGCGGCACGATCGTGCAGCCGCAGCCTCGCTCGCGCTACGCGCTGCTGCGCGAGCGCCCCGTATTGCGCTGGCTCATGCTCGCGACGCTGCTCGTGACCTTCTCGCAGTCGACCCTGGACTCGATCCTTGCGCTCTGGGCCATGGATCGCTACGGGGCGGGCCCGCGCAGCGTCGGGCTGGCGATCCTTGCGCTCGCAATCATCGCCGTTGGCATGCAGACGGTGGGCGTGCGCCGGCTCGTGCCACGATGGGGAGAGTTGCGGCTTGCTGGCTTCGGCATCGCCTGCTGGGTCATTGGCATGTCTGCCGTGGCCCTCTCGGCCAGCCTGTACTGCGTGCTGCCCGGACTCGTGCTGTGCGCGGCCGGCTCCGGTGCGTTCACGCCCAGCGGCTCGGCGCTGGCCTCGCACCAGGCGCAGGCGCACAATCGCGGCGCGGTGCTGGGCAGCTACCAGGTCGGCACGTCTCTGGCGCGCGTGCTCGCACCGTTCGTTTCGGGTCCGGTATTCCAGCGTTTCGGACCCGGCGCTCCTTTCCTGCTCGGCGCAGTGGTCACGCTGCAGGCGAGCTGGTGCATGCGCGCGATCCGACCCAGCACGAACTCGACGGATTCCCAGGCATGAATGCAGGCATCTACAGTCTCGGCGAGCGGCAGCTGCAGACCGCGGGCGAGGATTTCTACATCGCGCCGGGGGCACAGGTGATCGGCTCGGTGATACTGCACGCCGGAGCGAGCCTCTGGTTCAATTGTGTCTTGCGCGCCGACGATGAGCGCATCGAGGTCGGCAGCGGCAGCAACGTGCAGGATGGCAGCGTGATTCATGCCGATGCGGGCTCCCCGACGCTCATCGGGCGCGAGGTCACGGTCGGGCACATGGTGCTGCTGCACAGCTGCGTGATCGAAGAGGAATCGCTGATCGGCAACGGCGCCATCATCCTTGATCGTGCGCATATCGGCCGGCACTGCATCATTGCGGCCGGGGCGCTCGTGCCGCCGGATCTGCAGGTGCCCGACGGCTCGGTGCTGATGGGCACGCCGGCGAAGCTGGTGCGCACGGTGACGGCGGCGGATCTGGCGATGATCTCCCAGGGCGCGGCGCATTACCGCGCACGCATGCAGCACTATCGGCGCGCGTTGCAGGCGCAGCGTTGATAAGTGTGGTGCTCGAGCAGGCGCGCGCACCGGCCTGGCGCGTGTCAGTGCTTGAGCGGTTTTTTGAGAAAATCGTCGCGCGCTGCCGACTGCACATTGACCTGCAAGGACTCGCGCCCACGCGTGAGCGTCAGCGGCACGCGCGCGCCGGCCGCACCCGTGCTCCAGAGCCCGCGCAGAAATTGCGGCAGCGAGTGCACGCGCTGCCCACTGACCTCGTCGATGATGTCACCGAGCCGCAGCCCCGCGCGGTGCGCGGGTCCGTCGCGAGTCAGTCCGGCCACGATGACATGATCGCCCTGCTCGGCGGTGTAGATTCCGAGCCAGGGTCGCGGCTGACTGCGCGGCCGGCCGAAAGCGATCATGTCATCCAGTACCGGCGCGAGTAGATCCACCGGCACGAACATGTTGGCATCGAAGCGCTCCTGGGCCATCGACTCCTCGACAAACAGCGAGCCGATGCCCAGCAATCGTCCATCCTCCCCGACCAATGCGGTACCGCCCCATTGCGGATGCGGGGGCGCGGTGAACAGCGCATCGTCGAGCAGGTACTCCCAGTAGCCGGCGAATTCGCGCCGCGCAATCAGGCGCGCCTCGAGCGAGTGGCGAGCCCCGCCGTGCCCGACGATGATCACGCGATCCCCGACCGCGAGCGCACTGGCCGTACCGCGCTCGAGCACCGCCGCCTCGAGCGTGCCCAGCGGCTGCACCAGCCCGAAGCCGCTGGCCTGATCGAATGCGAGCGGGTAGGCCTCGACGACCTTGCCGTCATAGTCGGTGAGCCAGATCGATTCGGCCTCGGTGATCAGATAGCCGATCGTGAGCACGATCTTGCGTCCGCCGGCGTGGATCACGACCCCATGACCGATCCGATCGGTGCCGAGAATCGACGCGGTGTGGGCGTCCTCGCTGGTCTCGGTATGCAGCAGCACGACCGCTCGATAAACGCTCTGCAGGTCGAATTGCAAGTCGTCCTGGCGCGGCTGCAGAGCCTGCGGCAGTTCCCATTCCTCGACGCTTGCCATGGCCGCCATGCTAAGGGAGATGGGCTGCCCGGATCCAGATCAAGGCGCTGTGCGGCTAAAACTCCAGACTGGTCTCGAAGACGATGACGGCCTCGCCGATGATGCTGACGCTGCGCAACTCTCGCCGCTCGAGCGCCAGCGCGACGCTCACGCGTCCAGGCCGATCTACGTAATGACCCTGCGCGCCGGTGAACTCGATGGTGCCGGATGCATCGGCTGCGCCCGGCACGCTCAGGCCAATGAGATCGTGCTGCAACAGATAGGCGCCGAGCAGCGCGTGCGCATTGCCGCTGACCGGATCCTCCTCGATGCCCAGCGCCGGGCAGAACATGCGCGCCTCGCTGAATACGCCGGCCTGCGCGCTCTGCAGCGTGAACAGGAAATAGCCGGGCGGCCCGATACGCGCCGACAGCGCCGTCAGGCGCGCGAAATCCGGGCGCACGCGCGCCAGCACACTGCTCGCGGCTACCCCGAGCAACACGCGCGCGCCGCCCTGACCGGCGATCGCGCTCGGGCAGCGCGGGTCCAGATCCGCACGCTGCAGTCCCAGGGCCTCGAGCACGAGTGCCAGTTCAGCCTCGCCAAGCGCACGCGCCGGCGGTGGCGGCGGCTGGCGGATCGCAATGCGCGGCGGGCTCACGGCAAGCGTATCGACCTCAACGATGCCGCTCTTCTGGCGTTGCCGGCGCCGCGGGGCCAGCTGCAACGCCGCGAATACCGCATGCGCGGCCAGCGTCGCATGGCCTACGAAGGCCGCCTCAGCGCGCGGCGTGAAGAATCGCACCCGCAGGTCGTGGTCCGAGGCGTTCGCGGGCAGCACGAAGGCGCAATCGCCAGTATTGAGCTCGCGGGCGAGAGCGCGCATGTCCTGCTCGGACAAATGCTCGGCATCCAGCACCACACCGGCCGGATTGCCGCGGAAGCGCTGCGTGGTGAAGGCATCGACTTGAAACACGCGCACCTTGGCGCCCATGCGCCCTCCTGGGGGCTGCGCTAATTGCGGCTGAGCAGATCGTAGCGCACAGTGACGCCGATCTGGCGCGGATCGCCGAGCTGCAGAAACGACTGATTGGGAAAGTTGGGTGGTATGAGCCCGAAGTAGAAGCCCTGCTGCGCATACTGCACATTAAACAGGTTGTGCACCCAGAGACTTGCAGTCCAGGCGCCGCGCTGATAGCCGACGCGCAGATTCTCCAGGTGATAGGAATGCGAGGTCTGCGCGTCGCTGGTGTAATAGTAGAAGCTGTCGATCGCGCGCGAGTCCAGCCGGGCGAAGAGCCCGCCGGCAGTGTGATATTCGATCGCCGCGGAGAATTCATAGCCGGGCGCGAACGGCTGCGCGCGGCCATCGATGTCCAGATCGGTGAACACGCCCGTGACGCCCAGATAGCGGGTGCGCAATAAGGCCGCGCTGCCCGAGACCCGCCAGCGCGTGCCCAGGTTGTAGCTGCCCTCGGACTCGAGACCGAAGTTCTCACCCTGCGACGCGTTCTGCGTAAAGAACACATAGTCGAGCGGATTGTTCGGCTGCAATTGTTCGGACAGATAGACCTGCATGTCGTGCCGGCGCATGTAGAACACGTCCGCAGTCCATTGCGCGGGGCTGCCCACCGGCAGGTACTTGAAGCCGCTCTCGAGGCTCCAGAGCGACTCGGGCCCGAAACTGCGCTGCTCGGACAGAATCTGCGAGCCGATATTGAAGCCTCCGCCCTTGTAGCCGCGCGCGAGCGTCACGTAAAAATTCTCGCTCGCGCCGAAATGGCGCATCCAGGACACATTGCCGCCCAGCATGTCGTTGATCTGTGCCGGAAACGGGGTCAGCGTATCGGCACTATCGGCATAGTCAGCGTCGCGCCGCTCCACGCGCAGGCCCGCGGTGATGCTCGAATGCGCACCCAGGTCGGCGTCCAGCGAGCCATACGCCGCCATATTTGTGGCCCCGTACTGACTGCTGAGCTCGCTGCTGCCGACGCCGGCGTCATAGGCGTTCCAGTAGTAGCTCTCCAGATCGGACTCGGTCAGTCGCAGCGCATAGACGCCAAAGAGCCAGTGCACCCGTCCAAACAGCGCGGCCGAGGCATCGCCCGTGAGCCGCAGGTCTTCCGCGTAGGTGCGCCGGTAGCGATTGTCGCTTTGAAAATAATCGTACGGCGCGTAACCCGTGGTGGCCAGCCAGAAGGGGTCATTACCCCAGTCGCCGTCGAAGGAATACACGATCGCGGAGCTGGCTGCACTGCTGACGCTGCGCAGCTCGCCGAGCCCCGCTATGGTGTCGGTGAGCCGCAATGCAATGCCGTTGGACAGCTGCGCGTCACTGCCCGGCTGATTGGAATAGGTCGTGAAGGTGTTGTAGACCGACCAGGCATCGTAGCCATTGTTGATATTCACGTGCATGAGCGTGAGGTCCGCCTGCAATGAGTCGGTGGGCTGCCAATGCAATTTGCCGCGCAATGTGCCTTCCGCGTAACCATTGGTCGAGTTCATGTCATAGAAGGCGTCGTGACGAAACCCGTCGCTGCGATAATCCTGTGCCACCAGACGCCAGCCCGCTTCGCCCGAGTCCAGGCCGTCGCCGATCACGAGACCGATGGCACGCGTGCTGTAATCGGCCCCCGTAGCCTCGCCGTGCAGTTCCAGGCCGTTGCCCGGATCGGCGGTGCGCACGCTGATGAGCCCGGCCAGAGCGTTGGCGCCGTAGATAGTGCCCTGCGGGCCTCGCAGAACCTCGATCTGCTGCGTGTCGAACAATGTCGCCGGCATGCCCACGCCGGAGAAATCGATGTCGTCGATCAGGAATCCGACCGATGGATTCGGTGCGCCCTGGTATTGCTCGACCTCGCCGATGCCGCGCAGCTGGAAGAAGCGCGGCCGTGATGTGCCTGCGGCCCAGTTCAGGTCGGGAATCTCGCCGAGCACGTCCTCGAAATGCTGCACGCCCGCCGCGCGCAGGGTATCGGCGTCGAGCACGGACACGCTCTGCGGCAAGTCGACTGCAGGCGTAGGCTGCAGGGCCGCGCTGATCACGATCTCATTGAGCGTGTCGTCGCTGGCGAGGGCCCATGGCGTAATCGCACCCGATAGGACCCAGACGGCCAGCGAAGCGCGCCAGGCGTGTGACTTGTAAGGATTCATGCACCTGCTCCCTACGCCGGTACTAACCGGATCAGGTTCAACGGGTTCGCCGCACTTAAGCGGCATCTCAGGTCCGAACCGGACCACCCCAAGGTCTGTGCGCGTGACTATCGAGCAAGCGCGGCGGCTTTGCAAGCGTGCGCTTGGCCGCGCTTAAGGCTCGGCTAGAATGAGCCGCCCGCAACGAATCGATTCAACCAGGAGCGCGACGATGGACGTAGGTGTCGAGATCAGCCTCTATCCACTGCATCAGCAGTACATCGCGCCGATCAAGGATTTCATCGAGCGGATCAATGCCCAGGGCGATCTGCGCATCATCACCAACAGCATGAGCACGCAGATCTTCGGCGACTACGACACGGTCATGCAGCGGCTCGTACGTGAAGTGCGCACCAGCTTCGTGAATCAGGAGCGCAGCCAGGACAAGGCCGTCTTCGTGCTCAAGATCCTCGGGCCCATGGCGACGTGATCCAAGCGCTGACGCGCGAGCTCTACGCCACCAGCGCCCTCGAGGCGCTCGCGGTAGTGCTCGGCGTGATCTATCTGCTGCTGATCCTCAAGCGCAACCGTCTGGGCTGGGTGGCCGGGGCGGGCAGCTCGGCGATCTACGTGTATTTATCAGCCCGCGCGCACCTGCCGATGCAATCGGCGCTGCAGGTCTACTATGTGCTGATGGCAGCGTACGGCTGGCACGTCTGGACGCGCTCGCAGCAGCAGCCTGGCGGCGGTATCAGCCGCTGGCCGCTGCGCCGGCATCTGCTGGCCGTGGGTGCGCTGCTGTGTTTGAGTGCGCTCACGGCGCAGTGGCTCGAGCGCGAGACACACGCTGCGTGGCCGTATCTGGACTCCATGACGACCTGGACCGGCCTGCTTGCCACCTGGCTGGTGGCGCGCATGAAGCTCGAGAACTGGCTCTACTGGATTGCGGCCGATACCGTGACGGTGTTTCTGTTCGGGGCGCAGGGCTATCCGTTTACGGCAGCGCTGTTCATGAGCTATGCGATCATCGCCGTGTTTGGTTATCGCGAATGGCTGCGCAAATACCGCCAGCAGACCGCGTAAGCGCACCGCCGCCGTGGGCGCTCGCGCAGGTGCCGGGACTGGAACAGGGACAGGTCCCGCTGCGCGTGGCGCGCCTGGCCGGCGGCAGCGTCAATGAGGTCTTCCGAGTCGACAGTGCCGTCGGGTGCTTCGCATTGCGGCTGGATGGGCCGGCCTGGCGTCGTCCCGGGGTCGATCGGCAGCGCGAGCTGAGCCTGCAGCGCGCCGCGGCCGCGGCCGGCATCACCCCCGCGCTCATCTATGCGGATGCGAGCCGCCAGGGGTTGCTGATCAGCGTCTATGAATCGGGGCGGCTCTGGAGTGAGGCGGACTACGAGGACGTGCGCTCTTTGCGCCGTCTGGGCGAGCGGCTCTATGTGCTGCACCGATTGCCGGCGCCCGAAATTGCCCGGTTCGATCCCTGGCAGGTCGCGCAGCAGTATGTCCGGCTGATCCAGAGCGCCGGCTCCCCGGTGGTGCCGGTGCAGTCACTGCGCCAGACCCTGGCTGGACTGCAGCGAGCGTGCGCGCGGCTCAACGAAACGAGCCTCAGTGCCTGCATCGTGCACGGGGATCTCACGCAGGCGAACCTGCTGGAGGGCTCGCGCTTGTGGCTGCTCGATTGGGAATACGCGCAGCTTAGCGATGCGTATATGGATCTGGCCTGCGTGCTGGCCTACTACCCGGGCGCGCAGCGCCACAGCGGCGAGCTGGCGGCTGCCGCCGGGCTTGACACGGCGCTGCTGTCTGAGGTGCTCGCGCCGCGCCTCACCGTGCATCGCTCGCTGGGATGGCTCTGGCACCTGGCGCGCGGTGAGCGCCCCGGCCCTGCGCCATGAAGAGACCCGCGGGGCTGGCATCCCGGCTTCGCGGCCGGCAAACTAACGCGCCTTTGTGGCCGAGGAGTGCTCATGCCGACCGTGCGGGTGATCGATCGCGATAGCGTGGAGCGCGCCGTGGAGGCCCCCAGCGGGGCGACGCTCATGGAGCCGCTCAGGGATATGGATGAGGGGGTGGCGGCGATCTGCGGTGGCATGTGCTCGTGCGCGACCTGTCACGTCTATGTCGATCAGGACTGGCTGGCCAAGCTGCCGCCGCCGATGTCCGATGAAAGCGATATGTTGGGGGACCTGAACGATCGGCGCGAGAACTCGCGTCTGTCCTGCCAGATCGTGCTGCAGGATTCGCTGTCGGGACTGCGGGTCACGATCGCGCCCGAGGAATAGTTTCACACTCCAATGCGCTGGACACTTGTGGTTTTGATCGGCGCCGCTGCGCTGACGGGCGCGCGCATTTTGTACACGTTGTACAAGGCTCGGGGCGCGCAACGCGATGATTGGGATGCGCGCCTGGTGCAGAATCTGCGCGCCGCGGGCGGCAATGCGTTCACGCCCTACGAGGTCGATTTCTTCTTCAACCTTCCGACCGAGCAGGCCTGCGCGGCGCTGCGCGGCATGATCGAGCCGGAGGGCTTTAGCTTCGATCAGCGTCTGATGGGCGGGGAGGGCGCCAGCGGCTATTCACTGCATGCGCGCAAGCGCTTGCGCATCTCGGTGTCCGAGATGCAGGAGTACTCGCAGCGCTTTCGCCTCCTCGCGGAACAACACGGCGGTCATTACGACGGCTGGATGACCGATCCGTCGCGCACTTAGCCCGCGCGGCTGCTAGGCCTTCGGCTGGCTCTTGCGCTCGGTCTGTCGCTTGACGGCCTCGGCGGCGGCACGAATCGCATCCGCGTCGCCCAGGTAGCGGCTGCTGAGCGGCCTGAGCGCCTCGTCGAGCTCGTAGAGCAGGGGCACGCCAGTCGGGATGTTCAGCTCGATGATGGCCTGCTCTGATAGCCCATCGAGCATCTTGACCAGCGCGCGCAGACTGTTGCCGTGCGCGACGATCATGACCCGCTGGCCGCGCTGCAGTTCCGGCGCGATGCGCTCGCTCCAGTAAGGCAGCACGCGCGCCAGGGTGTCCTTGAGCGATTCGGTCGCCGGCAGATCGGCCGGATTGACGGCGCGGTAGCGCGGATCAAAGCGCGGATGACGCGGATCATCGCTCGCCAGCGCCGGCGGCGCGATGTCGTAGCTGCGCCGCCAGATCTGGACCTGCTCGGCGCCGTGGCGCTCGACGGTCTGCGCTTTGTCCAGACCCTGCAGGGCGCCGTAATGGCGCTCATTGAGCCGCCAGCTGCGCTCGACCGGCAGCCAGAGCAGATCCATCTCCTCGAGCATGAGCCATTGCGTGCGGATCGCTCGTTTGAGCACGGAGGTGAACACCAGATCCGGCACGATGCCCTCGCGCTTGAGCTCACGGCCGGCCTGTCGCGCCTCATCGCAGCCGAGCGGCGCCAGATCCACGTCCGTCCAGCCGGTAAACAGATTCTCGATGTTCCAGGTGCTCTGACCGTGACGCACGAGCACGAGTTTGGCGGTCACGGCCTGCTCCCTGTAGTCGTCCGGAAGGGGCTCTTTATAGCAGAGCGCTCGGGGCGGCTGCGAGCGCCTCGAGCGCCTCGACCACGACGCTCAATGCGGCCAGATCCGGACTGGCGAGCGCTCGCGCATCGCCCAGGACTTGCTGCCAGCGCGCGAGCGCACCGGATGCCTGGCTGCGCCGATCGCGTGTGCCGGCGCGAGCCTCGGGGGCCAGCAGCGCGGCGGCGCTGAGTTGGCGGTGCGCCCAGAGGCTCGCGCTCTGCAGCTGTGCGCGCGCTGCGCTGCTCCAGCTGCCGCTGGCGGGCAATTGCTCGATCGTCGCGTGCAGCCAGTCCAGGCCGAGCCGGGCGCCGAGGCCGAAGTGCGTGCGCGCGACCGCGCGCGCGCCCGCGCCGGAGAGGCGCATGAGCTCGACCAGGTCGGGTGCCACCTTGAGCGGTTCGAGCACTGCCAGGCTCTCGGTCAGACGCGGCGGCAAGCCAACCGTCGCATAGTGCTCGCAGCGCGCCTGGTAGCGCGCGCGATCCAGCCCCTCGAGCGCCGCGGGGGTTACGTGCGCGAGCTCGCGCAGCCGGGGCGTCAATTCGGCCACCGCGGCTCCGACCTCGCCGTAATCGCGACGATGTGCGATCAGCCAGCGCGTGAGCAGCCGCAGATACGCGCTGGTCACGAGCAACGCCTCGTACTGATCGGCGGCTTTGATGCGCCCGTCGAGCGACTCGATCTCGGACCACAGGCGACGCAGATCCGCGCTGTCGCGCGCGATCGTATAGGCGCGCGCGATCTGTGCGGCGCTGGGTCCGCCATCCTGTGCGCTCTCCAGCAGCAGCGCCGGTCCGATCCGATTGACGATACTGTTGGTGGTCGCGGTCGTGATGATCTGTCGGCGCAGCCGATGGCGTTGGATTCGTCGCGCAAAGCGCCGTCGCAGGGCCTGAGGAAAGTAGCGCTCGAGCTCGCGTGCGAGGTAAGGATCATCGGCACCGCCGCTGGCGGACAGCGCGTTGTTGAGCGCGATCTTGCCGTACGAGAGCAACAGCGCGAGCTCGGGACGCGTCAGGCCGCGACCCTGCCGGCGCCGCTGCTCGATCTCCTCGTCATCGGGCAGAAACTCGACCGCCCGATCGAGCTCGCCCTGGCGCTCGAGCCAGCGCAGCAGCTGCTGGTGCTCCGAGAGCTCCTCGAGCGCACGGCGCTCCATCAGACTGATGGCCTGGCTCTGCAGATAATTGTTGCGCAATACGAGCGCGGCGACCTCATCGGTCGCCGCCGCCAGCAAGCGGTTGCGCCGGCGGCGCGGGATTGGCGGCGCGGCATCGAGCAGTATCTTGAGGTTGACCTCGACATCCGAGGTGTTCACGCCCGCCGAGTTGTCGATGAAATCGGTATTGATCTTGCCGCCGTGCGCCGCATATTCGACGCGTCCGCGCTGCGAGAGACCCAGATTGCCGCCCTCGCCGACCACGCGTGCGCGCAATTGCACGCCGTTGATGCGCACGGCGTCATTGGCGCGATCGCCAATCTCGCCGTTGCGCTCGCTGGCGGCCTTGACGTAGGTGCCGATACCGCCGTTCCAGAGCAGATCCACGCGCATGCACAGGATCGCGCGGATGATCTCCACCGTGCTGGCGCGCGCCTGCGGCAAGTCGAGCAGCGCGCGCGCCTCGGGCGCGAGCGTGACCGTCTTGGCGGCGCGCTCGTAGACGCCGCCGCCACGCGAGAGCAGACGCTGCTCGTAATCGTTCCAGCCCGAGCGCGGTAATCTGAACAAACGCTCGCGCTCGCGAAAGCTGCGCTCGGCCTGCGGGCTCGGATCGATGAAAATGTGCTGCTGGTTGAAGGCGGCAACCAGCTGGATCCGGCGCGATTGCAACAGGCCGTTGCCAAACACGTCACCCGACATGTCGCCGATACCGGCCACCGTGAAGGCCGTGCGCTCGATATCGCGGTCGAGCTCACGAAAGTGGCGCTTGACGCATTCCCAGGCCCCGCGCGCCGTGATGCCCATTTTCTTGTGGTCGTAGCCGCTCGAGCCGCCCGAGGCAAAGGCGTCGTCGAGCCAGTAGCCATATTCGGCGGCGATCGCGTTGGCGCGGTCGGAGAAGCTTGCGGTGCCTTTGTCGGCCGCTACGACCAGATACGGATCATCGCCATCGAGCCGGTGCACCTGCGCCGGCGCCACGACCCGGGCGCCAACGATATTATCGGTGAGCCCGAGCAGGGCGCGGATGTAGCTCTCGTAGCACTCGATGATCTCGCGCTGCTGCAACTCGCGCGGCGTGCCGCTCGCCAGCCGCCGCGCGATGAACCCGCCCTTGGCCCCCACCGGCACGATCAGCGTGTTCTTGACCTGCTGCGCTTTGAGCAGTCCGAGGATCTCGGTGCGAAAGTCCTCCGGCCGCTCCGACCAGCGGATGCCGCCGCGCGCAATCGCGCCCATGCGCAAATGCACCCCCTCGAGCCGCGCACTGTGCACGAAGATCTCGAACGCCGGGCAGGGCCGCGGCAGAGCCGGGATGCGGCTCGGATCGAGTTTCAGGGCCAGCCACGGGCGTGGCCGGCCCGCGGCATCGCGCTGAAAGTAGTTGGTACGCAGCGTCGAGCGAATCACAGCCAGGAACGCGCGCAGTATCCGATCCTCATCGGGGCTGATCAGTGCTTCGATCGCACGCGCGATGCTGCGCTCGAGCACTCTGATGCGCGCGCGCGCGCTGCGCGCAAGGATCGGTGCCAGGCGCTGCTCGAACAACAGGCACAGGGTGCGGGCGCTATGGGCGTGCGCGGCCAGCACGCGCTCCATGTAGGACTGGCTGAATGGAATGCCCGTCTGCAACAGATAGCGGCAACAGCTGCGCAGCAGCGTCACCTGCCCGACGCTGAGCTCGGCGCCGATGAGCAGGCGATTGAAGCCGTCATCGTCCAGCTCACCGGCGCGCACGGCGCGAAAGGCCGCGAGCACCTGCTCGGCGATGCGGGACACCTCAAAGCGTTGCCGCGGATAGTGCTCGAGCTCGAAATCCTGAATCCAGACCGCCGCGCCAGTGTCCAGGCTCAGCCGATAGGGGCGCTCGGCGATCACCCGCAGGCCGAAGTGCTCGAAGGTCGGCAAAACTTCCGAAACCGAGAGCGCCTCGCCGCGCCGGATGATGGCCAGGTGCACGCCATGGGCCGGCTGCGTCGGGGGCCGGTAGAGCCGCAATTGCATGTGCTCGGTGGCGGCCTCGATCGATTCGATGGCGACGATGTCGTCGACTGCGCGCACGGCCTCGACATCCTGGCAATAGGAGGCCGGAAAGGCCGTGGCGTAGCGGCGCTCGAGCGCGTGCACGCGCGCCTCGTCAAATCGGGCCCGCAACGCGCTGCGCAGCCGATCGCGCCATGAGACCAGCGCCTCGGCGATCGCATGCTCGAGCCGCTCGGCGCGTACGCGCGGACGGCTCGTCGGATCCACGCGCACGAGGATGTGCAATTGCGCGAGTGGGTCATCACCGATCGCGAGGCTCGAATCGAGCGAGTTGCCGTGCAGCGCCGTGCGCAGCAGCGCCTCGATGCGCGCTTGCGCTTGCGAGTCGCAGCGCTCGCGCGGCAGGAACACCAGGCAGGACCAGAAACGCTGGAATTCATCACGGCGCAATATCAGACGCACCCGCTCGCGCTCCTGCAGCACCAGCACGGCACGCGCGCAGCGGATCAGATCCGGCACGCTGGCCTGAAACAGCTCGTCGCGCGGCAGCGTCTGCAGGATATGCTGCAGGCGCTTGCCATCGTGGCTGTTGGCGGCGAAGGGGAAGTGCTCGACCACGCGCTTGAGCTTGAGTCGCAGCCACGGCACCTGGCGTGGATCGCTGTTGTAGGCGCTGGAGTTCCAGAGTCCGAGGATGCGAGACTCGCCGATCACGCGACCGCGCTCATCGAAGCGTTTTACGCCGATGTAGTCGAGGTAGGCCGCGCGCTGTACGCTCGAGCGCACGTTGGCCTTCGTGATCACGAGCAGCTCGGGCGTACGCAGCGCCTGGCGAATGTTGGCGGCGCTGGTGGCGCTGACCCGGGCCCCGCGGCGCGGGCGGCGCAGCAGTCCGAGCCCGCTCGCCGGCACGGGCACGAGCTCGACCTTGCGGCCGCGCCGCTGCAGCAGATTGTCGCGGTAACCCAGGAAGGTGAAATGGTGCGACTCCATGTAGAGCAACAGCGCGCGGCTCTCGCTGATGACGTCGGCCGGAAATGGTGGCGGATTGCGGCTGATCTGCGCGCATAACTTGAGCACCGCATTGCGCATGCGCATCCAGTCCCGGCAGGCTACGCGCACGTCGCGCAGCGCCGCGAGCAGGCGTCGCTGCAGTTGCTGCGCCTCGGCGGCATCGGCCAGGCGCTCGATGCGCAGGTACTGCCAGGACTCGTGCCAGCCCTCTTCGGACTGCAGCTGCTGGTCGAGCTCGATGAGCCGGCCAGCGGCGTCGCGTCGCACGTGCAGGATCGGATGAATGATGATCTGCGTCGACAGCCCGGCTTGCGTCAGTGTCATACGCAGCGTATCGACCAGAAACGGCATGTCATCGGTGACCAATTGCACCGCTGAGCTCAGCGGCGCCGACGGGTAGGGGCTGTCCAGCTGCGCCGCCGCGCGCGGCGAGGCTAGCTCAGCGCTCGGCGCGGCGATCACGCTCAGCAGGATCTGCTGGCGGCGCCGGCGGCGCGCGAATTGGATCTGCGCGCTGCAGGCCGCACCCAGTGAACTCTGATCGAGGCGGCGCCATTCCTCGCGCGGTACCGAGTCCTGCCAGGCGCGCAGCAGCTTCGCGCTCAACTGCCCGACGCTCGGGCGTCGGCGCGCGCCGCGGCTCATTCCTCGAGCTCGAGATCGATCATGAGCGCGCCGAGGAAGCGCACCGCCTCGCCTCCGGTGACTACGCGATGATCAAACGTCAGCGACAGCGGCATGCGCGCATGAATCTCGACCCGATGGTCCACGGCGAGCACGTCCTGGCGCACGCGGCCAGTGCCGAGAATGGCGATCGCTGGCGGCACGATCACCGGCGTGGCGTAGCGTCCGACCATCGTGCCGAAGTTTGAAAGCATGAAGGTGAAATCGCGCAGCTCATCGCTCCTGAGCGTGCGCTCGCGCGCTGCACGCTTGAGTCGCTCGAGCTCGGCACGCAATTGTGGTGCATCCAGCTGCTCCACACGTCGGATCACCGGCATCAGCAGTCCATCGGGCGTATCCACCGCCACGCCGACATCCACGTGCTGGAACAATGTGCGGGTCTGCGCCGCCGCGTCATACCAGGCATTCAGACCGGGCTCGGCGCGCACGGCGCTCGCGATCGCGCGCAGCACGCGCATCGTGTAGTCACTGGCGCGCGGCCAGCGATGCAAGTCCGCATCATCGAATACCGTGCAGGCCATGACGTTGTCACGCGCGAGGCTCATGGTCTGGGCCATCGTACGGCGCAGGCTGCGCAAGGCTTCGAGCTGACCTTGCAGGCGCGGTGCGGCGCGCGCGGGGCTCGCGGGCGCGGCCGTGGCGTGAGCGCGATCGCGCGCGGGTGCGCCGGCAGAGAGCACGTCATCGAGCATGATCAGGCCGTCCCGGCCGCTGCCGGTCAGGCTCTCCAGATCCACGCCCAGGCTGCGTGCCAGTGCGCGTGCAGCCGGAGCGGCCCTGACTCGCGGCGCAGCGGGTGCAGCACGCGCACCGGCAGGGGCTGTCGTGCTCTCAGGGGCTTGCTGCGGCGCTGGCATGAAGCCCACGACAGTGCCAGCATCGGCCTGCTCCGGAGCGCTGCCTGCCTCCGGCGCGTCCACGGCGAATTCGATCAGCGGCGCGCCGATTTCAATGCGATCCCCCGGGCTGGCATGCAACGCCACGATCGTGCCGCTGACCGGCGAGGGCACCTCGACGACCGCTTTGGCCGTCTCTACCGCGAGCATCGGTGCATCCACCTCGATGTAATCGCCGACCTGAACGTGCCAGCGCAGGATCTCGGCTTCCGATAGGCCTTCGCCCAGGTCGGGCAACTTGAACACGGTCATGTCTGCATGCCTCCCTAATCCCCCACGGTTGCCCGAATCCCGTCCAGGATCCGGGCCACACCGGGTATGTATTCATGCTCGAGCCGGTACAGCGGCATGACCGTGTCGTAGCCGGTGACGCGGCGGATCGGCGCGTGCAGGTCGTAGAGCGCCTGCTCGGCCACGGTCGCGGCAATTTCGGCGCCCAGGCCGACGGTGCGCGGGGCTTCGTGCACGATCAGCAGCCGGCCGGTCTTGACCACTGAGCTCAGTATGGTTTCGAAGTCGATCGGCGAGAGCGTGCTGACATCGATGACCTCGCAGCTGATGCCATCGGTGGCGACCTGCTCGGCTGCTTTGAGGCTGTCGAGCGTCATGGCGCCCCAGGTCACGAGCGTGAGGTCGCTGCCCTCGCGCAGCATATGGCACTGGCCGATCGGCAACGCCTGCCCATCGTCGAGGACCTCCTGGCGGGCATGGCGGTAAAGCCGCACCGGCTCGAGAAAGATCACCGGATCGGGATCACGGATCGAGGCGAGCAGCAGGCCGTAGGCGCGCGTGGGCGTGGACGGACATACCACGCGCAGCCCGGGGTGATGACACAACAGCGTCTCGAGGCTCTCGGAGTGATGCTCGGGTGCATGGATGCCGCCGCCATGGGGCATACGCAGCACGAGCGGGCAGGTCAGACGACCGCGCGTGCGATTGCGCAGGCGCGCCATATGGCTCGCGATCTGATCGAGCGCGGGGTAGATAAAGCCCATGAACTGGATCTCGGCGATCGGTCGCAGACCCTGCGCGGCCATGCCGATGGCCGTTCCGGCGATCAGCCCCTCCGCCAGGGGCATATCCTGCACGCGCGACTTGCCGAAGCGCTGCTGCAGGCCGGCGGTCGCCCGAAACACCCCGCCATTGACGCCAACGTCTTCGCCGAGCACGACGACGGCGGGGTTTTCGGCCATCTCCCAGGCGTGCGCCAGGTTGATGGCCTCGACCATCGTGATCTTCGCCATCCGGCCGGTCCTGTCGCGCTAAGACGTGGGCGCTGCGTAGCGACGCGCGTCCTCGCGCTGCGCGCGCAGGCCGACGGGCAGCTGCGCGAAGAGATAGTCGAACATGGAGTCGCTCGACTGCCTCGGCGTGGCGAGGTACTGCTTGACCGCGGTATCGACCTGCGCCGCGCATTCGCGGCGCAATTGCTCCTCCTGCGCCTCGCTCCAAAGTCCCCGGGCCTCGAGGAAGCGTCGCATTCTGCCGATCGGCTCGAGGCGCTGCGCGGCCGCAACCTCCTCGGCGCGACGATAGCGCGTGGCATCATCCGAGGTGGTGTGATCGCTCAAGCGGTAGGTCAGTGCCTCGATTACGCTCGGCCCGCCGCCGCTGCGCGCACGCTCGAGCGCCTCGCCGATCACCTCGCGCACGATCAGCACATCGTTGCCGTCGACCTGCTGTCCGGGTATGCCCGCGGCGATCGCCTTCTGCGCCAGCGTTTGCGAGGCGGTCTGCGTCTCCACCGGTACCGAGATCGCCCAGCGATTGTTGACGATCACGCATACCAGCGGCAGCGACTTGGTGCCGGCCAGATTCAGCGCCTCGTAGAACGCGCCCTGCGAGGTGCCACCGTCGCCGATGAACACGAGGGCGCAGCGCGGCTCGCCACGAATCTGGAAACTCAGGGCCGCGCCCGCCGCGTGCGGCATCTGCGAGCCGATCGGTATGCAGAAGGGAAAATCCTGCGCATTGCGCTCGTAGATCGTGCCGCGCTCGTCCCCGCCCCAGTAGAGCAATATCTCGAGCATATCCACGCCGCGCCAGAGTTTGCTGCCCACTTCGCGGTACACGGTGAACAACACGTCCTCGGTGCGCATGGCGGCTGCGGCGCCGACGTGCGTGGCCTCGTGCCCAAGGCAGGACGGATAGGTGCCGAGCTTGCCGGTGCGCTGCAGATTCACAGCCTTGGTATCGAAGGTCCGCGCGCGCACCATCATGCGGTAGAGATCGCGCAACAGCTCGGTGTCGGCGCCGAAGGCGCCCAGCTCTGCGCACAGCGTGCCATCGTTCGCGAGGCAGCTGCGATACGGAATCTCGAATCGCGCCACGACTTGGTCTGCACTCATAATGAGAATCGTAGCATTGAACGCCCGGGCGCGATCCGCAGCGCTAGGGCAGCTCGCCCTGGGCCATCGCGACGGGTTCGGGGGTGGGCTGAGTGCAGCGATCCACCTGCACGATCAGCGCGTGCAATCTGAGCAGTAATGTCTGGCGCTCGGGCGCGCTCATCGGCCCGAACAGAGCCCTGGTCTGCGCCGTCATCTGGGGCAGCAGCGCGAGCGCGAGCGCCTCGCCAGCCGGCGTGATGCGCAGGATCGTGCGCCGCCGGTCCTCTTCGCTCGCCACGCGCGAGATCAGGCCGCGCTCATGCAGGGCGTCGGCCACGCGTGTCATGTTGGCTGGACTCTGGGACACAAAGGCGCACAGATCGCTCGGATGGGCGACGCCGTCGGGTTGCGAGAACAGCATCATCAAGGTGCGAAAGTCCGTCTCGTTAAGGTCGTGCGGTCGCAACGACTGCTCGAGGATTGCCGAGATCTCGCGACCCAGCAGCATGAGCAGGCGCAGGATCACGGTCTCGGTGACGGGAATTTGCTCAAAGCGCGTGGCCGCACGCGCCACCGCTGCCTCGATTTCAGCGGCGCGGTGCTCCAGGCGTGCGGACGGGGACTGCTCGCTCACGTGGTCAGTTTATCGCCCTTCAGCGCCGCCTTGGGCGCGCCAGGTAGGTTTCGGTCTGCATTTCGATCAGGCGGCTTGCGGTACGGCGAAATTCGAGCCGCAGGCGCTGCGTGCGATACAGCTGGTCCGGCGGCGCGGCGGCTGATAGCACGAGTTTCGTGCCCTGATCGTAGAACTCATCGATCAGCGCGATAAAGCGGCGGGCGGCATTGTCCTGTTCGGGACCGCGAAACACCGGCACGTCGCTGAGCAGTACGGTGCTGAATTCCTGCGCAATCTCCGCGTAGTCGTTCTGGCTGCGCGGACCCTCGCACAATGTGCCAAAACTGAACCAGACCACATCGCCGTAGCGGGCGAGCGCCGTGAGGGAGTGCCCCAGGATCGACAGCTGCGTCGCGCTCTGGGCGCTCTGTCCGGTCAGCTGCGTGTACAGGAGTTGCAGGCGCGCGGCCGAGTCGCTCGCGCCGCTGTCCAGATAGGTGGGGGCGCGGCGCATCTGTCGCAGACGATAGTCCACGCCGCCCTCCAGGGAGTACACCTCCAGCTCGCGCCCGAGCAGCTCGATCGCAGGCACGAAGCGATCGCGCTGCAGGCCGCCCGGATAGAGCTCGCGCGGGGCGAAGTTCGAGGTAATCACCAGCATCAAGCCATGACGCAAGAGCGCCTCGAAGAGTGTGCCCAGAATCATCGCGTCGGCGATGTCGCCGACATAGAGCTCGTCCAGGCACAGCACGCGATGTGTGCTCGCCAGTGATTTTGCCACGGCATCGAGCGGCTCGCGCCGAGCGCGCAATTGACGCAATTGCGCGTGCACATCGCGCATGAAGTGATGAAAATGGCGCCGCAAAGCCAGGCCCGGCACGCTGTCGCAAAACAAATCCATGAGCCAGGTCTTGCCGCGGCCGACCCCGCCATACAGATAGATCCCTCGAGGCAAGTCGGGGCGCGGGCGCGGCTTTGCGAGCAGGCGCGTGCGCAGCGCCTCGAGCCGTTCGACCGCGGCGCGCTGCGTGCTATCGGGCAGGTAACCGCGCTCGCTGCGCGAGCGCTCGTAGCGCTGCTGCAGTGTCTCGCCGCTCACGCATCCAGCTCCCGTGCGGCCAGATCCGGCTCGCCGAGCGCTGCCAGCAACGCCGCGCGCGCGCCATCGCGCAGGCAGCGCGGGCGATCGCGTTGCAGCGCCGTCAGCACTTCGACTTCGATCCGGCCCGGGCTCGGCAGCAAGCGGTCCGCCGGCAGGCAGGCGCGCGTGCCGCGCAGCGCCACGGGGATCACGGGCAGATTCGCGCGCGCCGCGGCGACGAAGGCACCGATATGAAAGCGCAACAGTCCGATCTCGGCCACGAAGGTGCCTTCCGGGAAGAACACCAGCGCCTGGCCGCTCGCCGCCAGGCGCAGCAGGCGGCGCGTGTCGCGCGCACCGCCCAGACGATCGCGCCGCTCGACGAACTCGGACCCGATACGGCGCAGCAGCATGCCTGCCAATGGGACTGCGGCCATCTCGCGTTTGATGACGAAGCTGAAATTCGGCGGCAGGAGCGCGACCAGCACGACCCCATCGAGATAGCTGGCGTGATTGGCCACCACGACGCACGGCGGCTGGATGCGCTCGAGTCCGCGTGTCGACACCGGCATGCCGACGAGCCTGAGCACGAGCCGTGCGAGCGCACTGACGATGGCGCGCCGATGCCTCAGGCAGGGCGTGAGTAAGAGTACCGGCAGCGAGATGGCGCCCAGCGTAATAAACACGCTCCAGGCGTACAGTCCATAAGCAGTGCGCCCGATTGCGCCGAGGCTGCCCGCCCTGCCCGCAGCGCTTGTTGGCTTCAGATCTGGCACTTAACTTCGATTTATGGATGTGATGCAGTTCTCTTTATGTCAACCGTCCGGGGCGCCTGTGAGGGTCATCACATCGAAGCAGCGCTTAAGCTCAGCATACTGCCGCTTCGAAACCCGCAGCGATGCGCAGGATATTGCATTGAGCAGCCAGGTAACAGTGACGGCCCCCAGCGCCAGCAATGGTTCGGCGGACCCGCTTATCACCCGTTTCCTCGACGCGGTCTGGATGGAGCGCGGACTGTCGTCCAATACGTTGGCGGCCTACCGCGCGGACCTGGTCGCACTCTCGCGCTGGCTCACGGCGCGCAACATCGCGCTGCCGCGCACCGGACGCGCCGAGCTCATGGATTTCATCGCGGCGCGCGTGCATGCCGGCGCCAGACCGCGATCCACGGCGAGGCAGCTGTCCTCTTTTCGCCGCTTCTTCCGCCACTTGATCCGCGACGGCATCATCACCGAGGATCCGACCGCACAGATCGCGATGCCGCGGATCGGTCGCTCGCTGCCGCGCTCGTTAAGCGAGGCTGAGGTCGAGGCGCTGCTCGGGGCCCCGGCGGTCGCGGACTCACTCGGTCACCGCGATCGCACCATGCTCGAGGTATTGTATGCGACGGGCCTGCGCGTCTCCGAGCTTGTGAATCTCAAGCTCGGAGAGGTGAACCTGAACCAGGGCGTGGTGCGCGTGCTCGGCAAGGGCAATCGCGAACGCCTCATTCCGCTCGGCGAGGAGGCAGTGCGCTGGCTCAAGGCTTTCGTGGAAGGAGCTCGCGCCGACATCCTGCTCGATCGCAGCACGGAGTATCTGTTTCCGACGCGCCGCGGCAACCGCATGACGCGCCAGGCCTTCTGGCACATCATCAAGCGCTACGCGCGTAAGGCCTGCGTCGACCGCGATCTCTCACCGCACACACTGCGGCACGCGTTTGCGACTCATCTGCTCAACCATGGGGCCGATCTTCGAGTCGTGCAGATGCTGCTCGGGCACAGCGATCTGTCGACCACGCAGATCTACACCCACGTGGCACGCGAGCGCCTGAAAGAGCTGCACACAGCACATCATCCGCGCGGCTGAGGCCCCGACCGGCCGGCCTCGACGTGCTATTCTAATTGCCCATGATTCGCTCGCACTGTCTGCCGTGGCTGGCCGCCCTGGCCGTTTTCGCCTTGCAGGTCCAGGCGGGCCGGGCAGCGGATACGGCGAGTGCGGCGCACCCGCCTATCACCGGGGCCGCGACCTCCAGTGCTGCAGCGACGCCGAAGATTCCAGGCGTCAAGACCGAGGATGTGCGCGCGACACCGGTGCCGGGCATATTCGAGGTGCGCCGCGGCGCCGATATCGTCTACATGACAGGCGACGGCCTGTACGTGTTCACCGGGGATCTGGTCAGGATCGCGGACCAGGACAATCTGACCGAGGCGCACCGGCGCGAGCTGCGCATGAAGCTCATCGAAGCGGTGCCCGAAAATCAGATGGTGATCTTCTCGCCGCCACAGCCCAAATACACCGTGACGGTGTTCACCGACGTGGATTGCGCTTACTGCCGCGAATTGCATCGGCAGATCGCCGACTACAATCGTCTGGGCGTGCGCGTGCGCTACGTCTTCTTTCCGCGCACCGGTCCGAACACCGAATCCTGGTTCAAGGCCGAGCAGGTGTGGTGCTCAGCGGACCGCAAGGCCGCCCTCACGCGTGCCAAGCTCGGCCAGGCGCTGGATGCCAAGCCCTGCAATAACACTCCGGTGGCGCAGGAATACGCGCTCGCCAAGGCAATCGGCCTGGATGGCACGCCCGGCATCATCGCTGCGAACGGCGCCTTGATCGGCGGCTATCTGCCGCCCAGTGCGATGATCGAAGAGCTCGCGCAGCAGACCAGCGTGCAGTGATCCGAGCGGCGCTCTTTAGCGCTCGAGCAGATTGAGCTTATCGGGCTTGCCTTCCCATTCCTTCGCATCGGGCGGCGCCGGACCTTTCTCCGTGATCACAGGCCACTGCTTGGCGAGCTCGGCATTGAGCGCTTTGAAGGGTTCCTGTCCGGCCGGCAACTCCTCTTCCGAGAAGATCGCCTCCACGGGGCATTCCGGCTCGCACAGCGTGCAGTCGATACACTCATTCGGATCGATGACGAGGAAATTCGGTCCTTCATGAAAACAGTCGACCGGGCAGACCTCCACACAGTCCATGTACTTGCACTTGATGCAGCTTTCCGTCACGACAAAGGTCATTGGTGCTCCGAGGCGCCGGTGAGGCCATGTCCCGTAGCGGGACTGCGCATTGTGCCAAAGCTTGGCGGGGGCTTAAAGCTTCAGCGCGGCAAGGCTCGTTCGATGTCGCTGAAGTGCAGCGATTCGCGCGCGGCTTGCCGATCCTCGAAAAAGCAGCGTAGCGCGAAAGTGATGCTCGGAAAGGCGATCTGCTCCCAGGGGATCGCCGCCTCCTCGTACAGGCACGATTCAAGGGTCTCGGCGCCGACGCCGTAATGGCCGTCGATCAGGCGTGCGCGAAAGTTCACGTGGACCTGCGCGGCGTGCAGGACATGGCTGATCGAGAGCAGCGAGCCGATCTCGACGCGTGCCTCGGCCTCCTCGAGCGACTCGCGCGCGGCCGCAGTCTGCAAACTCTCGCCTCGCTCCATGAAGCCTGCCGGCGTCGTCCAGTAGCCGCGCCGCGGCATGATCGCGCGCCGGCACAGCAGTATGCGACCGTGCCATTCGGGTACGCAGCCGACCACGATGCGCGGGTTCTCGTAATGAATCGTCCCGCACGCCGTGCAGACCGCGCGTGGCAGGTTGTCTCCGGGCGGCACGCGCAGTTGCACCGCCTGTCCGCACTCTGAACAGAATTTCATAGTCGTTTAAGGTATCGTACGCGCACCCAGGGAAGCTCTGCAGCGGTAATAGCCCGAGGGCCTCGTGGCGGAACTGGTAGACGCAGTCGACTCAAAATCGACCGGGCTTGCCCATCTCGGTTCGACTCCGAGCGAGGCCACCAATGAATGGGCTCCGGCGCAGCGATTTCGACTACGCGCTGCCGGCCGAACTGATCGCGCAGTCGCCCCTGCAGCGCCGCTCCGCCAGCCGTCTGCTGCTGCTCGATGGTCAAAGCGCGCAGTGGCAGGATCGGCACATTGAGGAGCTGCCGGCGCTGTTGCAGGCTGGGGACCTGCTGGTCCTCAACGATACGCGTGTACTGCCGGCGCGCCTGCCGGCGCGCAAGCCCAGCGGTGGACGGGTTGAGATTTTCCTGGAGCGCATCCTCGATGGCCCACATGCACTCGCCCAAGTGCGCGACAGCAAGGCCGTGGCCGTCGGCATGGCTTTGCACAGCGCCGGCGGCGCGGTGCAGATCATCGCTCGGCGCGGGGAGCATTGGCAGATCGAGCTGCCAGGCGACGCGCTGGGTTTCTTTGAGCGCCATGGTCAGGTGCCGCTGCCGCCCTACATCCGGCGCATGCCGGATGATGGCGATCGGGACCGCTACCAGAGCTTATGGGCCAGCGTGCCCGGCGCGGTGGCGGCCCCTACCGCCAGTCTGCATTTTGATGAGGCGTTGCTGCTCGCGCTGCGCTCGCGTGGCATCGAGCGCGCATGGCTCACGCTGCACGTGGGCGCGGGCACTTTCGCGCCCCTGCGCGGCGAGCAGCTGGAGGGCCAGCACCTGCACGCGGAGCGCTATAGCCTCAGCGATGCAACGGTGGCGGCAATCGAGCGTACGCGAGCGCGTGGCGGGCGCGTCGTGGCGATCGGCACCACCGTGGCGCGAGCGCTCGAGTCGGCTGCGCATGGCGGTTCCATACCCGTGCCCGGGGCGGCGGAGACGACGCTGTTCATCCACCCGGGATTTCGCTTCCAGGTGACCGATATTTTGCTGACCAACTTTCATCTGCCGCAGTCGACACTGCTGATGCTCGTGTCGGCGTTTGCGGGCCGCCAGAATGTGCTGGCCGCATATCAGCATGCCATCGCTCAGCGTTACCGCTTTTTCAGCTACGGTGACGCCATGCTCGTGTTCCCGCAGCGCGAGGCGCGCGCGCCGGCATGAGCGCGCTCGCGCCGCACGCGCGCTTCGAACTGCTCGCGCAGGACGGCGCGGCGCGTCTGGGCCGGCTGCACCTCGCACACGGCAGCGTCGAGACCCCGGTATTCATGCCGGTGGGCACCTATGGCACGGTCAAGGCGATGGCGCCCGAGGAGCTCGAGTCCCTCGGCGCGCGCATCGTGCTCGCCAATACGTTTCATCTGATGCTGCGTCCGGGCGCGCAGATCGTCGCTCTGCACCGCGATGGCCTGCACGGCTTCATGGGCTGGCCGCGGCCGATCCTGACCGACTCGGGCGGCTTTCAGCTCTTCAGTCTCGCGCCGTTGCGCCAGATCGATGAGGACGGGGTGAGGCTGCGCTCACCGGTCGATGGCGCCGCGCTGTATCTGCGTCCCGAGGATGCCATGGACGTGCAGCGCTTGCTGGGCTCGGATATTGCGATGGCGTTCGATGAGTGCACGGCCTATCCCGTCTCGGCCTCGCAGGCGCGCGACTCGATGCAGCGCTCGATGCGCTGGGCACTGCGCAGCTACGATCACTATTACCGCGATGGCGCGGCCCCCGGGCAATTGTTTGCAATCGTTCAGGGCGGCATGTACGAGCAGCTGCGCCTCGAGTCCGTCGAGGCGCTCTCGCAGCGCGATTTCCCTGGCTATGCGGTCGGCGGGCTGGCGGTCGGGGAGCCGCCAGAGCAGCGCCTGCGCGTGCTCGAGGCACTCGCGCCGCATCTGCCGGCCGATCGAGCGCGATATTTGATGGGTGTGGGCTACCCGCAGGACATCATCGAGGCGGTGGCGTGTGGCATCGACATGTTTGACTGCGTAATGCCCACGCGCCATGCCCGCAACGGGCACCTGTTCACATCCCAGGGCATCATCAATATTCGTAACGCCGTGCACCAGCGCGCCACTGGCCCAATCGATCCCGACTGTCATTGCGCGGCCTGCCGCCAGTATTCGCGCGCCTACCTGCATCATCTGGATCATTGCAAGGAAATCCTCGGCGTGCGTCTGGCCACCGTGCATAACCTGCACTTCTATCTCGAGCTCATGCGCACGATTCGTGAGGCCATCGCGCAGGGTCAATTTGCGGCGCTGGCACAGCGGATTTTGGCAACGCCCCGGCGTTCGGCGGTGCCTGTGGCATAATGCGCGGCCTTTCGTGCAGGGATGAGCCGAACATGAATTTAGGTGTACTGATCAGCGACGCGCAGGCACAGAGCGCGGGCGGCCCGATGAGCGGCAGCGGCTTCGGGCAGATCGTGATCCTGGTCGTCTTTGTCGCGGTGTTTTATCTGCTGATGATCCGCCCGCAGCAGAAACGCATGAAGGACCAGCAGGCCATGCTCTCGCGACTGGCGGCGGGCGACGAGGTGGTCACCAATGGCGGCATACTCGGCCGCATCGTTGAGGTTGGCGATTTGTTCCTGACCCTGGAGATCGCCGAAGGCGTGCGCATCAAGGTGCAGAAAGCGCAGGTCTCGCAGCTCATGCCCAAGGGCACGTTCAAGAGCGCCTGAGCGCGCTGCGCCGCGCGCGCTGGAATCGACCGCATGCTGGAGTTTCCCCGCTGGAAATATGTGCTGGTGGCGCTCGTGGTGCTCACTGCACTGCTGTTCGCACTGCCTAACGTCTTTGGCGAGGACCCGGCGCTGCAGGTGGAGCGCAAGAGCAGCTTGCCGATGGATAATTTCGCGCGCCAGTCGATCGAGGATCTGCTGCGCAAGCAGCAAATCCCGATCACGCGCGATTACATCGATAACGGCCGGCTGATCCTGGTGTTCAACGACGTTGCCGCGCAGCTCAAGGCGCGCGACACCGTCGATGCCACGCTCGCCGATGTGGATCGTGCGGCGCTCTCGACCGCCTCGCGCGCACCGGCCTGGATGCGCAAGCTCGGTCTGAAGCCGATGCCGCTGGGGCTGGATCTGCGCGGTGGGCTCTACCTGCTCTACCAGGTCGACGTCAATGGCGCGGTCAGTCAATTGCTCGAGACCTACGAGCAGAGCTTTCGCCGCGCCCTGACCGAAGCCAAGCTGCCGTTCACCGAAATCACCCCGATCAACGCCGGCGCAGGCGGCAACGCGACCGGGCTGCGCATCACGCTGCCGCCACAGAGCGACACAAGCGCGCTGACAGCCGCGCTCAAAACGGTCGATAACAGCCTTGATTTCCAGGTGCGCACTGGCCAGAGCGGTCCCGAGATCGACATGGTGCTCAGCCCCGCGCAGATCAAGGCGCGCGAGGACTACGCGCTCGAGCAGAATCGCACCACGCTGATGAACCGCGTGAATGAGCTCGGCGTCTCCGAGCCGATCGTGCAGCGCCAGGGATTGGATCGCATCAACGTGCAACTGCCGGGGGTGCAGAATTCGGCCGAGGTCAAGGACATGCTTGGCAAGGTCGCGACGCTCGAGTTCCGGCTGGTCGATACCCAGGACAACCCGCTGCAGGCCGAGCAGAGCGGCCGCGCGCCGCTCGGCGCCAAGCTCTACCATCGCAAGGACGGCTCGGCGATTCTGCTCAAGCGCGAGGTCGTGGTCACGGGCGATGAGCTCACGCAGGCCACATCGACCACCAGCAACGAAGGCCCGGCGGTCTCGATCAAGCTCGATGCGCGCGGCGCCGATTCGATGCAGCGCACGACGCGCCTGAATGTCGGCAAGCCACTGGCGGTGGTCTATATCGAGAAGAGCCGACGGCAAGTGGAGATCAATGGCCAGAAGGTCGAGCGCGAAACCAACAACGAGTCGGTAATCAATGTGGCTACGATTCGCGGCGTGTTCGGTCCGCAGTTCGAGGTCACGGGGCTCACGGCGGCTGAAGCGCGCGATCTGTCGCTGCTGCTGCGCTCAGGCTCGCTGGCGGCGCCGGTGGATGTGGTCGAGGAACGCGCGATCGGCCCGAGCCTGGGCCAGGAGAACATCGACAAGGGCGTGCGCGCGCTCGTGATTGGCATGCTGGCGGTGTTCGTGTTCATGGCCCTGTACTACCACGCCTTCGGCCTGGTGGCCGATGCAGTGCTGCTCGCGAACGTGGTGCTGCTGACCGCGCTGTTGTCGCTGCTGCGCGCTTCGCTCTCGCTGCCCGGCATCGCCGGCATCATTCTGACCGTGGGCATCGCCGTGGACGCCAATGTACTGATCTACGAGCGCATCCGCGAGGAGCTGCGCAACGGCGTATCACCGCAGGCCGCGATCCGCGCGGGCTTCGACAAGGCCTTCTCGGCCATCGCCGATTCGAATGTCACAGCGCTGATCGCCGGCCTCGCATTGTGGGTGATCGGCACCGGCCCGATACGCGGCTTTGCGATCGTGCTCACGCTCGGCATCGCCACCTCCATGTTCACCTCGTTGATGGGCAGCCGCGCGCTGATCTCCCTGATCTACGGCGGCCGACGCAAAGTCGCGCAGCTCGCCATCGGTTAGCTGCCAGGATACTGACGTGGAATTCTTTCATCGCGCGACGAACTTCCCCTTCATGTCCACACGCAAGTTGTGGTACGCACTCTCGGGCGTTCTGATCCTGATCTCTCTGATCTCGCTGTTCACGCGCGGCCTGGATCTGGGCGTGGATTTCACCGGCGGGGTCACCGTGCAGGCGAGCTTTCCCGCGGCCGCCAATCGCGATGCCGTCAGCAGCGCGCTGATACGCGCCGGCTACCCGGATCCGCAGGTCACGATCTTCGGCACCTCGCGCGATATCGCCATCCGGTTGCCGCCGAGCACGCAGAGCACCGAGGCCGTGCGCGAGCGGCTCGAGCAGATCCTGCATGGCGTGGATCCGGGCGCACAGATCCGCCAGGTCGAGGTGATCGGCCCGCAGGTCGGCGGTGAGCTGCAGCGCAGTGCCGTGCAGGGCCTGCTCGCGACGCTGCTGCTGATATTCGGCTATATCGCGCTGCGCTTTCATACCTGGCGTCTTTCCCTCGGCGCCATCCTGGCGGTCATGCACGATCCGATTCTGGTGCTGGGCGTCTTCTCGCTCACGCGCACGACATTCGATCTGACCGTGGTCGCGGCCATGCTGGCGGTGATCGGCTATTCGCTGAACGATACGGTCGTCGTGTTCGATCGAATTCGTGAGCGCTTCCACGGCAGCCGACGGCTCGATCCGGTCCTGGTGCTCGACCAGTCGATCAACCAGACCCTCTCGCGCACGATCATGACCAAAGTCGTCACGCTGATCGTCGTGGTGGCTCTGTATGCGCTCGGCGGTCCGGTGCTCAAGGGATTCTCCGAAGCGCTGATCATCGGCATCCTCGCTGGCACCTACTCATCGATCTACATCTCGAGCGCAGTCGCACTCGACTGCGGCCTCAAGGCCGAGCACCTGCTGCCCTCGGCCGCGAAGCGGCCCGTCGACAACATGCCTTGAAGGCGCTGCGGCGCCGATGCTGTCACTGCTGAGTCGACCCGATAGCTGGTTCGCGCTTGCGACGCTTTCGGTGCTCGAGATCGTGCTCGGTATCGACAACCTGATCGTGCTCTCGATACTGGTGGCTGCAGCGCCGCTGCCGATGCGACGCAAGGTGCGCAACGTCGGGCTGTCGCTGGCGCTGCTGATGCGGCTCGCGCTGCTGTATTCGATCGTCTGGCTCACGGGCCTGCGCGCACCGTGGTTCACCATTGCGGGCCGTGCGATCTCCCCGCGCGAGCTCATCCTTGGAATCGGCGGCGCCGCCTTGCTGATCAAGAGCGCCTCGGAGCTGCGACGCGCGCTCGAGCCGCCAGGCGCGCTGCGCCGCGCGGTCCGTGGCCCCGCGTTCATCGTGCTGGTATTGCAGATCGCGGCGATCGACGTGCTGTTCTCGCTCGATTCGGTGTTCACGGCAGTCGGGCTGGCGCGGCCCGACCAGATCGCGATCATGGCTGCGGCAATCGTCATTGCCATGCTGGCGATGCTCTGGGTGTCCGGTCCGGCTGCCAGCCTGATCGAGCACTACCCGGGCATCAAGACGCTCGCGCTCGCCTCGCTGGCGTTGATTGGCGCATCACTGATCGGGCAGGCCATCGGGCTTGAGCTGCCGAAAGGCTACCTGTATTGCGCCATCGCCTTTGCGCTCGCGGTCGAGCTGCTCAACATGCGCCGGCGCTGATGCCTCAGAGCGTGCGCGCGGGTTCGGCGGCGTTCTCGCGGCGCAGGCGGCTATGTTTATAGCCATAGGCGAAGTACAGCGCGAACCCGACCAAGCTCCAGAGCACCAGCCGCCACCAGGTGGCCGCAGGCAGCGAGTACGCCATGGCGGCGCAGAATACGACGCCCATGCTGGCCGTGAACCAGACCGCGGGTACCCGAAAGGGCCGCGGCAGCTCTGGTCGGGTGTAGCGCAGCACCAGCACGCCGATGCACACGACGATGAAGGCGACCAGTGTGCCGATGGACACCAGTTCGCCGAGTATGCCGATGGGCAGCAGGCCGCCAAAAGTCGCGGCCATAAGGCCGGCGATCACGGTGGAAATGTGCGGGGTGTGACAGCTCCCATGCACCTTGCCGAAGAATTTTGGCAGCAGGCCATCGCGCGACATCGTCAGCCAGATGCGTGCCTGCGGAATGATCATCGTGATGATGACCGAGGTCAGTCCGGCCAGCGCGCCCCAGTCAACCCAGATGCGCAGCCACGTGAGCTGCGGATGCGCTTCGAGCGCGACCGGTACGGGTGCGGCGTCGTTGAGCTGGACATAGGGCACCAGTCCGGTCAATACCGCCGACATCAGGATGTAGAGCACGGTGCAGATCGCAAGGCTGCCGAGCATGCCGATCGGAATGCCGCGCGCGGGATTTTTTGCCTCCTGCACCACAGTGGAGACGCCATCGAAGCCGATATAGGCAAAAAATATGATGGCGCTCGCCTGGAATATGCCGCTCCAGCCAAACTCGCCGAACACACCGGTATTCTTCGGGATGTAGGGCACCCAATTGGCTGGATTGACGTAGTAGGCGCCGAATACGATCACCGCCAGCACGATCGAGACTTTGATCGCCACGATGATGATGTTGACGGCCGCGGACTCGCGAATGCCCTTGTAGCACAGCGCGGTGGCGAGGCCGATGATGAAGACGGCGGGCAGATTCACGATGGCGCCGGTGCGGTGCACCTGGAAGCCGGTCGCGCCGGCCTCAAAGGGCGCCGAACTCAGCCAGCTCGGGATGAAATTGATGCGAAAGTAGTCGAGCAGATTCACGGCGTAACGGCTCCAGCCCACCGCAACCGTGGAGCAGGCCATCATGTATTCGAGCACGAGGTTCCAGCCGACGAACCAGGCGACGAACTCACCGAGCGTGGCGTAGCTGTAGGCGTAGGCACTGCCGGCCACGGGCACCATGCCGGCGAATTCCGAATAACACAGGCCCGCAAACATGCAGCCGATGCCGGCGATGATGAACGAGATGACGATGGCGGGCCCGGCGTGCTGCGCGGCGGCCAGCCCCGTAAGCACGAAGATGCCGGTGCCGATGATGCCGCCGATGCCGAACGCAATCAGCGACGGGATGCCCAGCGCCCTGATGAGCTGTTTGCCCTCGGCCTCCTGCTGGTACTCCCGGATCGGTTTGGTGACGAACAGTCCGTTGTTGCTCATGCACAGTTCCTGTCGCAGGGCCTTTGCCGAGCCACTCTACACTCACACGCCGCGCAGCGCCGCCGGTACGTGCGGCGCCAGCGCCAGAATCAGCGCCTCGTACACTTTTGGCGCACCGGCAACGATGTTTGCCCCAAGCTGATACACAGCGCCATCCAGCGTCCCTACGCGACCGCCGGCTTCCTGAATCAGCAGCGTGCCCGCGGCCGTGTCCCAGGGCTTCAGACCCAGCTCCCAGAAGCCGTCGACGCGACCCGCGGCGACATAGGCCAGATCCAGCGCGGCCGATCCCGGGCGCCTGATGCCCGCGACCTGCGCCGAGAGGCTGCGCAGCATCGCGAAGTAGTTATCCGCGTATGGCTCGTCCTGCCGGTATGGAAAACCGGTCGCCAGCAGCGCGCCCTCGAGCGTGCGCTGCTTGCTCACACGCATGCGATGATTCTCCAGATGCGCACCCGCACCGCGCGCAGCGGTGAACACCTCCTGGCGCATCGGGTCGTAGACCACGCCGATCTCCAGCCGGCCGCGCTGCTCGACCGCGATCGAGACCGCGAACACCGGAAAGCCGTGCAGAAAATTAGTCGTACCGTCCAGCGGATCGATGATCCAGACGGTGTCGTTGACGCCGCTGGCGCCGCTCTCCTCGGCGAGGATGGCGTGCTCGGGATAGTGCTTGCGTACGATATCGATGATTTCGCGCTCGGCGCTACGGTCGATCTCGCTGACGTAGTCGTTACGGCCCTTGGACGTGATCTCCAGGCTCTCGAGCCGCACCAGACTGCGCACGATGATCTCACCGGCACGGCGGGCGGCCCGCACTGCAATGTTGAGCAGGGGATGCATGGCAGCGTGAGTTCGGCGCCTGGAGCGTGATAAACGATTAGGATAACAGGTCGTGTCGGACTCAATTCGCATCGTGCTGGTGGGCACCTCGCATCCGGGCAACATCGGCGCGGCGGCGCGAGCGCTCAAGAACATGGCGCTCGATGAGCTCGTGCTGGTGCGGCCACGCTTGTTTCCGCATCCGGAGGCGAGCGCACGCGCATCGGGCGCTACGGATGTGCTCGAAAGCGCACGGGTCGAGGCCGATCTGAGCAGCGCACTGCGTGGCTGCGGCTTCGTGCTCGCGACGACCTCACGCGAGCGCGATCAGAATTTTCGCGTGCTCGACGTGCCTGCGGCCGTGGAGCGCCTCGTGGCCGAGTCGGCGCATCAGCCGGTGGCAGTGGTGTTCGGTCCCGAGCGCACGGGCCTGAGCAACGAGGAGCTCAATTGCGCGCACGCGCTGTTGCGCATACCGGCCAATCCTGCCTACCCCTCGCTGAACCTGGCCATGGCGGTGCAGATCGTGAGCTATGAGATCCTGCGCGCGCGCAACCTCGCCATGGGCGCGCACGAGCCGCGTGCCGCGCCGCTCGCCGAGCCCGGGGAACTCGAGCGGCTCTACGAACATCTGGCCACGGTGCTCGAGCAGATCGATTTTCGCGATCGCACCGAACGCGGCACTAATCTGATGAACCGCATCCGCAGATTCGTGCAGCGCGCCGAGCCCGATGCCAACGAGGTCAACATACTGCGCGGCATACTCACGGCCGTGCAGCAGCGGCGACGCCGTGCCGGGGAGGGCGTGTGACCTGTCCGGTGTACCTGGATTACGCGGCCAGCGCGCCGGTGGATCCGCGCGTCGCAGCCGCGGTCAGTGAGTGTCTGACGCACGCGGGACTGTTCGGCAATCCGGCATCGCGGCACTACTACGGCCGCCTCGCGCATGCGCGTGTGGAGGAGGCGCGCGCGCAGGCCGCGGCGTTGATCGGCGCGCCAGCAGCCCAGCTCATTTTTACCTCCGGTGCGACCGAATCGAACAATCTGGCGATACTCGGCATCGCGCGCGCGGCAATCCGGCGCGGCAGGCATGTAATCACGGCACGCACCGAGCACAAATCGGTGCTCGGTTGTTGCCGGCGACTCGAGCAGGAAGGCTTTCGGGTGACTTACCTGACTCCGGATCGCGATGGGCTCATTGATCCGGCACAAGTACGCGCTGCGATCGCCGCCGATACCGTGCTGGTCTCGCTCATGCACGCGAACAACGAGACCGGAGTATTGCAGGACGTCGATGCGCTCGCGCAGCTATGCCGCGAGCGCTCAGTGCCCTTGCATGTGGATGCCGCGCAGAGCGCCGGTAAAGTCGACATTGACTTGCGGCGCACGCCCATCGACTTGCTGAGCTTCACGGCACACAAGCTCTATGGACCCAAGGGCATCGGCGCGCTCTATTTCAGGCCGGAGTGGCGGGCAGCGCTGCAACCGCTGATCCATGGCGGTGGGCAGGAGCGCGGCCTGCGCTCAGGCACGCTGCCGGTGCATCAGATCGTCGGCTTTGGGCTCACCTGCGAGCTCGCGCGCGCCGAGCAGGCAGCCGATGCGCAGCGCATTGCAGCGCTGCGCGTGCAGCTCTGGGAGGGGCTGCGTGGCATCGAAGGCGCACTGCTCAACGGTCATCCGACTCAGCGCGTGCCCGGGATCCTGAATGTGTCCTTCAGCGGCCTCGAGGGCGAGAGTCTGCTGGCGGGGCTGCCTGAGCTGGCGCTCTCGAGCGGCTCGGCCTGCAACTCCGACAGCGAGGAGCCGTCTTATGTCTTACGCGCGCTGGGCCGCGATACCCAGCTCGCCCAGAGCTCGCTGCGCTTCAGCCTGGGTCGCTTCAGCAGCGATGCGGACATCGAGCGGGCCGTACAGGTGCTCACGCGCGAGGTGCGGCGCCTGCGCGCCGTGCTGCCCTGAGCATCCCGGCGCCGTCGGTGGACCTCCTCGAGCCGGAAATCCGCGAGCTCTTCGCCGCCCTGGATCACGCCGGGGACATCCCCGAGCGCGCGGGTGCGCGCATCCTGCATGGCGAGGCGGGGCTGGAGGCGCTCGGCACGCGTGTGCGCTTCTGGCTGCGAGTCAGCGATGAGCGCTTGCTCGAGGTGCGCTATCGTGCGTACGGCTGCCCTCATACGCTTGCGACCTGCGAATGGCTGGCACGCTCGCTTGAGGGCCAGTCGCTCGCAGCCCTCAAGCCCGGCAATCCGATTGCGTGGGCGCAGCATCTGGGCGTGCCGGCGGCTAAACTCGGGCGACTGCTCGTGGTGGAGGATGCACTGCTTGCAGGGTTGACCCAGTGTGACAATTCATTGTCGTTAAACGTAGTAAAATGAATTATCTGGAGAGTTGAGTTATGGCAATTTCCCTTAGCGAGTCGGCAGCGCGGCGCGTACGCGACCGCCTGGCCGTTCGTGGCCGGGGCCTGGGGCTGCGCATCGGCGTGAAGGCCAGCGGCTGCTCGGGGTACAGCTACGTGGTTGATTACGCCGATGAGGCCCGGGTGGATGACCGCGTGTTCGAGTCCGAGGGGGTCAAGGTCTACGTGGATGCGGCCAGTCTGGCGGCGCTCGACGGCATGCGTATCGATTTCGTGCGCCAGGGACTCAACGAGAGCTTCCGCTTCGAGAATCCGAACGTGCAGGCCGAGTGCGGTTGCGGTGAGAGTTTTACGGTCTGAAATCCCTTAAAACACGGGTACTTCCGCGTCTGATTGGATTGCCCGCCGAGCCTCGCACGCCTATACTGCCGGCCGTTTTTCGGCACGGAGCTCATCATGGCGCTCGAGCGCACCTTGTCCATCGTCAAGCCCGACGGCGTCGAGCGCAATCTGATTGGCGAGGTCTATCGGCGCTATGAGAGCCAGGGCCTGCGCATTATCGCGGCCCGCATGCTGCGGCTGACCGTGGAGCAGGCACAGCTGTTCTACGCGGTGCATCGCGAGCGGCCCTTTTACGCCTCGCTGGTGCGATACATGAGCTCCGGTCCCGTGATCGCGCAGGTGCTGGAGGGCGAGAACGCGGTGGCCCGGCATCGCGAGATCATGGGCGCCACGGATCCTGCCAAGGCAGCCGCCGGCACGATCCGCGCTGATCTGGCGCAGAGCATCGAGGCCAATGTCGTCCATGGCTCGGACGCGCCCGAGACCGCTGCCCGCGAGATTGGATTTTTCTTCAACGCCACGGAGATCTGTCAGCGCACCTGACGCGCGGCAGCACAGCATGCCCATGCACGGCACCGAGGCAACGACGATGGCGGCGGATGCAGCGGCGCGCGTTAATCTGCTCGACATGCCCCGAGCGCAGCTCGAAGCCTGGTGTGCCGCGCGCGGCTCAAAGCCGTTTCGCGCCCGCCAGCTCATGAACTGGATCTACAAGCGCGGCTGCGATCGCTTCGATCAGATGAGCGATCTGGCCAAAGACTTTCGCGCCGAGCTCGCCGAGCGGGCGCAGATCGCGCTGCCCGAGATCCTCACCGTGCAGCGTGCCAGCGACGGCACCTGCAAATGGCTGCTGCGAGCCGACTCATCCCAGGCCTTCGAGACGGTCTACATCCCCGAGGCCGACAGGGGCACCTTGTGCATCTCCTCGCAGGTCGGTTGCGCGCTGGATTGTGCGTTCTGTGCGACCGCGCAGCAGGGGTTCAATCGCAATCTGAGCACGGCTGAGATCGTGGGCCAGGTCTGGCTCGCGAACCGTGAGCTCGGTTTCCGGCACGGCGGCGAGCGCATCGTCACCAACGTCGTGCTCATGGGCATGGGCGAGCCGCTCGCGAACCTGCGCAATGTGATCCCGGCATTGCACATTTTCCTGGATGATTTTGGCTTCGATCTCTCGCGCCGGCGCGTGACGCTGTCGACCTCGGGTCTGGTGCCGCAGATCTACCGGCTCGCGCAGGAGAGCAACGTCGCCCTCGCAGTCTCGCTGCATGCGCCGCACGATGCACTGCGCAGCGAGCTCGTGCCGATCAATCGGGTGCATCCGATCGCCGAGCTGCTCGAGGCGTGTTGGCATTATGTCGATGAGCGTAATGGCCGCAGCGTGACCTTCGAATACGTAATGCTCGAGGGCATCAATGATGCGCCGTCGCAGGCGTACGCGCTCGCACGTCTGCTGCGGGATCATCCGGCCAAGGTCAACTTGATCCCATTCAATGCGTTCGCCGGCACGCGTTTCCGTGGCTCGGGCGAGAGCACGATCGCGCGTTTTCGTGACGAGCTGCTGCGCGCGGGCGTGATGGCGACCGTGCGGCGCACGCGCGGTGCCGACATCGATGCGGCCTGCGGCCAGCTCGTGGGCCGCGTGCTCGATCGCACGCTGGTGCGGCTGGGCACGCGTGTCGGTCGCGCTCAGGCCCGCCCTATCGCAGGGGCGAGCCCATGAGCATTGGCAACGCGAGCCGCGCAGTCTCGCCCTGGTTGCTGGCGGCGCTCGGGATCGCCGCATGTCAGAGCAACAAGGTGCCGCCCAGCAATGAGCCGAGCCGCCTCAGCCAGGCGGCCGCGGTGAATCTGCAGCTGGGCTCTGGCTATCTGCAGCAGGGTAATCTGGCGCTCGCCAAGCAAAAACTCGAACGCGCGCTCAGTGAGGATCCGCACAATGCGCAAATCCACAGCACCCTGGGACTGCTGGATGAGCGCCTCGGCAAGGACAAGGAGGCTGACCAGGAATATCGCACCTCGCTGTCGCTGGCACCGCACGATCCTTCGCTGCTGAACAACTACGCGGTTTTTCTCTGCAGCCATGGCCGCGCTGTCGAGGGCGTGCGCAATTTCGAGGAGGCGGCGGGCAACGCGCTGTACCGCTCTCCCTGGGCCGCTTTCACCAATGCCGGGGTCTGCTCGCGCCAGGCCCATCATGATGCCGAGGCGCAGGAATTGTTCGCGCGCGCACTGCGCTCCAATCCGTCCTACGCTGAGGCCGTGTACCAGGCGGCCGACCTCGACTTCACGCAGCAGAAATATGCATCGGCGAGGCTGCGTATCGATTTTTATCTGATGAACAACACCTCCAACCCTGATCTGCTGTTGCTGGGCTGGCGTATTGCCCAGGCCCAGAGCGACCCGACCGGAGCCGATGGCTACGCCCGGCGCCTGGCGCGCGATTTCCCCGACTCCGAGCAATCCCATGCGCTCGCGGCGAGTCGGTCCAATCAAGGCCCACGATGAGCGAGGAGGCTGCGCCGGGCAGGATCGATACGCCGGGGCCGCAGCTCACGGTGGCGCGCGAGCGGGCCGGATGGAGTCTGCTGCAAGTCGCCGATAAATTGCATCTGGACGTCAGTACCATTCAGGCACTCGAGGCCGATGATTTCGCGGCGCTGGGTGCTTTGGTCTACGCACGCGGCCATCTGCGCCGTTATGGGGAGCTGCTCGGATTGCCAGCCAGCGAGATCGAGCTCGCCTGCGCTCGCGCCATGCGCCTTGATGAGGCCAGTTACCTCAAGCGCATCGCACGGGGCAACGCGCGCTCCGCCGGACGCGCTCTGACGGTGCCACCGGCCGCCGTGGCCGTGGCCGCGGTGATCGTCGTGGTGCTCGCACTGATCTGGTGGGCAATGCGTATGCCGCATCGAGCGCGGCCGGCCGCACCCGACACTGTGCCTCAGTCTGCGCCGAATCGCTAAGCCGCACGCACTTCGCTGGTAATCCGTGACGAATCCCATTCAGCCGGTGCGCGGCATGAACGATGTATTGCCCGCCGACATGGGCGCGTGGCGGCATCTCGAGCAGGTCGCGCGCGCCGTGCTCGACGCTTACGGCTATGAGCAGGTGCAAGTGCCGATCATCGAGCACACGGAGCTGTTCAAGCGCTCGATCGGCGAGTTCACCGATATCGTCGAGAAGGAGATGTACAGCTTCCAGGACATTGGTGGCGACAGCCTGACGCTGCGTCCGGAGGCCACGGCCGGTATCGTGCGCGCGGTGATTTCGAACGGCTTACTGCGCGGGCAGCGGCACAAGCTCTGGTGCGCCGGGGCGATGTTCCGGCATGAACGGCCGCAGCAGGGCCGTTACCGCCAGTTTCACCAGATCGATGTCGAGGCCATCGGCTATCCGGGCCCCGACGTCGACGCCGAGCTGATCGCGCTGAGCGCGCGCCTGTGGCGCGTCCTGGGGCTCGAGCGCGTGCATCTGACGATCAATTCGCTCGGTACAGCGGCCTCGCGGCTGCGCTATCGCGAGCGGCTGGTCGAGTATTTTCGCGCGCACGAGCGCGCGCTCGATGAGGACAGCAGGCGGCGGCTACTGGGTAACCCGCTGCGCATACTCGATAGCAAGAACCCGCAGATGGCCGCGCTGATCGAGGCCGCGCCGCTGCTGAGCGAGTACCTGGATGAGGAATCCCAGCTACACTTCGCCGAGCTGCGCGCCGCGCTCGATTCGATGAGCATCCCCTACGTCGTGAACCCCAGGCTCGTGCGCGGACTGGACTACTATTCGCGCACCGTCTTCGAATGGATCACCGATGCGCTCGGTGCGCAGGACGCGGTATGCTCGGGGGGTCGCTACGACGGCCTGATCGCTCAGCTCGGTGGCGAGGCGACGCCGGCGATTGGCTTTGCGCTCGGAATCGAGCGCGTCGTGGCACTATTGCGCCAGTCGGGCAGCCCGCCAGCGGCGAGCGCTCCGGATGTGTACCTGGTAGTGAGCGGGGCACGCGCGCAGAGCGCGGGGCTGCGCCTGGCCGAGCAACTGCGCGATGCCCTGCCCGGACGTGGTGTCATGCTCAATCTGGGCGGCGGCAATCTCAAGACGCAGTTTCGCCGTGCCGATCGCAGCGGCGCACGGCTGGCTGTGATCCTGGGCGATGAGGAGCTCGATCGCGGCGTAGCCGCGTTGAAACCTTTGCGCCACGAGGGCGGTCAGATCGATTGTCCGGTGGAACTGTTGGCCGAACGGATTGCGGCATCGCTCTAGGGAGAGACATTCGAGTGGAAGAGTATCTGGACGATCGTGAACAATGGCAGCGGGTGCTCGCCGGCTTGCGCGAGCAGGGTCCGTGGCTGCTCGCGATCGTTGCCGTCGCGGCCGCGGGCATGGGTGGCTGGCGCTACTGGCAGACTCGCACCGAACAGCGCGCGCTCGATGCCGCGGCACGCTACCAGCAAGTGCTCGAGGCCTTCAGTCATAACGATCTGACTGGCGGCCTGAAGATCGTTGACAATCTGGTCAAGGATTACGGCAGCTCGGCCTATGCCGATCAGGCCGAGTTGGCTGGGGCGCGTATCGAAGTCGAGAACCAGGAACTCGACCGAGCGGCCGCAAGGCTCAGGTACGTATTGCAGACGACCCGGGATCAGCCCCTCGCCCTGATCGCGCGCCTGCGCCTCGCACGCGTGCAACTGTCCCAGGGCAGGCCCGAGGAGGCGCTCAAGACCCTCGACGCGGTGGATGCTGGCGCCTTCGCGGCCCGCTATGCCGAGGCACGCGGCGATGCCTTGCTCGCCCAGGGCGATCGCGATGGCGCACTCAGGCAATATCGCGCGGCGCGCGCTAACGGCGCCAATACGGTCGATACCGGCCTGCTCGATCTGAAGATCAACGAGCTGAGCCACCCGTGAATAATCGCAAGCTCCTGCGGACCGCAGGCCTGTGCGCTCTGGCGTTGCTGGTGGGCTGCACCGACAAGGCCGAGCGACCCGCAGTGCTCGTGACGTTGGTCAACCACATCCCGGTCAAGGCGGTCTGGCACACGCGGGTGCGCGGCGAGGCGCCGAAATTGCGGCTCGGATTGGACGTTGCCGTGGACGGCAATAAGGTCTTTGTTGCCAGCTACAAGGGCGCGATTGCAGCCTTTGATCTGGCGAGCGGCCGGCGTTTGTGGGAGCGTGCGCTGCGCGCGCCGCTGGCGGGCGGCCCGACCGCGGCCGACGGACTGGTCGTAATCGGGACTTCAAAGGGCGAGGTCATAGCGCTGGCGCAGCAGGATGGCGCACTGCGCTGGCGGGTGCGCGTCAACGCGGAAATTGTCGCGGCGCCGGCAGTTGGGGGCGACCTGGTCGTCGTGCGCGGGGTTGATGGCAAGCTCTTCGGCCTCGCGCAAGCCGATGGCCACGAGATCTGGCTGGTCGATCAACAGGTGCCGCGCCTGTCCTTGCGCGGTACGAGCCGGCCGCTGCTGATGGGGGATCTGGCGATCTGCGGCTTCGACAACGGCCGTCTGCTCGCTGTGACCCGCGGCAGTGGTGCCACGGCCTGGGACGTCGCCGTGGCTCAGCCTCACGGCAACACGGAGCTGCGCCGGTTGATCGATATCGATGCCTCGGTGCAGGCCGATGGGGATGATTTGTTCGCGATCGCCTATCAGGGGCGTGTAGCGCGGCTCGTGCGCGACAGCGGTCAGATCGTCTGGGCGCGCGATCTGTCGGGCTATCGCGGGCTCGCCGTGGACGCAAAGTCCGTCTACGTCACGACCGCGGAGGGGGATGTCGTGAGCCTGGATCGCAGTACCGGCACCGAGCAATGGCGGCAGAAGGGCCTGGAGCGACGCCAGCTCTCGGCGCCGGTGATCTACGGCGGGCGCATCGTCGTCGCCGACTTCAGCGGTCTCGTACATTGGCTCGACGCAGGCTCGGGCGCCTTCGTGGCGCGCGCCAGGGACGGCAAGCAGCGCATCAGCGGCGCGCCGATCGTCGCGGGTGATCTCTTGCTGGTGTTTGGCGACGACGGGGATCTGACCGCCTTTCGCACCCCGCCGGCAGCGGCGAGCGCGACGGGAGGCTGAGCTAAGGTCCGGCGCCGATGCTGCCGATTCTCGCCATCGTCGGGCGGCCCAATGTCGGCAAGTCCACACTGTTCAACGCCTTGACGCGCACGCGCGCTGCCATTGTCGCCGACGTGCCCGGAGTCACGCGTGATCGCCAGTACGGCTATAGCCGCGTCGGCGCCGTGCCCTGCGTACTGATCGACACCGGCGGGCTGATTGAGCATGCGAGCGCACTGGAGGCGCAGATGCGCGTGCAGACCGAGAAGGCTGTGGTGGAGGCCGATCGAATCATCCTGATTACCGACGCACGCTCCGGGCTCACGACACAGGATCAGTTCATCGCGCGCGAATTGCTGCGCACCGGCAAGCCCGTCGTGCTTGCGCTCAACAAGGCTGAGGGCCTGGACCCGGATCTGATCGCGGCGGATTTCCACAGGCTCGGCCTGGGCGCGCCCTGGGCGATCGCGGCCGCACACGGCATGGGACTGGGCGAGCTCATGGAGGGCGCGCTGCGCGGCCTGGAGCCGCAGCCATCCCCGCCGCCGCAGGAGGACGGGGTAATCAGGGTGGCGGTCATCGGCCGGCCGAACGTCGGCAAATCAACGCTGGTCAATCGATTGATCGGCGAGGAGCGCGTGATCGCCAGCGAGCAGCCGGGTACGACCCGCGACAGCATCCTCGTGCCGTTTGCACGCGATGGCCGCAATTTCCTGCTGGTGGATACCGCCGGTGTGCGCCGGCGTGCCAGGGTCGAGGACGCGCTCGAGCGCGCCAGTATCGCCAAGACTCTGCAAGCCATCGCCGAGGCGCATGTCGTGATCATGATACTCGATGCGCACGACGTGATCGGCGAGCAGGACGCGAGCGTGCTCGGCCAGGCGCTCGAGCGTGGGCGCGTGATCCTGATCGCCGTCAACAAGTGGGACGGCGTCGCCGACGCACAGCGCGAGCAGATCCGCCGCCAGCTGAGCCTGAAACTCGACTTCGTGCCCTTCGCGCCGTTGCATTTCATCTCGGCGCGCCACGGCAGCGGCGTGGGCGAGCTCGCGCGCGATGCGGTACGTGGCTACGACGCGGCCATGCGCCAGATGCCCACGCCGGCCCTCACGCGCACGCTCGAGCGCGCCCTCCAGGCGCATCAGCCACCGCTCGTGCGCGGCCGGCGCATCAAGTTGCGCTATGCGCATCAGGGTGGCCGCAATCCCCCGCGCATCGTGATCCACGGCAACCAGACCACTGCGGTGCCGGAGGCCTATCGGCGCTATCTAGCCAACGCCTATCGCGATGCGTTCGACCTGTTTGCCACGCCGGTTGCGGTCGAGTTTCGCACCGATGCGAATCCGTACACGCGCCTCAAGGCGGGGCGGGCCGCGCCGAGGGCGCGTGGGAAGGGCTCGGCAGGAACAATGCCGGGTCGACGTAGGCGCGGTTGAGCGCCACGCCGAAATGCAGATGCGGGCCGGTCACGCGACCGGTGGCTCCTGAGCGAGCGATGATTGCCCCTGCGCGCACCGACTGCCCGGCGTGCACGCCAATGGCCGACAGGTGGCCGTACATCGTGATCAGTCCTTCGCCATGATCGATCAGCACCGCGTTGCCACTGAAGAAATAATTGCCGGTGTCGATGACCGTGCCGTCGGCCGCAGCGCGTACGGGGGTGCCCATGGGAACGGGGATGTCCATGCCCGAATGCGGATTGCGCGCCTCGTTGTTGAAGAAGCGGCGCGAACCAAATGAATTCGAACGCACGCCATCGACCGGCGGGCGCAGTTGCAGTGTTGCCGGCGGGCGCTCATCGAAGCTCGCCAGTGCGTCCTGTAGCCGCGTCTGCTCGCGCGCCGAGCGCTCCAGATCAGCCTCGGACAGATTTACCAGCGCGGGCGCCACGCTGAGGTGTTGCTCTGCATACTGCTTGGGCGCGATCTGGAACTCGAGCCTCTGCTGCGTGCCGCTGCCCGCGCGCTGGATCGCGATCGCGGCGCTGCCAGGCGTCGCACTGAGCGCAATGCCGACAATCGCCAGCCACCGATCGGCCGACTTCAGCACCATGACGGGCTTGCCGTCGTAGCTGACAGTGGGGGCGCTGCCCTGATCTTCGGGCAGCGCCGGGATCGACAGCACGGCGACGCCGCCGGGAACCTGGCTGGAGCGTGGCAGCGTCGTGGCGTTGGTGAGGCTGGCGTAGCCTGCCACGGCGGCCCAGAACGCGAGCCAGGCGAGGCGCCGCGCGGCGCTCACGAACGCCGCTCGATGACCTCGGCGCGCAGGCTCCCATCGGCCAGCCGGGCATCGAAGCACTCGCCTGCAGCCAGCTGCGCGGCGGAGCTGATCAACGCGCCATCCGCGCAGCGCGTGAGCACCGCAAAGCCGCGCCCGAGCGTCGCCAGCGGGCTCACGGTCTGCAATGCGCGCACGGCGCTGTCGAGCCGCGCGGCGCTGCTCTTGAGATGGGACTGCAATGCGCGCCCGAGGCGGGCTTCCAGATCATCGAGGCGCTGGGTGTGCTGCAGTAGTCGCGCGCGCGGATGTGCCCGCTGCAGCCGCCGATGCAGCGCATCGAGGCGGCCGCGCTCGCTCTTGAGCGAGCGCTGCACGGCAGCGGCAAAGCGGGCGGCGAGTTGCGCGAGCCGATGCAGCCATTGACTGGCATCGGGAACCACGAGCTGTGCGGCCCCCGACGGTGTGGGCGCACGCAGGTCAGCCACAAAATCGGCGATCGTGAAGTCGATCTCGTGGCCGATGCCGGTCACGATTGGAATCGGGCAGCGGCACATCGCCCGCGCAACGCGCTCATCGTTGAAGGCCCACAGATCCTCGAGCGAGCCGCCGCCGCGCGCCAGAATCAGCACGTCGCACTCCGTGCGCGCCGCCGCGAGCTCGATCGCGGCGACCAGGCCAGGGACGGCCGCGGCGCCCTGTACCGAGGTCGGATAGATCAGAACCGCGGCGGCCGGAAAGCGCCGCGCCAGAATATGCAGGATGTCGCGAATCGCAGCTCCGCTCGGCGAAGTGATGACGCCGATGCATCGCGGGACGCTCGGCAGCGCGCGCTTGCGTTCCGGCGCGAATAGCCCCTCGGCAGCCAGACGCGCCTTGAGCTCCTCGAATGCGCGCTGCAGAGCGCCGTGCCCGGCATCTTCGATGCAATCGACCAGCAGCTGATAGTCCCCGCGCGGCTCGTACAGACTCACGCGGCCACCGGCCAGCACCAGCTGGCCCTCCTTGGGAACGAAGCGTGCCAGCGTGTTGCGCGTGCGGAACATTGCACAGCGCAGCTGCGCGTCGCGATCTTTCAGCGTGAAGTACCAATGCCCGGAGGACGGGCGCGACAGATTTGAGATCTCTGCCTGCACCCAGATCGTCCCCAGCCCCGATTCGAGCAGTGCGCGCACTTCCCGGTTCAGGCGCGAGACCGAATAGACGTTGCGCAGCGGCGCGGCCAGGCCGGGACTTGCGGTCTGCAGCTTCACGCTGCTGTCGGCAACAGGGCTGTTCATGGGCGCCCGATCTTACGCCCGCCCAGCGCGGTTTACCGCATCTGCGCAAGGGGCTAGAATGGCTGGCTTCTTCTCGAAGCCCACGAGGCGCAATGCGAATACTCGAAGAAGCGCTGACCTTCGACGACGTTCTGCTCGTACCAGCGCGCTCCGAAGTCCTGCCTCGCGAAGTCGATCTGTCCAGCACCCTCACGCGCAAGATTCGTCTCGGGCTGCCAGTGCTCTCGGCAGCAATGGACACGGTAACCGAGGCGCGGCTCGCCATCACGATGGCGCAGGAAGGTGGCATCGGCATCGTGCACAAGAACATGCCCATCGAGCATCAGGCGCGCGAGGTCGCCCGGGTCAAGAAATTTGAGAGCGGCGTGATCGTCGATCCGATCACAGTGGCACCGGACGCGACGATCCGTCATGTGATCGAGCTGACGCGCTCGCGCGGCATCTCAGGCGTACCGGTCGTCAGCGGCAGCAAGGTCGTCGGCATCGTCACGCATCGGGACCTGCGCTTCGAGCTTGCGCTCGATGCACCCGTCAGCACCGTCATGACGCCCAAGTCGCGATTGATCACCGTGCGGGAGAACGCGCCCAAAGAGGAAGTGCAGCGGCTCCTGCACAAGCATCGTATCGAGAAGGTCCTGGTCGTCAACGGCAATGACGAGCTCAAGGGCATGATCACGGTCAAGGATTTTCAGAAGGCCACGGAATTCCCGCGCGCGAGCAAGGACGGCGGTGGCCGATTGCGGGTCGGCGCCGCGGTCGGTACGACGCCTGATACGCTGGAGCGTGTCGCGGCGCTGCGCGAAGCGGGTGTCGATGTGATCGTGGTTGATACCTCGCACGGTCATTCGCGCGGCGTGCTCGAGATGATTGCGCGCCTGAAAGGGCAATGGGGCGACCTCGAGCTCATCGCCGGCAACATCGTCACGCCTGAGGCCGCGCTCGATCTGGTCAAGGCTGGCGCGGATGCGGTCAAGGTGGGAATCGGTCCGGGCTCGATCTGCACCACGCGCGTCGTGGCCGGCGTAGGCGTACCGCAGATCACGGCGGTCGCCAATGTCGCGGCCGCGCTGAACGGCAGCGGCATATCGGTCATCGCCGACGGGGGCATCCGCTACTCGGGCGACCTGGCGAAGGCGATCGCGGCCGGTGCCCATGCGGTCATGATCGGCGGCATGTTCGCTGGTACCGAGGAATCCCCCGGCGACGTCGAGCTCTATCAGGGAGCCTCGTACAAGGCCTACCGGGGCATGGGCTCGCTGGGCGCCATGGGGGACCGTCACGGCTCGGCCGATCGCTATTTTCAGGACACCTCGAGCGAGCTCGAGAAGCTCGTGCCCGAGGGCATCGAGGGGCGCGTACCCTACAAGGGCAGTCTGGTCGCGATCCTGTATCAGCTCGCCGGCGGGCTGCGCGCGGCGATGGGCTACACCGGCAGCAACAGTATCGAGGAAATGCGCACGCGGCCCTGGTTCGTACGTATCACTAACGCCGGCGTGCGCGAGAGCCACGTGCACGATGTGACGATCACCAAGGAGTCGCCGAATTATCGCGTCTTCTGAGCTCATTGCCGTTGCGGCGAGCGATGGGGTAGCACCCGATCCGGATATTCACGCGCACCGGATTTTGATACTGGATTTCGGCGCGCAATATACTCAGCTGATCGCGCGCCGCGTGCGCGAGCTCGGCGTCTACTGCGAGATCCATCCCTGGGATATCAGCGAAGCCGCGGTGCGTGCCTTCGGCGCACGCGGCATCATCCTCTCGGGCGGTCCGGAGTCGGTCACTGACGCTGCGCCGCCACGGGCACCGAGCGCGGTATTCGCACTCGCGGTGCCGGTGCTCGGCATTTGCTACGGCATGCAGACGATGGCGCAGCAGCTCGGCGGCCGCGTCGCGGGCGGCCACGCACGCGAGTTCGGCTACGCCGAGGTCGCCTTGAGCGCGCCGTGTCCGCTGCTCGATGGGCTGCGCGATCGCGAGCGCGACGGGCGCGTGCTGCTCGATGTCTGGATGAGCCACGGGGATCGCGTCGAGGCGCTGCCGCCCGGTTTCAGTGCGGTCGCGGGCACGGCCAATGCGCCTTATGCCGCGATGGCCGATGAGCGCCGCCGCTTTTACGGCGTGCAATTTCATCCCGAGGTCACGCACACTCGCCAGGGCGCAGCCATCCTCGAGCGCTTCGTGCGCGAGATCTGCGCCTGCGAGGCGCGCTGGACCGCGGGCAATATCCTCGAGGACCTCGTGGCGCGCGCGCGCGCGCAGGTCGGGGCCGAGCACGTGCTGCTAGGACTTTCAGGCGGCGTGGACTCCGCGGTCGTGGCCGCGCTGCTGCAGCGTGCGATCGGCGAGCAGCTCACCTGCGTATTCGTCGATCATGGCTTGCTGCGCCAGGACGAGGGCAACCAGGTCATGCAGACCTTCGCGCAGCGCCTGAAGGTGCATGTCATCCGCGTGCAGGCCGAGCAGCGCTTCTTCGAGGCGTTGCGCGGCATCAGCGATCCGGAGGAGAAGCGCAAGATCATCGGGCGGCAGTTCATCGAAGTGTTCGAGGAGCAGGCGCGCAAGCTGCGCGATACGAAGTTCCTGGCGCAGGGCACGATCTATCCCGATGTGATCGAGTCGGCCGGCGCGCGCACCGGCAAGGCGCACGTGATCAAATCGCATCACAATGTCGGCGGCCTGCCGGCTAATCTGAATTTTCAGCTGCTCGAGCCATTGCGTGAATTGTTCAAGGACGAGGTGCGCCGGCTTGGCGTGGCACTCGGATTGCCGCACGAGATGGTGTACCGCCATCCGTTCCCGGGCCCGGGACTGGGCGTGCGCATCCTTGGCGAAGTGCGGCCCGAGTACGCGCGGCTGTTGCGACGCGCCGATCACATCTTCATCGAGGAATTACGGCGCCACGATCTGTACGAGCGCACGAGCCAGGCATTTGCGGTGTTTCTGCCGATCCGCTCGGTCGGCGTCATGGGCGATGCACGCCGCTACGAGCACGTGATCGCGCTGCGCGCGGTCGAGACTATCGATTTCATGACCGCGCAATGGGCACACCTGCCATACGAGTTTCTCGATCTGGTCTCGCGCCGCATCGTCAATGAGGTGCCCGGCATTTCGCGCGTCGTTTACGATATTTCAGGCAAGCCCCCGGCAACGATAGAGTGGGAGTGAGTCGCTTTTCTCATTGAAAAATAAGCCTTATTGATCAATTGGTTGTGCGTCCCCGGAGACGATTGATATTGAATCGTCGCAGGCCGCTCCGGCATCCATAACTCCTTGGGCCATCAGGTGTTTCTGCTTCCACCTGCATATTGCGGAGCGATTCAAGCAAACATTTTTGACGGTAAATCTGACGGCAAAAACCTGTTGTCACTCCCGCCGCAACTCAGAGACAACGCGACCGTCTATGTCTTGAACCCGGACAAGGGCTTTGAAGTTGCCCGCAAGGGCACCAATGGATTCCACGCCTTCGTCGCTCGGACTGGCGACGATGCGATGCAGGGGGCATGGCCGCTTACCAAATACCCAGAGGACATTCTCTACCCGATCTCGTTTGATAGCGCAGGCGCCAAAGCCAACATGCGGGGCTTCTTCGACATCGCTGCGATGCAGGCGAAAGGGACTCAGCCAGAATCCCTGAAGAGGCTCATCCAGGAGCGATACAAGACAGGACATTACAAGGCGCCCGAACGAGCAGCATGCTCGTATATGCTGTCTCCGATCCTCAGAACCTACGTGAATCCGGATGCCAGCGATAACATCGTGACCGCCAGCGTCCCGCATGTGATGTGTTACGCGCCGAATGTATCAACCACGGAGATCGGCGTAATGCCAACGGCTGAACAGCTGCGCGACTTCACCCAGCATGGAGCATGGATGCAGACGCCCGCTCCATTTGTCATACATCATGGACCGCACGGATATCTGGTACACATTGGCGGCGTTGCGGAAAGGGAAGCGATCGACAAAGAGGACGAAGCAAAGCTGGTAAACACCACGAGTCCCGTATTTTGCAAACGCCAATCGATATCACTTCCCCGGCGCCATCGTTCATCGGAATACGGCCGTCGCCCGCAGTTAGGCAGGATATACCCGGAGATAGTATCGACGGCTATGCGCGCGAATACGCGTGTATGCCGGCTCACGCTTTCACGAAGGCGCCCGCTGGCTAGACGCATTCGGAGGCGGCAACGCTTCCCATCGCGGGAGTTGTCGCCTGGAGAGGCTTGGTCGTTCGCGGTCAAGTCAAGCCGGGTGATACCGTGCTGATCCTTGGAACTGGTTCGGTATCACTCTTTGCTCTGCAATTCGCCAAAGCTGCGGGCGCTCAGGTCATCGCTACGTCGTCCTCTGACGAGAAGTTCGAAAGGCTGCAGCGCTTAGGAGCCGACGCCGTCATCAATTATAAGGCTGAATCGAACTGGGGCCGTAAGGCAAAGTATTTGACAGACGGACGTGGTGTCGATCATGTGATTGAGGTTGGCGGAGCTGGCACGTTGCCCCAGTCAATTGTGGCGTGCAGGACAGGCGGGCAAAGTGCCCACCGGGGCAATGTTGTCGAGTCAAATTCGCATCAGCGCACTTTCCGTTGGAAGCAGAGCCGATCAAGAGGACATGATTCGAGCCATAACGGCCAATCGGTTGAAGCCTATTATCGACCGCCAGTTTCCGCTGCAGGACATTGTCGCTGCGTTCAAGTACTTCGAATCCCAAAAGCACTTTGGCAAGGTTTGTCTCGAAATTTAGGAATTGATCATCAAATGACGACTGCGCTAAACGTCGTACGGGCGTGAGGCCTCATTCGCGATTGATGTAAGGAGAAACAATGACGTCTATCGTGCCCCACGAAGTGGCGTACGAGTCTTAGATCCAGGTAGGTGGACTCGTGCTCGGCTGACCAACATTCGCGTCTGCGCTCTCGATCGCCCACCGAAGTGATGGTGTTTCCCTCGCAGGTGGACGCGTCCGGGCTGGCGTAGCGCTGGTCGAATGCCCAACCGTAAAGGAATCCCGATGTACGACCAATCCAAGCTGTCCGAGTTGATCCGGTTCGCTCGAGTCGATGCGGGCTCCACCGTCATCGACGTTTACCCAGGCGACGGCGACTGGACCCGTCTCTTCTCCGACATCGTGGGACCCGAAGGACGGGTCTACAGCTTCGTGCCGGCCGAAGTCGCCCACTTCAAGAACGATCCGGTCGGCCGCATGCGGACGCTTGCGAAGGAGTCGGGCCGAGAGAACGTCGAAGCCGTCTCGGCGGACCTCGTGGCGATGCCGGAGGCCACGCAACCAGCGGATGTCCTGTGGCTGCACCTGTTCTACCACGATCTGCACACCGCGCTGATCCAGGCCAGGGGTGCGACGGCGGCCCACTTCAATCGAGCTGTCTACGAGCGGCTGAAGCCCGGTGGGTCCTACGTCATCGTAGACCACGCCGCCGCCGTCGGGGCGGGCACGAGCGACGCCCAGTCGCTGCATCGGATTGAGCCTGCATCCGTTCGCGAGGAGGTGGAGGCGGCCGG
>Ga0302325_10001561_pt1 | contig 58212 bp, 59 predicted proteins | sample Palsa_T0_2_FD_201948 | JGI IMG/M metagenome (GOLD analysis project Ga0302325, IMG submission 201948) | Peat permafrost microbial communities from Stordalen Mire near Abisko, Sweden - Palsa_T0_2 | ecosystem: Environmental > Terrestrial > Soil > Palsa > Peat permafrost | place: Sweden: Abisko... | reverse complement strand
TCTGGTAGATGATGTTGCCTGGGCCTGACTGGATCGGGTCGGCCAACTGCGGCGTCTTGACGGCGAAGTTCGCGGCCGAGCAGGTCGCGGGCGTCGCGCCGGTCGAACCCGGATACTGCGCCTCTTGACCGGGTTGTGTCGGACTCGCGTCGTTGTTCAAGTTCTCCGTCCCAACGGCGGCGAGAAGCAGGCCGAGCTGGTTGTCGCGACCGCAAACGTCTTCGAGGGGCTGCGTCGGCGAACCGTTGTTGGCGCAGGGGCGCCGGACGGGGTCGAGGTCGCGGTAGGCAGTCGGAATGTAATCAGCCAGACCCGTCGCTGCCGCCCCGAGTCCCGGGGGCGGAGGAAGAAGGACCATCGCGTAACCGCCGCCGACGTAGCTTCCGCTGGTCGGAGGGACGGTCGCGGTGCCTCCGTCGTTGGTGTTCCCGAGCGTGCCGTCGACCGGCGACGTGCTACAAGTCGAGTCCGCATAAAGTGAGAACGATGTCGTGGTGACGGCGCACGCATAATAAATGCCATTGGCGTCGATGTTGCCCGTGTTGGCAACGGTCGCCGCTCCGTTGACGTCGAGAGTGCCGTCGACGTTCTCGCCAACGCCGACCACCTGTATTTGAGCTCCGCTGCTCAGACCGTGCGCAATACTGGTCGTGATGACGACCGGCTTGGCGGCCGCCGCCGCCTTAATGTTGACCGCGTTGGCGTTGCAGAAGGGCGTCGTGCCGAAACCGAAGTTCGACTCGGCGTTGGGGTTTGGCTTCGTTCCGAGAAGGGTGTTGAGGGCGTCGGAGGTTCCCGCACCGTCGTCACGCCGGAAGACATGCTGCAGAATGGTGCAGCCATCGGGGCTGCCACCCGCTGAGCCGGCACCGCCCGTGCCGCACGAGGTCTGGAAGAGGTTGCCCCAGTTGTTGGCGAGGGTCTGTCGGAGCACGCTACCGCAGCCGGCCAGCTGCGGGCTCGACTGGGCGCTCGAGAGCTGCGGCCAGCCCGTGTACAGGATCGAAAGAACATCCTTCCAGTTCTGGAAGGTGTACGTCGTGGCGGCGTAGGTTGTGCCCGCGACGACGACCTGCGGGACCGCGATGGACGTGCTGTACGCCAAGCCGCCGACTTCGTTGGTGCAGGCGTTGACCGTGTGCGTCGAGCTGTCGCACGCGGAAATCGTGCCCGGTGAGGTGGCGATGACGATGCCGTCGATGCCGATGACCAAGCCGGTCGCGGCCGCGAGCGGACCTGGGACTCCGGTCGAGCCTGCAATGCAGATATTGTTGTTCAGCAGACGCGACATCGGAGCAATCTTCTGCCCCGTGGCGAACGTGCCCGTCGTGACGCCATTGGCCGTCGCAACCATGGCGGCCTCACCGTTGCCCGAGCCTTCACCCTCATAGTTGATTCCGGAAGCGCCCGGACATATCGCAAGAACGTCGATCGTGACGTTCAACAGGGTGTCCGAACCAAACATATTGAGCGTCGCTCCCGCGCCCATGGCTGAACCGCCGGCCGCGAAGAGAGCGGCGATCGCTAACGATTTTCTCATATTCCAGTCCTCCGGTTGCGTCTCGAATGTTCGCGGTCCGTTCGCCTTAACTGAACGAGCAGACCGCCAATCCAGGCGCGGACGCCCGTACCGGCTCCGTCGTCTCTTCCAATCGCCGCGGCTCGCAAGCGAAACATGGCGTCTGTTTAAGCGGACCGGGTCTAGACTTGCAAGGGTCGAATGGTGCCGGGCACGAATTGAAACACCACCGTTACATGCGAATGGCGCGCGCGTGGCTAACGCTCTGGTGCAACGACGCCCTCCCCCGTGGACCACGCCGCGTGAGAGCGAGCGCTGAGCGCACCGTCATCTTTGCCCTTGAGAGCGGCAAGTACTCAAAAGAGCGGGTCTTGGGAGAGGATGACCGCGCGACTTGCCAGGTCCGTCTCGGGGGCCGCAGCATCCAAGGTAGCCCGCAGAGAGCGTCCGGCATTCGGAGGCGAGGCCACCACATCGTGTGTCGAGTGTGTGACGGCCAGAGGCATCCGTCGGCCGGGGCGTCTGCGGCGCTCGACCGCTACCGCTTCCGATGGCATGTGTCTTGGCGCGCCGATGTTCAAAAAGCTCCTCGAGCCCCGCGTTCGGTTCGCAGCGCTCTTTGCCTTGCTGTCGGCGACCCTCTTCAGCCTCTACTTTTTTCCCTATGCCGAGAACGGCGGATCGGAAGTTTGGCTCACTCTCTATCTCGAGAAGTACACCGCGCTGGTGGGCGCCGTGCTGGGAATCGTGGAGCCGCACGTGGTCGTGTCTCGCACGCAAATTCTCGGCCGATTCTCGATGAGCATCGTCCGGAGCTGCGACGGGATGGAGGCCAATATGCTTTTTTGTGCCGCTCTTCTCGCCATGCCTGGCGTCTGGTGGCGTAAAGCGCTGGCCCTGTGCGCCGGCCTCGTCGCGCTCATGGCGTTCAACGTGCTTCGGCTCTGCTGTCTTTACTACGTGGGAGTCTATTTCCCCGCCCAATTCGACTTTGCGCATTACGACTTGTGGCCGCTGCTCATCATCGCCTTTGCCGTGCTGGACTTCTTGGTGTGTGTGCGCTGGCTGCAAGAAGGCTCCGCCCATGCGAGGCCGCCGGCGGAGCCGGCCCATGTCGCCGCATAGGCGGGCCACCTTGTTCGCGGCGGCCAGGTTCCTGGCAGTGCTGATGGTGCTCGCCGCGCCGTGGCCCGGGCTCGGGAGGGCGTACGTCGCGGCGTATGGCGGCGTGGCGACTGTCATCGCAAACCCCATTCTTGCGTCGTCGGGAGTCGAGCTCGCGTTGGCTCCCTCCGCCGAAGACGACGCGAAGCACGAATGGTTTGCGATGGTCTCGGTGCTCGACGCGCAAACTCACGCGAGGCAGCACAAGATGGCGACCGATCTTCGACGAGCCGGCTATTTGCAAATGGCGCTCTACCTCGCGGCGGCCGCGGCGTATCCCTTGCGCGATCGGGTGCGCTTTCTCGTGGTCGTCACAGCGGGGCTGGCCTTGTTCGCTGCTTTCGGTTGGCTGCCGATCATGATGTACCTGGCCAAAAAGCAGATCATCGCCCTTGGCTCGTGGTCGCTGTCGCTCTTGTCGGTCGTCTATCGATCCTTGGTGACGCCGCCGGGAATGGCTTTTGCGGTTCCAGGCCTTCTATGGCTCGCGGCGCGAACGTTCTTGGAGAAGCCTTCGCTCCCCACCGCAGGGCGCAAGATCCCCGCTCCCTCCGTGTCGATCGTGTGAGCGGAATGTGACTTGAATAGGGTCTCGACGCTCCGAACTTGCGGCGGCCCGCTGTTTGCGCAAGAAGGTCGAGATCTTTAGCGGCCGGAGCCCGCTCACATGTCAATGCGATTGGGCAACACTCTTGGTCCTAGAATACTGGCGTCGCTTGGCCTGTGCGCCGCACTGGCCTGCGGCGGGCTGCTTGTGGGCTGCCTCGGGGCCGGCGACGACAACTCCGTAACAGTGTCGAGCGACGGCGGCGACGCCCAGGCCAAGGACGCGACCCGCGACGGGGTGGCGACCGACGGTCCGGGACAGCCGACCGAAGGGGGTGACGCCGCGCACGTTTCAGACGCGACGGTCAAGGACTCCGGTGCTCCTCCGGTCGCAACTTTCTCGGGATCGAGCATCACCTTTGGCGCCGTCGGCTGCGGCTCGATGCCAAAAACGATGGCGCTGACCATCAGCAATAGCGGCGGCTCGGCGCTGCACGTGTCGGCTTCCGAGGTCGGCACCGGGTTCACGATCGGTTCTACATCTCTGACGGTCCCCCCGACCGGGGCGGGCACGATCAACGTGACGGCGACCATCGCCGCCACGGCAATCGCAGGCATTCCGGTCACCGGATCGCTTGCCGTCTTCACCGACGATCCAAACAATTCCAACGTCACCATCCTTCTCTCGGCGACGCCAACGGGCGCGACGCTGACCGGGCCTGCGGTTTACGGCTTTGTTTCGAGCGAGGTGGGATCTCCGTCTACTCCGCTGCCGCTCTTGATTACGAACATCGGTAATGCCCCGGCCACCTTCACAATCGGGACTCCTTCGGACCCGACCGTGACCGTGAGCGGGCTCCCTGCGGCAGGGGCGATAACCCTAGCCGCCGACACGGCGCTTGCCTCGGGCGTGGCTACATTCGTGCCCACCAGCAGCACCACCCCAGTCAACGCGACCTCGACGATCACGGTCACGAGCCCCGTCTGCGGAACGAGTCTCACGGATCTCACGTTCAATGGGCAGGGGACTGCGGGAGCGCTGGCGGGCTGGCCCAGCGGCAACACAGTTGATTTCGGGCCGGTAAGCTGCGGCGGAGCGGCGCCCGCGCCTCAGCAAGTCACCCTCACGAATACCAGTCTGACGACCGACGCTCGCATCACGTCAGTCGACATCTCCTCCATCGGGACCTTCACGACGGACGCCACGGCGGGCGAAGAGATCCCGGCCGGCGGGTCTCTCAACATTCATTTCGCGGCTCCCGCCGGCCCGGCTTCGTCGCCAACACTGTCGAAGGTCAGCGCAACGGTCGTCATCCATACCGATGCCGACTCCAGCGCGGCGGGCACGTCGCTCACCCTGACCGAAGAGCCGCAGGGCGCGGTTCTCGCTTTTGGGACTTCGACCACGTCGGGTTGCACGACTTCCGCGAACTTCGGGACCTTTGGCTCCGCCGGCGTCTTGCTGCAGACGGGACCGTCGCAGAACTTCTGCGTCGTGAACACTGGCAACGCCCCCGCCTCGGTGACGCTCGAGGCCAGCGCGCAGGGAAGCGATCTCGACGCGGGCGCCGAGGCTGGCGTGGACGCGAGCGTCGAGGCTGGCATCGACGGGGGCGTCGCTTCGCCTTTCTCGCTCCTCGTGCCCTCGTTTAGCCTTCCGGCGGCAGGCTCGACCCCGAGCGTGGAGCAAGAATCACTCACGTTCCAACCCCTGCACTCCGGCGCCACCGTGGGCTCGCTCGCCATCTCCGCGAACGCGACCACTGCGCTGTGCGCGCCACTCCCCTCTCCCATCTCGCTGTCTGGCAGCGCCATCGGTGGCGGCCCCGTCGTCACACCCACGGCGCTGTCGTTCCCCGCGACCTGCGGCGGCGCCGCCCCCGCGTCGCAGACGTTCGTCGTGTCGAACTCGAGCACGGCAGTGGACATGAATTGGACGCTGTCCGGGCCCCTGGGCCCCGGCGCGAGCCAGTACACGGTGACGCCCGATCCAGCGCCCGGGCTGCTTGCGCCTGGAGCGAGCTCGACGATCACGGTCACGGCCGTGGCGATCCCCTCACCGGCGGTCGATCCGAGCCTGGCGTCGCTCGCAGCCCAAGTGATCATCACGACCGACGTGCCGCTCGATCCCGCGCACGTCGTGACGTTGAGCGAAGAGCCGCAAGGAGACCAGCTGTTCGTGACCGCCCCCGGTCCGATCCCCAACACACTGCGTTTCGGCCAGGTGCCCCTCGCGACGAGCGTGGCCCAGACGCTAACCATCACCAACAACGCCAACCCGGGCTCGCCCGCGGCGAGCGTCACCGCAACCGTGAGTGGCACCGGGGCTGCCGCGTACACGCCGGCCACGCAGGTCGCTACGCCCGGCGCCGGCGCGTCCGTCGGTGTTCCAGTCACATTCAACGCGGTGACCAGCGGGCCCTATCCGGCCGCGATCACGTTCACGACGAGCGATGCCTTGTGCACCCCCCTGCCCCCGCCGATCGTCTTGTCGGGGACGGGTACCGCCGGCGCCGTTTCTCTCTCGGCGACGACTCTCTACTTCGGAACAAATCCGACTGCGACCGACGTGACTCAGAGAGGCTTGGTCAACTGCGGCTCGACGGGCACCCCGCAAACGTTAACCGTGTCCAACAGCGGGTCGCAGGCGTTCAACGTGACGAGCGTAACGCTCGCCGAGGGCGCGTCGTCGCCATTCACTCTGTCCGGCGCGACTGCCAGCACCCTGGTCGCGATCAACGCGTCGGCGGCGGTCACGATCACGCCTTCGGCGATCCCCAGCGCTGTCACCAACCCAAACGACACAGCGGCCTATAGCGACGTTTTGACGGTCACGACCGACATCCCCGGCGATACCGGGCATACCGTCCAGCTCGTGATGCAGCCCTTCGGCGCCATCATCTCGGGTACTCAGCCCCCTACCGCGTGGAGCTTCGGCACCGTCGGCGAGGGCTCTATCGGCACGTTCCAGGGGACGATGATACAGAACGGCGGCAACGCCCCGGCCACGGTCACACTCCAGCCCATCTCGCTCCCGAGCGTTTTTGGCCTTCAGGGCAATCCGGTGACGGTGGCCCCGAATGGCATTACCGCCCTCGTGGGACAGTTTACCCCCAACCTGGCAAACGGGAGCTGGAGCGGCCAGGGCGACCTCGTCGTCGCGGCGAGCGCCCTTTGCGCTCCGATCCCAACCGCGTGGATGTCGCCGCAGATCACTTTCACGGGTACGTCGAGCTCGAGCCCGGTGGTGACGCTCTCGGGCAACCTCGTGTTTCCGACCACGGACTGCGGCGACGCGCCAGCGGCCGGCCAGCCGGTGACGCTCACGAATGAGACGAATCAGGCTTACACATACACGCTGAAGTTCGTCTCCGGCGCGCATTACACCTTTGCCGACGCAGGGTCCGGCAACCTGCCTGCCGAGGGCACGGTAACCATCGTCGTCAATCCCAAGGCGGTGACCCCGGGCCCAGGAGTGCTTGCCGGATCTGCGCCCTACGCCGATGACCTGATCGTCACGCTAGCCACTTCACCCGCCACGACGCTTACGATGCCGATTTCGTGGACGCTCAATGGAGCCGTGTTGTCGCTTCCGCAGGGAGCGGGCCCGTTCGAGTCGTCCGGTAGCTCCGTTTACATTGCCGACAGCACGAGCGGCTTCCCGCTGAGCATCGCGAATACCGGCACAGCTGCGGCGACGGTGAACTTTGGCATTCAACCTTCGGGAGCGTTCAGCCTTCTTCCGGCGCCGCCCCTCAACGTACTGCCCGGCATCCCGGCGCTGCCCGAGCTCGTGAGCGGCCCGTCGGCGCCCGCCTGCCCGACGTTGGCTAGCGGCAGCGCAACGTTCAGTTATGGCGGCCCGGTCTGTCAGCCACTTCCAGCGAGCAGCGTCACGGTCGACTCGTGCTCAGGCACGTCCTCGGCGCAGGGCTGCTTCTTGCCGACGGGCGACATCAACTGCCCCACCCAAACGAACACCTGCGTTCCGACGCCAAACAACACGACGAGCAACTGCGGCACGTGCGGCAACGGCTGCTCGGGCAGCACGTCCCTCTGCACCGCCAGCGGCTCGGCTCCGGGCGGTTACGCCTGCGGCGCGCCTCCGCCGCCCGTCCCCTGCACCGGCGGCAGCGCCGGGGCCTTCACCCCCGCGGGCTGCGTGCCCTGCTTGGGTAACCGCAACGGCGGCGTCTGCACGACGACAGAAGCCGCGGTCCTGAACTTCGATATCGTCGTCAACGGCGTCACGGCGGCGACCCCCACGACCAAGGCCGGGAGCTGCTACTACTGCATGGTGGCCGGCGAGTGCCTCGATTCCGCCGCCAAGAGCTCGGTCAACGGCGTCGTCACGCATGACGTCACCGGCGCAGAGTGCGGGGACACGGGCTCGGACTCGGCGACCCAGACGTCCAACGACTCGAGCGCCAGCGCCAGCCAGTGCCTCGACGCACTACAGTGCGTCCTGACCGGCGGCGGTACCTTCAGCGACCCGAGCACCGGCGCGACGCTCACGGGCGGCCTCGGCGAGTGCACGACCGGCACGGCCGGCGCGGCGAGCACCGACCCGAACGCGTCGATCGGTAACTGCTATTGCGGTGCGAACGCCGGCGCGGCCTGCATAAGCGCGGGCCCCATAGGTCCGTGCCATACGAACATCGCCACGGACGTCAGTGCCTACGTTGGTGGAGCGACCGACTACACCGACACCCTGAGCGACTTGACCGCGCAAAATCTGTCCCCCGGTGGCGTGGGGATCCAGGTCCTCAACTGCGCCCTCACGTCAAACTGCAACATCTGCTTCAGCGGGACGGCCACGCCGGGCACCCCGTGAAGCATCCGTAACGCGGAGGAGCGTCGGCGCCCTAACGAAGCGTCGACCGCGTCGGCGCGCGGCTGCGCTGCCGCTCGAGTCACAGGCGCCGTTCGACCCTTTGCCTGAGCATCCCAGTCGACAAGTGAAGCTCGAGCTCCGACTGACCGCGCTCGAGGCGAGCGAGAAGGTTGTTGGCGCGAGCATGGAGGATCACGGACGCACCGCACCGCCCGCGCTATCATGAGCACCGTGCCCGCCCCCGATCCGCTCGTCGATCGTATCGCTCGTGCGCAGCGCGAAGCCCGCACGCGCTCGGAGAGGTTGCGTGCGCTGGTCCCCGAAATGGCGGCAGTGCTGCGGGGTCGCGGGGCGCGGCGTGTTTGGCTCTTCGGATCACTCGTCACGGGCGCCCAACCGCATGCCGGCACCGATGTGGACCTCTGCGTCGAGGGGCTCGATGACCCTTCGATCGCCGATGCTACGCTCGCGCTCGAAGAACTGGCATTAGCGCGTGTGGATCTCGTTCGCTGGGAAGCTGCGAGCGCGCGGATGCGCGGCCGTGTCGAGCGCGACGGCGTGGAGATCGGCCGTTGACGCCACCCGACGTTGTGCGGACGGTCAAATTGCGGTTGGCCTCTGAGCTTGCCGACGATCGGGCAAGCCTCGAGGACCTCGCGCGGTCGACCGCTTCGCTTCTTGATCCCGCGGCGGACGCTCGCGACGAATGGATGCGACCTCTGGCGCTAGCCTTCCTGATCGAGCGTTGGTACACCGCCGCTGAGGCGACATTCTCTCGAGCGCTTCGCACGCTCGACGGTGATGTACCCGCGGGAGGCACGTGGCACCAAGAGCCTGCTCAGGCGAGCGTGCCCTCGATCGAAGGAGGCGCAAACTCAGCCGACCCGAGTCTCGACCGCTGTGATCCGCCTCTCGTGATCCTCAACCCGGGCGCGGAGCCCAAGATCCTCGCGCAATAGATCGCGCACCTCGCGCACCGCGCCGACCACGGCCACGAGCTCGGTCGACAGACGCACTTCGGTCTCGGTCTGACGGCGCTCGAGGCGGCCGAGCCGATCGTTGGTGCCGTCGAGCCGATCGTTGGTGCCGTCGAGCCGATCGTTGGTGCCGTCGAGCCGATCGTTGGTGCCGTGCACCTCGGCGCTCAGACCATGCACGTCGGCGCGCAGACCTTGCACCTCGTCGCGGATACTCTTGAGGATTTCGACGGTAACGTCGGTCGGCTGCATGCACGAACTCCTTTGGAACTATGCCGCCCCGCTTGATCTCGCGCAAGGGCAACGGGGCGAGCACGAAAGCGCTCCTCTCCCTATATCGACCGCGGCTACGCTACGTTGCGCAAAAGATAGCGCTGGGATTGACCTCGTGCGGACAATCTTGGCTAGCGCAAACCTTAGCCTCAGAGGCTCAGGGCCGTTCGCAGCCGCTGCTCGACGAGCCGAATCGACGGGGTCGAGAGTCGCCCGACGGCAGCCGGCTCAAACCGGTCGAGCCGAGCCGCGGTGGCCAAGTGAACCAGCACCACGTGCGGGCGCTCTGCCCCAGCTTCCCGAGCCGCGACGCGAACCACCAGAGGGTCGCGTTCGTACATCGGCTGGTCTTCATCGAGGGGCGCCACAATCACGGTGTCGAGACCCACGAGGGCGTCGGACTGGAGGACGACGAAATGCTCGCGCCGCCCCCCCACACCGAAACCCAGCTTTCGTAGGGCGACGAGGACGTCGGCCCGCTTAGCCACGCAGTCCTTCGAGCGCCGCGGCGATCTCCAGATCGCGAGCGCGTCGCTCGGGAGTGCGGGAGGCCTCGAGCTGCTGCTGGAAACGGGCTCGCTCGGCGCGCTCGATCGCTTTGACCAGGAGCGACCGGGCGAAGACGGCTTCGGGCTTGTTGGCGGCTTTCGCCAGGCTGCGCAGGCGCTCCCGAGTATCCGCCGGAAGGTTGAGGTTCACGCGCGCGGTGTTGGCCATAGGTCTCATTCTTGGGCACGCATTTCAGGATGTCAATCGAGGTCCTGCCCGCAGCCCCTGGTCGGGAGACCGGGGCGCGCGTTGTCGCACGAGCTGACCTACCTTGTCTCTTCTTGCATCCGTCAGGCGATCCATCGCGGTCGTCCGTTGTCGCATCGTGCCTCGTGCAAGTCGCGCTCCCCCGCTTTCCGTGTCGCATCCACGGATTCGATGGGGCCATCACTGACGCTTTCCATGTCCTCTCCCCTGTCACATGCAGGTCGCTTCCGGAGGCACTGGATGGGCACATGTCCCGCTGCCTTGTGACTTCAGTGTCCGCTGCGATTGCCCTGAGACCGCGTGAGAGTGCCATGTTTACCGCGGCTTCGTGCGAATCGGGCGGCCCACGGGTGTGACACACTTACCTCCTCATGCGACACATGAGCCGCACGGTGTCTCATCGGAGTCACTTCAAAGTGCACCGGACTCCCGTCTGAAGAGCGGCCATGCGACAGGCCATGGGACTGGGCAAGGCGGCGCATGCTCAACGGCTCTCCCCCGAGTGAGACATCTTGGGTCGCTCTAAGCGACTTACCGCAGGGGCCTGTGGGACAATCCCGCGTGGTGGGTGGGACTTGGCCGGTGGGGGTCGACTCCAGGGCACGCGAAGCCGCTAGCCAGCACGAGCTTCGACCGCTGCAATGCGCCGCTCATGATCGTCGACCCGGGCGCGGAGCCCGAGATCCTCGCCCAGTAAATCGCGGACCTCGCGCACCGCGCCGACCACGGCCATGAGCTCGGTCGACTGGCGCACGTCGCTCTCGGTCTGACGGCGCTCGAGCCGACCGAGCCGATCGTTGGTCTCGTCAAAGCGCTGGACTGTGTCAGCACGCAGCCCTTGCACCTCGTCGGCCAGACCCTCGAGTCGCTCGTTGGTGCCCTCGAGTCGCTCGTTGGTGCCCTCGAGTCGCTCGTTGGTGCTGTGCACCTCGGCGCGCAGACCTTGCACCTCGTCGGCCAGACCCTCGAGTCGCTCGTTGGTGCCCTCGAGTCGCTCGTTGGTGCTGTGCACCTCGGCGCGCAGACCTTGCACCTCGTCGCGGATACTCTTGAGGATTTCGACGGCAACGTCGGTCGGCTGCATGCACGAAACTCCTTGGGAACTATGCCGCCCGGCATGATCTCGCGCAAGAGCAACGGGCGAGCACGAAGGCGCGACAGCAAAGGCCCTGCCAAACGGATGCCCCTCGTTTGTAGGCCGCTACTCGAGGCTTCCCGGCCGAAGCACCGACCGATCTTCGAAGAAAGCCTCCGATTATCGGGTGCATCGTATGCACGTGCTCGCTTGCCCGCATGCCTGTGATCAGCCCCCCGGGCTCCAGCTCACGTGTCGGGGAGAGATGCGCTGCGCCCGACGAGCCGCCTGGTATGTCCTCATGGAGACTCCACGCCGCGTAGCCGTCGAACCCGCTTTGATGCCATTTGATGCCATCGTTACGGCGGCGACCCTTGAGAGAGACGATGCGGAAACAGGGATGTTAAATGTGCGCATCGGTAAGCACTTACCCTTGACGCACACCGATGTGTGTCCCTATGTGGAAGATCCATGAGGACACTGGCGCACACGACACTCTTCCCTCTTCGGTAGCGGGACGCGTCGCTCGCTCCAAGCGTCTTTCTGCTCCCAGGACCTGCCAATGGCTACTCGTTATCATGCCATCGTCAGCATTTTGTTCCGGTTGGTGGACGCGCTTGTCATCGTCGCGGTTTGGCTCGCCTGCTACTGGCTACGGCTTCGCTTCCCGCCTCCATTCGCGAGCCCGTCGCTGCCAATCTTCAGCAGGTACGCGTCTCTGGCCCCTTGGATCGGCCTTCTCTGGGTCGCGGTGTTCTCGCTTCAAGGCGTCTACGCATCCGGTCGCATGAGGGGGCGCAGGGTGGAGGTCTTCCACTTGTGGAGGGCTCACGCTGCGGCCCTCGGCATCCTCATCGCTCTCGCATACCTCTACGACCAGTCCAAGTACTCGCGCCTCGTGATGTTGTACTTCGGTGTGCTCGGCGCACTGGTCCTTGCGACGTTCCGCGTGACGCTCCGAACCGCGCTCCGAGCTCTCCGCCGCCGCGGATATGACGTTCGACGCGTGCTCATCGTAGGCAGCGGCCCCGCCGTGCGGACCCTGGTGCAGCGTTTTCGGTGGTTTCCTGAATTTGGGATGAAGATCGTCGGGTTGGTCACCGCGGATGGGCGACCTCTACCCGAGTCGCCTGACCTCACGGTGACGGGCTCTTTCGCCGATATCGAGCGGCTCGTCGAGGCGGAGCGACCCGACAAGGTGCTCATCGCGGTGCCTCCTCACAAGTTGCCTCGCCTGTATGGCGTCATGTTGAAATTGCGAGACCAGGCTGTGACCGTGGAAGTCGTGCCCGAAGTGGCCGAGTACATGACGCTTGGTTGTAGCGTCGAAGATTTCGAGGGCATCCCGGTCATTCGCCTGAACGGGTCGCCTATCGACAGCTGGCATTCGATCCTCAAGCGCTGCATCGACGCGGCTCTATCTGCCATCGGTCTCGTGGTGCTCTCGCCGCTTTTGATGCTCATCGCGGCCCTCGTCAAAGTGACGTCACCCGGGCCTGTTCTCTATGGGCAAGAGCGAATGGGCCTCGACGGGAGAAGCTTCACGATGCTGAAGTTTCGCTCGATGCGTGTCGATGCGGAGGTCGATTCGGGCGCGGTGTGGGCCAAAAAGAGCGACAACCGCTGCACGGCCCTGGGGAAGTTCTTGCGAAGAACAAGCCTCGATGAGTTGCCGCAACTCTGGAACGTCTTCGTCGGTCACATGTCGCTCGTCGGTCCACGCCCGGAGAGGCCAGTCTTCATCGAGCAGTTTCGTAGCCAGATCCCCGGCTACATGTTGCGCCACAAGGTCAAGTCAGGCATCACGGGCTGGGCTCAGGTCAACGGCTGGCGGGGCGACACGTCGATCGCCGAGCGCACGGAGTGCGATCTCTATTACATACGAAACTGGTCGTTGGATCTCGATTTCAAGATTCTGACGATGACGTTGTGGAAGGGGTTCGTTAACAAGAACGCGTATTAGATTGGGCGCGCGCGTTCAAAGAAGTAGAAGTCGGCCCACGACGTTTCGTCCGGCTGGCGGGTGGTTCGAGTTCGATGAGTTCTGGCCGACCCGAGCCTCCAGCTCCGCAACGCGCGCCATGAGGTTCCAATTCGGAGATGCCCTGATCTCGGCGATCGCCACTCACGACGCCATCGATGCCAGACCTGCGCCCGGATGGAAAGCCGGACGTGACTATGGAGCAATTCCCATCAGCTACGCCGCGCTCATCAGGCCGCCAATCACGCTTCGCCCATCACGCGAATGGACTTGCTGAGCCGAGAGCGGCGGGGTCCTTCCCGGCCTCAGCCCAGGCTACGCGGACCTCAGCAAGAAAGCGCTGTTGGAACCTTTCACGGGTGAATTCGGCTGCACGCGCCCGTATACGCGTCTCACTGAACCCATCGCTACCTGATTCGACCCGCTGCACCGCAGCAATCAGAGCCTCCGCCGTCTGAGGCGAGAAGAAGACGCCCGATTCGCCGTCGACTACGCTTTCGCGTGCGCCGCCTTCGGCGTACGCAATCACTGGGGTTCCAGACGCCATCGCCTCTAAGGGCGTGATTCCGAAGTCTTCGATACCAGGGAAGACAAAAGCGCGCGCCCTTGCGTATAGCTCGTCGATCGCTTCGTTCGCCAAGCCTCCGAGGAAAGTCACCGTGGGGCCGGCGAGGGAGCGAAGCGCCCCCTCTTGCTGACCCCGGCCGACGATGACAAGCGGCAGCCTCAGGCGATTGAACGCCTCAATCGCAATATCGACACGCTTGTTGGGAGCGAACGCTCCTACCATTAAATACACATCTCCGACGCCGTGCGGCCGCCTGAATCTCGCAAGATCGGCGAATGGGTGAACAACCGGTGCTTCGCGCCCATAGGCGTGCAGTATCTCCCTTGCCGTGAAACTACTGTTGGCAACCAAACGATCCACGCGCTCTGGCGAGCTCGATCGACGGTCCCAACTTTGCAGGTACCCTCTCAGCGATGTCGCCGCGACACGAACCGGAATCGAGCTCCGGCCGGGACCGAAGTAGTCCTCAAAGCGACTCCACACGTAGCGCATTGGCGCGTGAACGTAACTAACGTGGACCGCACCGGGCCGCTTTAGCACGCCCTTTGCCACGCAATGCGATGACGACACGACAAGGTCGAACTGGCGAAGATCGAACCTCTCAATCATGCTCGGCATAAAAGGCAAAAAATGTCGGTAATACTTGCTCGCCGCCGGGACTCGCTGCACCCAGGCCGACTGGCGCGGCAATTGCGCTATCCTCTTATTTACCGTGCCGTCCACATACAAAAGCGTGAAGAGATGAGCGTGCGGGAACAGTTCAATAATTGCGTCGAGCACGTATTCGCCACCGCGCATTCCGGTCAGCCAGTCATGTACTAGAGCAACCTTCATCGGGGCTCCTAACGAACGCGCGCCAAGATCGAGACGAGACTGCTCTCGAAGACTACGCCGAGCTGACTAGCACTCGCCCCGAAGCAGGTCTGGTGGGAACGCCTCATGTGCGAAAGGTGGGCGCGCTCACGGTAAGCCTGAACTGTCGAGTGGCATCAGCCTCGGCCGCGGCAACTTACGGCGCAGCACCACGACCTGATGCCGGAGCAGGGCGCTCTGCTCCAGTTCACGCCGGGGCCTCATCGCGTCCAGGGCGACGCCGACTACAACCCCACCGGCAATTGGGGCGAGCTTCGCCCAAAGCCACGAGCGAACCTGCGAGCGCATTTGGCCAACCGCGTGCAAGGGATCAAACATCGCGTACGGTCGTCAGTCCGGCCAAGTCCGGCCCCCGTGAACTCCCCCCTTCGGACGGGCCAGGGAGCCAGTACCGGGCCGGCTGCAGGAGGCCACGACCGTGAGTCGCTGCCGCGAGCCCCGAGAGGGTGACGGTCCCCCGCCAGCCAGGCCGTCGCATCGCTGCAAATTTAGACAAGCCTCCGAGCTACGTTCGTCGACCCCAGTTACCAATGAGCCCCCGTTGACCTGATGAGCGGCGCAGGCTGAAAGTTCGGACGCTACTTCGTTGCCTCGAGACGAAGACAAGGCTCCTCCCTCGCGTGGTAGTCCTGCGCCGGCCGTTCCTCTATCTTCCGGAAGCCGGTCCCCTTGAGCATCTCCGTGAGCCTTGGGACGTTGTAACCGTAGAAGTGCGTGTCGCCCGCGTAACGCTGCCAGCCGTACATGCTCGCCAGCATCCGAAGGTCACCGTTTAGGTAGCGGCGCACGACCTCATCGATCTCGGGGCACTCAAGGATGAGGACGCCATCGGGTGCTAATACCCGGAACCATTCAGCCACGACGGCTGCGGCTTCCGGGTGCTGTATGTGCTCGATGACGTGGTACGCTTCGATCCGTTCAGCAGAATTGTCGGGACACGGCAAACGCCTGACGTCAGTCACATATTCGGCTGCGCGTGTCGGCCGCATGTCAATGTTGATGAAGCCGTCCATGTGCCGCTTCCCACAGCCCACGTGCAACCGGAGGGGCTTGGTCGGCCGTCGGAGCTCGCGGCCGGTCCGAATCTGGCGCACTTGGAGAATCGGGTTGAGGTGCGGAGGAACGCTTTTGTAAGCCGCCACGGCTGTTCGATAGATGGCCGAGCCCCTGTTCACGGCTCTCCGCGTATCAGGAAAACAACGCGCAGTCGATGGACAACTTCCGATTTCTCGTCTTCGGCACAAAAGGCTGGCCAAGTACCGAGTAGCATCCGGAAGGTGTTGGCCCCCTTGTCGTGGGTGGATATCCACGACGGGCGGTCATGCTGAAAATGGAACCCTACGTCGCCGGTGGCGACACCGGCCGGCCGCGGCCAGCACCTTTGCTTTGACGCAAGAATAATCGCGGCTAACACGACGAACCACCACCGCGACGTCGCATGATGGATGCCACACCTCATTCGTTCGGTTGCGGATCCCGACCCAACTGGCTTGGGTAAGACTTGCCGGCGAGGATCCCGAGCGCGATCGCCGGCACGACCGACTCGATGACGTTGGTCGTCATCCCCAGCATCAGCAAGGTCGCGGCCAGCGCGAAAAACAGCTCGAAACGCGAACCCCCCTCCCGGAAAACGGCACCAAAACGCGAAAAAATCGCAACAGCGAAGACGATACAGTTCGCCCCGAAGGTGACGTAGAGGAACACGAACATGTTGTCGGCGGCGTTCGAGTTGAGCGGATCGAAGATATACTGCGCTGCGCCGATTCCCCCGAGTCCTCTGCCGAACACCCACTCGAGCGCATTATGATCAGCCGTAATCAATGCGAACGCCCTTGGCCACATGTCGTCGGCTCGGCCTTGCATCGATGACAAGGTAAGAAAGCTGACGTCGAAGGAATATTTGGAAAGCAGCGCCCCAGTCGCAGAGCTTCCCGGCAGCATCACCATGACCGCGGACAACGCCGCAAGCGTCGCCATCGCGAGATAGAACCGCCCTTCAAATCGTCGGCCGTACCGGTGCTGGAGCGTCTGCTGGAGCCGCAGCATCAGGGGCACGAACAGTATCGCCACGAGTGCAGTCTTCGTCGTGGTGAGGGCGACCGCCGCCAGGGAGAGAATCCATACGATGACCCGCACCGTCCAACGGGTTTTCGGTCGGCTGACGAGGAGAATTCCAAACACAGCGATCTCGTTGGCCGCCGTGAAGCTGGCGCGCGAGAAGCCGGCCAGGCGTTCGAGGCCGTTTGTGGTCCAGCCGCGCGCGACATCCGATTGCTGGCCGAGCACCTCGAAGGTCGATCCGGTCCATGGGAAATGAACAAAGTAGTTGACGATGACGCCAACGATCGCTGACGCCCACCATAGAGGAACGTGGCGGACTAGCCGCGTCTCCGCGCCCTGAATAGCCAGCACCAACCCGAGGAAAAAAGGCGTCCAGGTATAGAGAGAGAAAGCGACGATGTCGGGCCGGGCGCCGCCGTCGGCTACGCCGATGACGAGCGAGTATATCGTATAGAGGACGAAGAATCCGAGGATCGCGAAGATGCGCAGGTCGAGGCGCGAAGCGGTGGTTTGGTAAATGAAATACGCGGCTGCCAGGCCGCCGCTGAACACGAAGGGCAAGTACAAAACGAAGGGCACCCCGAGCTGCGACATTGCGAAACGCGCCACGCCGCCGAAGACGTCGCTCGCCACGCAAAGGATCAGCGCGATCGCCGTGAGGCGAGCGTACAGGCGGTCGATGGCGGCGGCGCGTGGCCCGACACGAGCTGCAGTGGATCCTTGCGGCCAGACCCGCGGCGTGGACTGCTCGACCGCGTCGCTCACGAGACCCGCTCGTAAACAGCGCGATAGCCCGCCGTGGAGGAAGCGCGCAGGAACAGCGACTCGACTCGCCCCCGCGCCGCCTTCGCCATCGTGGTGTACAGAAGCTCGTCGCGCAGCAGGCGGCGCACCGCTCCCGCATAGCGGACAGGATCGAAGTCGTCGATCAGAAACCCGGTGATGCCGTCCGCGACGACCTCGTCAGTTCCCCCTACACGTGAGGCAACCACCGGGATGCCGTAGTACATCGCCTCCATCGGCCCCATGGGCAACCCTTCCCAGAGCGATGGAAACAGGTAGACTCTCGCGGAGGCCACAGCGGCGAGCGCGTCGCGCCGGCCGAGGGCTCCAGTGAACGTGATTCGGTCAGCGACGCCGCACGTGGCCGCGTGGGTGCTTACGGCGGCCTCCAGCTCGCCGCCACCGACCACGAGCATGCGGACGCCATCGTTGGCCAGTGCGGCCATCACCTTGACGGCGAACAGCGGGTTCTTCTGGACATGCATTCGGCTCGCGAACACCAGATCATATGTTACGCCGGTCCGCGCGACAGCGTCGAGCTCGGTAGGATCGACACCATTGTAGATAAGGGTGGTCGCGTCGGATGTGGCGCTCGCGAGACCCCAGCGTCGTGCAATCCTCTGATCACTCTGGCTGGTGAGCACCATATGATCGGCGCGCCCGCTGATTCGCCACTCCGCCGCCCAACCCAGCAGCCGTTGCGGCAGCGCCTTCTTGAGGAAGTGGTAGCCGTGCACGTTGTAGACCATCGGTACCTCGAGTCGCCGCAGCCGGCTGGAACAGAACGGGTACCCCGCGCGAGCCCCGTGTGCGTGAACCACGTCGGGCCTGACGGCGTCGATCACGGCCTCCAGCTTCCGCGGTACCGCCGGGTCGAGGCGCGATCGAAAAAAATCCACTCCGTGCGCCTCGACGCCCAACGCCCTGGCCGTATGAAATCCGTACGAATCGTCCTGCGTCACCAGCGCGACCGCCCAACCGGCGCGAACTAGGTCGTGGCACAAACCGAGCACGATTGTGGTTCCCCCACCGGCCGCTCCGTCGGCGACGATGTTCAGAACCTTACGCACCGGTCAGCCCCGGGGCTGAATGACTCACCTCGCTCGTCCCGCAGACCTGATGGACGAATTTCAGGATCTCGTTGCCAAGGTAATCCTGATCAAAGCGGTATGTGTTCTCGAGCGCGTAGGCGCGCCAGCGGCCGAGCCGCGCCGGGTCGCACACGATCTCCTCCAGCGCGGCCTGCCAGGCCGCCACATCGCCAGGCGGGACTAAGCGGCCGTTGCGATCTACCTCCACAAGCTCGGGGAGGCCGCCCACATCGCTTGCCAGCGCTGGGAGACCAAGGCCAAGGGCCTGGATCACAACGCCCGGCGAGTTCTCGAACCAGATCGAGGGGACACACAGAAGATCGCTATCGACCATGATATTGGCGACCTCGGCCTGACTGACGAAGCCGGTGAACGTGCACCAGGGGGCGGCGCCATATTTCTCGCGTAACGTCGCCTCTTCGGGACCATTCCCGACGACCGTGATCCTAAAGCGATGTTGGCCACCGATCGTCTTCTGCGCTCGCCCGACGCTCGCGAGGAGCAGGTCGACCCCTTTGGTCGCGTGCAGGCGGCCAACGTAGACCAGACGCACCGTCTCGGACGAGCTGCGCGCTCCGGTGGGTCGCGGGTAGGCGTTGGCGTTCAGGATCGCGGCGCGGGGACGGTTGCCGATCGGCACTAGCTCGCAGACACGATCGAGATTAGCGCGAGACGGCGAACAGAATCCAAGCCGTCGGACGCGGCTTAGAACCGATGTCTTGTAGTACGAGGTCGCCGCGCAGACCATACACTGGCCAGCGCAGGTCTTGCCGCCGCGGAACATCGACATCTTCACGCAAGCGAGTCCTAGGTCGTGGAGAAAATACACGACCGGGATGTCGCGCGCGCCGACCTCCTCGAGTGCGTTGTAGCCTATCCCTGGCAGTAGGTGCACCAGCACCACATCGGGACGAACCATCTCGAGTACCCTGGCCGCCACCTGTCGATTGTGCGGATCGAGGTGATCCTGCAGGTGCCAGACCGGTTTTTGCCACCGGGGCGCCTGGAGGAACTTGATGGTGGGATACGGGCGGGGCATATGAACCCGGTAGATACGGATGCCGTCGACTACCTGCCCGCAAAGTTCTTCTTCCGATGTTCCAGCCGTCGTCAGCACGGCAACTTCGTGACCCTTTCGCCTGAGCCAGTCCGCCTGATTGTAGGCGCACATCTCGGCGCCACCGATCACGTCGGGGGGAAAGAGAGAGGAAATCGTCAGGAATCGCATTTAATTTCATCCAGGCTTCTACGGTCGGCAAACCAACGTCGCACGATGCCGACTTTGGCGAGCCGGGCCTCGTCCGCGCAGGTATCCATCACTCGCCACGGCGCGAGCGCTGGACGGTCGGAGGCACCGAGATCCGAAGGGCTCCCCTCATGGTGTGCGGCACGGAGGAGCTCGCCCCAAAGACTCGGCCTCCCCGCCATCAGACGCCACTCGCGCCGGCGCGCAGTAGACCGATGGTAGAGTGCACCCTACCAATCAGCGCGCGCCCATTACGGCTGAGGAACAGTGCGCCGACGTAAGCAACATACGTGACTATTATTTTCGCAAAGACCGTCGCCAGGCTGGTGTACGGCCACACGACGTCCATCACAAAGCTGGCCGCGACCGCAGCCGACAATGACAGTGCGTGCGCTATCCCGATGGCGCACAGATCCCGACGCCGGACCGGTCCGCTCCGCCCCGCGACCCAAATGAGCACCGGCGCACGCAACACATAGTCGCTAATGCAATACGCGGTCGCGACGCCGAGAGCTCCCCACCGAAGGCCCACCACGAACGAGAGAATAGTCGTCGCGGTACAATAGATAGCTATCTTGATATACTCCGTCGTCCGCGCCTGGCTTAGAAACAGCCAACCAATCGTCGACGTAAACGGTTGGTAAAGAGCCGATATTCCCAACCAAGCAAATATATCGGCGGCAGATGACCATTGGCGACCAAGCACCAGAGGCACGATCGTGTGCGCGTGCGTCAAAACAAAGAGCGTTCCCGGCTGGGCAAGCGTGAGGATCATGCCGACGCAGGCGACGTACGTTGATCGATAGCGTAAGTCGTCACCCTGAAGACGAGATAACGTTGGAAACATGACCCGGGAGAGGGGCGCGTTGAGCTGGGCCTGCGGAAACAACAGAAGTCTGTATGCGCGGTCGTAATAGCCGAGCTGCAAGCTGCCAGCGTAGCGCCCTATAAGAACATTGTCAGCGTTTCTTGATACGAAGTTCAAAATATTGGATGTGGTTACCTTGCCGCCAAACCCAATGAGCTGACGAAAACCGTGTCCGAAGTCAGGTGGGCCTGGCTTCCACCTCGCGCTGATCCATACGATGGCGAGCTGCACGAGCGCATACACAACCGGACCCGCAAACAAGGCCCAATAGGATCTCCAGGTAACCGCTACCGCGACGCCAGTCGCCAGCCCCGCGATCGCGGCCAAGACGTCCGCCCAAGCAAGAGCAGCGAACCGAAACTGGCGCTGAAGGATGGCTGTCGGCTGGCTCGCAGCTCCCGTTAAGACGAGAGTAGTTGAAAAGGCGCAGGTGAGCATCGTGAGTTCCGAACGCTGGTAGAACGCCGCCACGACGGGGCTCGTCGCTATCATTGCCAGCGCGAGCGCGAGGCTGACGCCGACCGATACATAAAACAGTGCGCTGAGATGCTCGTCGGTGACCTTTGACCGTTGCACGGCCGCTTGCGTCAAGCCCATATCCTGTAGCAGCGCGGCAAAGGCCACGACAGGGGCGAGCATCGCGGCAAGGCCAAAATCCGTCGGAGATAAAAGACGGCTCAGGACTACAGTACCGGTCATGGTCGTGGCTAACCGGCATGCCTGGCCGATCCCTGTCGCGACCGCCGCCCTGATCGTCGAAGGGCCGTCGATGGCTAAATTTGTCGGCACGCTGACTCGTTACCAGAGAATCATCACGCAGTCGACGATGTGATGACGCAACCTCAAGCGAAAGTCAGCGGTCCTGCTCGTCGAGCATCTGATGCATGCAAGGTCAACTGAACATGAGACTGAAGTCAGTCCGGCTGTTCAAGTACCACACAACAGGGCGGGCCCGTTACCTCCTGTGGATCATCACTCGCTCCGTCCGGGCAAACCGAACATGCGCGGACGTCGCAACCATCCTTTGAGCCGACCGAGAGGCGTTTTCAGGCGCCACTTCGCGTGTGCGACGCCCGAGGTTAGCCCCAACCTCGTCGGCAGATAGAGCTGCATATCATCGGTGCAGATAACCGGCTTGCCCGACTGCCGCGCAATCTCCTGCGCCTGTTGGGGATCGCTTTCGTAGAATAGGCCTGCCCCCGTTCGTTGGTACACGTTTGCCTTGTGCGACGCGTGCGCGCCCAAGCGCACTCGCTCTGCCTGGTTGGGCAGGTCCAAAAGGTGCAGCATCCCGTACCTTATGCCATGACGAGTCAGCCATTCCTCCGTTAGACCCCTGTATCTCTCGAGCCGCGCCGAAACAATGTGACCTATTCTTTGCGTCGGCGCGAAGCGCGGCCGAGCCCCGCGCAAGAACTCGCGGTAGCGCGGACCGTCGTCGTTCTCGAGCGCCGAAGGATCGATGCACAGGATGCCGTCGAGATCGAAGCACGAGTTCTTAATGTCTGGGTGATGGAACATGTTCCATTCGAAAATGCGAGGCATTGGCATCTCCCTGAAGTGAAGATCCACGGCACTCACCATCGACGGCTCCACGATCGCCGCGCACGTTGTGAGCTGTCCCGCAAAGGGTGTCGCGTGCACACGCTGCACGCAATCGCGCATAGACGCGCCCGACGATACGCTATCGTCGACTAGAAGCACGTGCTTTGCGCCCCACAGCTCGGGCACCTCCACCCCCACTACGCGCCAGTGACCGTGAAGAGCTGAGCCATTGGCCAGAAACGTCCCCAGATCGACTACCGAGCGGTTGATGTATAGGCCGATGAGGTACGCAGGGATCATGCCGCTGCGCGGTATCCCCACAACAAGGTCGATGTCGCGAGGCACAGCATGAAGCTTCGCCCGGATGTCAGATGCAAGCTGTGCGACAGACTCATAGCCGAACATGACGAAAGCTCCGTGGGCTGACCCAGCGCACCTCCAGCAAACTACTCCTTCGCTCCGTCCGTCGAGCCAATCGAGCACCTGCCCGATGTGCTCCCGCGCCTCCACAATCCCTCCACTGGCGAAAGGCTCGACGACCTCCTGTTCGACCGTTGGCACCGTCTGGGTCGGCCTTCGGCGAGGTGGTCACCCGGCCACCTGCAATCCGCCGCGTTCTTCCTGAACGTATACCCGGCACTCGTATCCCTGTACCGTCAACAACCGGGCCACACATTGTCCTGACCGCTCCATTCACACAGCCTTCGCCCTCGTAAAAAATCTCCGCGGGCTGCCTCCAAAAGCAATCGCACCAACGGTCTTAATATATAAGATTTTCTCCAGCCTTGGGTGATAGGAGGAGACCAATGTTTTGATGGCATCGGTCCGATTTCCGATCTTCAAATATCCCCGAACCGTCTCACGAAGCAGGTATCCCGCTTTGGCCTCCGGTGACCAACCAGCGCTCGCGGCCTTCCACCAGCTCAGCCTCCTCTGCACTCGTTCTATGCTCGTTGATACGCGATCTTCCCTTGGAAAGTCGTCATAGTGCACGAGCGCCTGTTTGAGCTGAACGATCGGTACACCCCTTCCCCAAAGGTACATCGCGAGGCAGGGATCGTCGTGGCACCCTTGTAGGTTGTTGGCGAGACCTTCAATCATGAGCTCCCGGGACGCAAGAAATGTGCTGCTCTGCAAAAAGCCGCCGCGCACATAGAGAAAGTCCTCCACCCTCTCACGCTCCGCGATCGGCGACACAGGGACAACCTTTCCGTTCGTCGCCAACGTCGAGCGGCACGATACGAGAGCTCCCGGACGCGCCTCAAGCGCGGCGACCTGCACTTCCACCTTAGTTGGCGCCCACCAGTCATCGCTATCGAGCAACGCAACAACCGATCCCGTCGCCGTCTGCGCACCGATCAGTCTGGACCTTTGAGCCCCAACGGCTCGCACGTTTCGCACAATTCGGAGCGGCTTAACAGCCGCTTTCAGCGTCGCAAGCTCCGCGCCGATGTCTTCGTCCGATTTGTCGTCCACAACAATCACTTCGACGTTGCTATACGTTTGACCAAACACGGAGAGCACCGAGCGCTTCAACAAGCGCGATCTATTCTGAGTCGGTATTATGACTGAAACGAGGGGGCGCGTTGCCGACGGATCCGTTTGAGAAGTCATGATCACCTGACCTTACGAGTTAGGGTCTCACCTCGCGGCATCGGCTAAGCTTGGCAGCAAGAGCAGTCTGGGTGAACAATCCACTACGGGCCACGGCCCTCTGCTCCTCCGTGGAAAGCTTACCGCACGCATACACAGCGGCCAGTAGCATCTGCGTCCTGAGGTGGACCGCATCATGCATCAGCCCAAAGTTCGACATAACCGGATCACTAAGATCGGCGTCGTCGTACAGCTCATAATACTCGAGACCCTCTATATTAGCCTTCGTCTGGCGCAAAATATATTCTATATGCACCTTCAGGCTCGCAAGAGCCTTTGCATCGTCGTAGGGCTTATGATTGCGGGGATCATAAATTTCGCCCGCGTTGAATTCGTTTATAATAACAGGCTTCCCCAACTTGCCAAGTTCAGCAAAGATGTCGAATGTGCCGTTATAGTTCAAGGCGTAAGTCTTCATTGGCGTCGCCTCGAAGGGGTAATAATAATGATAGGCTACCTTATCAATGGTTACGCCATTCTGTTCTAGAAATGGGACGAAACCAAAATCCACCTCGGGGACGTCCACGACCGTCCTTAGGGGCCGCCCAGTCGCGGCCCGCACATCTCGAATCGCTCTCGACATTCCCCGGAGCACGGCGGCCCACTGGTGGGCCTTGGAGGTCTCGTAGTCCCTTGGACTGTTGCCGATTCCATGTTTGACGCCCGTTGCGAGGCTGAGCTCGTTTTCCAATTCCCAATCGTATATATCACGGCTAAACTTGAGTACTACGGGGTAAACGCGCTCATAGCCTTGCGCCTCAAGCCCATTTTCCGTATTCGGATACTTACCATCGTCCGTCGCATTATCATTCCATGTAAAGGGCACCTTAAGGATCGGATGCAGGATAACGTGATGCGCGTCCGCCAGGGCGAGCAATTTCTGTAGCCTAGTTGCCTCGTCCGGACGGTCCGCTTTAAGCGCAACGTCGAATCGGTACGTGGTCAGCCCTCGAGCCTCGAGGATCTCAAAATCCTCTTCAATGCCCCGGCCAGACATTTTGTGGCCGACAACACCCCACGTAAAGGCGAAAGCTGACGAGGCAGCCCAGAAGAGTGTGCATGACGTAGTTGCAGCGATCTTCCATTTCATTGGATTACACGGGCGCAGCCAAAGATGTCCTCACGACCGAGAGCCGTTGAGAATCAGGCCGTAACGCGCCGACATGCTCGAAAGTTGTCGTGCGTTTTCGGCTGCAAGCGCACGGGACGTATGTTCGAGACGAAGCACTGCGAGAACGCAGTCGGCGATATCCGATAGCACGAGCGCATCGGAGACAGCGGGATAGGCGGGAACATCAAATATTATGAACTCGTAGAGTTTGCGCACGTCTTCGACAAACGTCAGCATCGTTGTTGTCGACAGGAGGTCGGTCCCGGGAGCGGCGGCGACGCGAAGGGCATGCAACGGATGGTCCGCCGTCACATTGATGTTTTGAACCTTCTCTCGCCAGGCCTCCAGACACGATAAGGCGACCCCACCGTTCGTGCCTTGAGCGACAACAGGCGCCTCGGCCCGACGCCCCTCTTGCGAATCGTGCGAAACGATTTCCACGAGCAGTATCGACCGACCGGTCCGGGCAAGAGTGTCCGCGAGAAAGTACGCGCAGGTCGTCTTGCCATCTCCGCCGCAGGGGGACGTCACCAGTACGAAGTTTCCGCGATCGCGCCGGCACGCGGTGAGCACATTCGTGCGGAGCGTGCGGAATGCTTCAATGAATTCTGGGGAGTTGCGGGCGTCGCTGCCGTGCGGCGCAAGGGGAATCGTCGCAACAATCGGTAATTGACCCAAGTACCTTTGGACGTCCCCGGGGTGTTGGAGTCGCCCCGTGAAGAGACCTCGCATAAGCACCAGGCCAGCGCCAAGCATGAGACCGAAGGGCGCGCTGACTAAAACGAGAATCAAGCGCTGCGGTGTCTCTTTGTAGGGTATATCCGGGTGATCCAATACCCTGTCCTTTGATATAGTCGATGCCTTCACCAGTCCCATTTCCTGTTGCCGCTTGAGAAGAAATGAGTACATCGCGCTGTACACTTCCGCTTCGCGCGTCAGTTGCGCCATGCCCATTTGGGCTGCGGGCACGCTTTTCAACTTTTCTTCGTATTGGCCAATGAGGCCATCAAGGACGCGGAGGTTCTCGCGGGCTCTCGCTGCTCGGTTGCTCACGTAACTTTGGACGCCTTGGAGTTGAGCCTCAACCTGCTCTTGCTGGTGCCGTACCTCCAGAGACGGCCCGTTGAAGCGTGACTGAAGATCGGTGAGTTTTTGCTGGGCTTCGGAGAGCGATGAGGCAAGGGATGTTAGCACCGTGTCATCCTTCGCTTCACCCAGCATGTAGGCCTCTGCCGGTGGGCTCTGGCCTTGGGTCCTATCCTGTCTGAGCTTTCCTTGAAAGTCGGCGAGTGACGCGGCCTCGAGCCGCGCCGCGACGCGCTGCTCCTCGTATGTTGCTATTTGATCGACGATGGATTTCGCTTCGCTGTCGAGAACCACCACTCCGTGCTCGGTTCGATAGGCCGCAAGTTTGAGCTGTAAGTCCTCGAGCAGCTGTCGCGTGGCGCCCAATTGGTTGGTCAGGAACGCTTCGGCCGCGGTAGCCGTTTCCGTCCTCCACGATTGGCGCGCTTGGAGAAACTCGGACAGGAGTTGGTCGAGGAAGCCCGCGGCGCATCGCGGAGACTTGTGCTCGTAGCTGAGAGTCGCTAGTTTGAGTCTGTCTGAGGCGCTGGCCATGACCTTGCTTTTCGTCGTCGGAGGCTCTACCTCCAGGGCGCCCTTGAGCGCCGAAGTGACGACGTCGTCTACCGATTTGACGTCGATATTGTAGTCGGCGCCCGCGGTCGGGCCCCGATCCGTCCCAGGGGTCAAGGTGATCGACACCCCCCCCGCTTTCACGTTTTCTCCGATCCGGCCTCGTCCGACCACCGTTGCGGGCCCATGCGCCCAGGGCCAGAACCTGCTGGGGTCGTGACTGATCTCGTAGTCTACGTTCGTGAGGAAGTGCACGTGGAATTCGTCGCTCGCCTTCGACCGATCCAAGAGCGATGTGTTTACCGCCATAATTTCTTTAGCGGCCACGTCAAGAAGGTCGGTCGACCGCCCGGAGAGATACCATTGCCAGTAACGAGGCGGCGTCCAGTCGCTCGGTTTCACCGTCACATTGGCCCCGGAAGCGAGGACCGCTCGGGTCACGAGCGAGGTGCTCTTCAGAATTTCGATGTCGCTAGCCAGGTCTCCTTCCCCGCCTCCGGAAAGCTCCACTTCATCTTCATCGCGGTTTGATCCGGGAGGGCGTTCCTTGGCTTCGAGCTCACCGAGATACATGAGCGCCGTCGCTTTGAACGTCATCCTCGAGAGCAACATCAGCCCAAGGGCGAGACCAAAGACGACAGCCGCTATGATGAAAATCCGACGTCGATTCTGCCGCAGCCTTGTGAAGAGCTGAGCTACGTCAACAGCGTCCGCAGCAGGCGGATGAAACTCCTGCGATCGGAGGGAGAGGTTGTAGTGCGGTGCACGCTCCAATGAAACGGCGGAGGGCGGCCGCGATGGTGGCGCTGGGGGCTCGGGGTACTGGCTCATGTTTGCAACGTCGCCTTGGCTGGACGAGTGGCTAGCTAGATAGTGGCGTGGATCACGTCACCTCACAGCTAGCATACGCACCCAGCTGCGCACGTAGTATCGGCAACCCGCCCCAGCGAGGTGCGGCAACGCGTGCTGCCCAGCCGCTGGTTGTTTCGAGAAACTCACCTGCCTGCGTCCCAAATGTTCCCAAACTTAGCGCGTGGAGCGAGCCGCGTTTCTCAGGCCGCCCTGGCTAACCTAATGGTTTACGTGGTTTACGTTTACCCATTGCGCGACACGTTTGCAGCCTCGGCAGCCGATGAGGTGGTGCCCTGACTTAGTGCCCCGATAGATACTTGATTTGAACGAACGGTTGAAGAACGCCCGAAACCGCGTCCAGGAACGGAATAATCGCGTTGAGCGCCATGTCCCAGTTTGCGAGTGCCGTCACCGGGACGTAAACGATGTCTCCGGGAGCTAGCTCGAAAGGGGCGGCCTCACCTTCCATGATCGCGTTCGCGTCGACGATGAAAAACTCTCCGCGATCGGCCTCGCTGCGTATAACATGGACGTCCGAAAGGCGTCCCTGGAAGTGCTCGGCCATCCCGAATCCCGCCAGCGCCAGCGCTTGCAGCAGCGAAAGGTGCCCGTTGACGAAAGGGACTGCACCGCCGCTCGGGTTGCTCGCCGGGACGCCACCGAAAACGAACACCTACTCCGTCTGACGATCGGGGACCACCACCACATCTCCCGATTTGAGCCGGACGTTTTGCATCAGGTCGCCTTCGAGAATCAGCCGGCGAAAATCTACCGGGAGCTTCTTGCCTCGGCGAGCCACGTAAGCGCTGCGCAGACTGGCGGCCGGGAGGTTGATCGACCCTCCAAGCGTCAGAGCCTCAAGCAGCCCGAGCGGCCTATCGGAGTACTTCAAGCCTGGATTTGTGAACTGGCCCAATAGGTAATAGCGAATATTCCCGGCGAACAGTAACTGGACCGCTACCTTTGGATCCTTGACGTATTCCGAAAGCCTCGACTCGAGCAGATCTCGCACCTGGGCGGCCGTCAGCCCAGCGACCTTCACTGAGTTGATCAGCGGAAGCTGAACGGTGCCGTCATTGTCGACGAGCAAGCCCGCAGGACGAGACATGACGCTGCTATCGGCCCCGAGGGGCGGAAAGGGTAGAATGGACAGCTCGGGATGCCCATACACGGCCACGAGCAGCAAGTCTCCCGCGCCGAGGCGGTACGCATCACCCTCGCGTTCCCCGACCGCTTCGTTCAGGAGGGCAGGATCGAGGACCTCGCTGCGTCGCGAGACGACGGCGCTTGGTATGCTCTTCACGCTGACGGGCGGACGCGAGCACGCCTGGCTAAGAGACATACAAACGAGTGCGACGAACATACGGGTTATGAGCGCCGCCGAGTTTCGGCGAGTCACAAGACTAGTAGGCATTCTTGGTAACGAAACCCCTCCGCAGGGTCAGGCTCGTCTTTCGCAAGAAGGTACGAGTGCGCCGGTCATCGTCCTTCTTCGCCCGAAGGCACTCTTGGAGCCTTTGTCGCATATTGCCGTATAGCAGCCCTTCGTCAAGCGGAAATGGACTAAGCTTACGAATTGTCACGGCAAGTTCCGATCCGTGATCCTGGCTGGTTTCCTTATCGTGTCTAACTGGTGTCTAACGACCGTCAGCGAAACCTGACCGCCGATCCACGTCCGGCGCGGGCTCGCGGCTTCGGACCTGTGCCAGCGCCCTCAACGGCCTGGGTAGCTCCTGGCGTGACGGACCGGCCCTGCAAGAAAGTATCGCGCACCCCCGGTTCGTGGCGCCGGGGTATCCTGGTGGCCGAGGTGGGCGAGGCGCTGATACCAGATCAAGAGGAGAAGTCCGGGGCGATGGTGCCGATCATCTTCGGACCGGAAGACCGTCGGCTTTTCGGCTTCTATCACCCGGCACCGGTTGTCGCGCGGCCCCCACTCGCCGTGGTGCTGTGCAGCCCGATCGGCTACGAGGTGATGGGGGTCCACCGCACATACCGCCATCTCGCCGACCGACTGTCCGCTCGCGGGTTTCCGACACTCCGATTCGACTACGACGGAACCGGCGATTCGGCCGGGGAATCCGACGATCCCGGCCGAATGCGGGCTTGGCTCGCGAGCGTTCATGCGGCCATCGACGAAGCTCGCGCGCGCTCGGGCGCGCTGCGCGTGGCGCTACTCGGCGTGCGCTTCGGAGCCACGCTGGCGATGCTCGTGGCCGCTGAGCGTACGGACATCGAATGCCTAATCGCGTGGGCGCCGGTGATACGCGGTCGAACGTACAGCCGCGAGATGGTTGCCTTTCACCTGGTGCAAAGCAGGAGAGCGGCGGCCGGCCGGCCGACCGACGGCAGCGCGCAGGTCGGCGGTTACCACTTTTCGCGCGAGACGCTCGCTGACATAGCCGCCGTCGACTTGCTCGCGCACCCCACGCGCGTTGGCGCTCGCATGCTGCTCCTGTCGCAGAGCGACGTCGCCAAGGAGGAAGAGACCCAATTGGCGACCCATGTCAAAGCCCACGGAGCAGACGTGCGGCTTGCCACCAGGACCGGCTACCGGAAGATGATGCGCGACGACCCGTACGACTCGATCGTGCCCTTTGACACGCTCGACCTTGTCGTCGGATGGATCGGCGAGGCGCCCCGGTCTGAGGGAGCGAGTTATGCACCCAATGGCGGTGGATCCAGGGCGTCCGCACTGACGTCCGTGGCCGGCGGCGCGACGCTGAGCGAAAGGCCCATCGTCTTTGGCGAGGCCGAGCGGCTATTCGGTATTTTGACCGAGCCGGATGGACACGCGTCAGGCAATCGGCCCGTTCTATGTTTCTTGAACTCGGGAGCGGACCATCATGTCGGACCGCATCGGCTTTACGTCGAGCTCGCGCGGCAACTGGCTTCGTGCGGCTATGCAACGTTCCGCTTCGATGTCGGCGGCTTGGGCGACAGCCGCGCCGCGCCCGGCGAGCCGGAGAACCTTCTTTACGCCATGAAATCGGTGGCCGACGTCCGGAGCGCCATGACCATGCTCGGGCATGAAACGACCTCGCAGCGCTTCGTGCTCATAGGCGTCTGCGCCGGCGCTTACCTCGCCTATCACGCGGCGGTCCAGGACCCTCGAGTGGCCGGTCAGGTCTTGATCAGCCCCTACGCCTTCGAGATGAAAGAGGGCGACACGATCAAGCCGGTCCTGCCCGACCGTTCTTATGCGCGCACTCTGCTCGAAGGTCGACTTTGGGGGCGCGCCTTGCGAGGACGAATCGACATGCGGCGTCTAGTGAAGTTTCCGAGCGAAGGAGCTCGCTGGTATGCGGACAAGGGTTTGGCCTTGCTGCGGGACCGCATCCCCAAACGCCGCCCCCGCGTGACCGAGGTCGAGCGGCAGGTCCGTGCGATGTGCGATCGAGGGCTTGCGTCGCTCTTCGTGCTTGGCGACGACGATGGGGGACGGGACCTGATCGCGAAGTACCTAGGCGACAACGCGTGCCGGCTGCAAGGCCACAAGAACTTCGCATACGAGATCGTGGAGGGGGCCGAGCACACGTTTGCCGGCGCTTCCGAACAGAAACTCGTCGATATCCTCGTGAGCTACTTGAGCGCTCACTTTCCTTGATGATGACAGGCCTTCGACCCCCGTGGGCGGTTGAACCCGCAGCCCGCGCCCCTGGCCACGCCCGCTCCAACGCCTTTGCCGTCTTTTAGATTCGCTGGCTTGAAACGGGGTCCGTGTCGTCACCCGTCTCCATGCCGCCGCGCCCCCGCCTGATCGACTGGCCCCTGGGCCTGCTTAAATTCGACTTCTTGAACGTCGGTGCAACTTGCTCATTTTGGTCAACTGAGTCGATCCAGCAGGTTTCGAACCGCGCCCCACGCATCGGCCTGAGCCTCGTCGTTGGGCCCACCGTGGAGGAACTCGGCCGCTCTTAGCGGGCCTACATGCCCGGCGGTTTCGAAATCCTCGGTCAAGATCCGTATCGCCTCCTGTGTGTCGGGCTCCTTCGCGAGAGGCTCGAACCGAGCTGCTACTGCGGCTGGTCCATCCCCGAAGTTTCTTACGGCGTAGACGAGATCGTAGACGTCCTTATTTTCGCCTCGGCTGCGAAAGGCCAATGCCTTCATGGCCACGAAGGCTCCTGGTCCGCACACCATGACCTGCCGCTTGGCTTCCTCACCCCGGATGGTCCGGCCGGAAAGCGTGACCTTCACAGAGTCGAGGAAGGCAAGGCGAAGTCCAGGCGCGATGATGGCCGCGAAGTCCGGTTCGATGTCGCGAAGATCGCCTCCCCGGTCCCCCTCGCGGCTGGGCGGGATCAGAAAGTCGAGGGTCACCTTGGGTGGGCCATCGATCCGCCACCGCTGGCGCGTTTGATTGCCTTTCTCGTTCGTATCTGGTCCGAAGCCCGCGGCGCGCAGCCTCTGCGTCAAGGCCTCGTATCTCCGGTTGTCGAGGATTGCGACCTGCATCCCCACGTCGAGATCCAGCGTTCCGACGTGCTTCTCGATGCCCGCTCCAGCCTGATCGATGAGTAACGTCGGCACCAAGCCACCGACGATGACAAGCTCGTCGAGCAGGTCCCCGAGCTTCGTCGCGAGGTACAGGCACGTGGCGCGCACATTGGCCACCTGCCCGCCTGCGTAGCCGGCGGCGGTGCTGGGCTTCGGCATCAAGCCCTCCACTTCAGAAGACGGGATCTCAACTCCGTGGCGGCCTCGCGTGCCCGTTCCGGATGCCCAAGAAGGTCGAGGTAGGTCTGAACGGGGTGGACACAGGGAATGTTCTGGATGTCCCTCGAGCCGTCGAACACGCCCACGTCGTCGGGGACCACGAGCCAAACGTTCGCTCCCTTCGGCTCCTCGCGAAACCCCATTGCTTTGAGGAGGGCCGCATTGGGCTGAGCGGCCATGAAGAAGGTCACGAGCCGGAACCCGGCGAACTCAGTTTGGAGCCAAGCTGCGGCGAGCCCGGTCGCTGCATGCCGCAGTTTGCGGCCCTTTAGAGCGTCCGCCAGTGTTCGTAACAAGTCTTCGCTGCTGCGCGCGGTAACGTGACCCCGCAGGATCGAGTGCTTCTCAAACGCGTACACCTCCGCCCAGGCGTCGAGCACCAGATCGGGCTTGCTGACGTGGATGGCACCGGCCTTGTTGCGCTCGACAAGTGCGTCTTGTTCGAGCCGACGGACGATCTTGCTAGTAAAGCCTGCGTCGAGCCCCGTCTCGCGAGCAAGCTCCTGCTGCCGGAACCAGCGGCCAGGCTCGATGAGGAGCCGCCGAGCGATGCGAGCACTCTTGGGGGCAAACGCCGTGGAGGGCCGCCCACGGCGCCCAAACCTGTTCGGCTTCCCTTCCACGAAAATGCGCAAGCCGGGCGCCACTATGTGGGCGTTCCCGGATAGGTCAAACCAGGAGACCCCTGCGTTATCGCAGAGACGCTTGCCCGCCTCCCCCATGAACGAGGTGGCGACAACCGGCACGCTGCGTCGTCCACCATGCGCCGCATACTTCTTCACCTGCTGGACCGCCGCGCCGATGCTTGCGGCTGTTGCCGGTGACTTCATCTCGACGACCAAGCGAACTGTGCCGAGTTCGACGGTCAAGTCTGGACCGTCCTTCGCTTCACGTTCGACGCGAAAGCGGGGGTGGTCGAGCCATGAGGCGAGCAGTCGGCGGGCGTCGCCTAGATAGTCTGCTTCGCGTACCACATGACTATATTACTCGACTTGAACCATCGTTCAACATGACCAATTTAGTCAACATACCGACGTTGGCCACCTCGCCATCACTTCGCCAGGACGGCATCCTCAGGCCGTGGTGATGGCCGTCCACCGTACGTACCGCCATCTCGCCGACCGACTGACTGCTCGCGGACTGCCGACCCTGCGATTCGACTACGACGGAACCGGCGATTCGGCCGGGGAATCGGATGATCCCATCCTCGTGAGCTACTTGAGCGCTCACTTTCCTTGATGATGCCCGTGCCTTCGACCCCGGGGGATATCGCGAAACAAACCCGCCGCCCGTGCGTATCTCTCTTCAGAGCCGGAGGCGATCCCGATGTCACTTTGCACCAGTCTCGCGGGAACTTGCAGCCTGATAGCGCTCTCTTGCGCGTGCTCGGAGACCCTGTCGCCACCGGGCGCCAAAACGGTCGACCCCGCTGGGGCCCGTTCTGCGACCAAGGCGGACGTCTCGCCGTGCGACGACGTGCAAGCCTGGCGCGACGCGCTGGGTGCCTTGCCCGCGGCAGCCGTCCAGCATGTTGAGCCTACCTATATGCGCGACACGTGCTCGGGCACGGCGCAAGTCACCGGAACCACGCTCGCCCTCGCGCCGAGCGCGGTCGGCTCCGAACCCTGGGCGCGCCTGGCCGAGTGCGCTGGCGCGCGAGTACACTTCCCGGAGGCGAGCGCGTCCGCCCAGGCGCCTTTGGGGTCCTTGACGCCGGAAGGGTGGCTCGAGATCACGGTGGAGCACGAACACCAGAACGTAGTGCTCACCCTGCACGCGGACAGCATCGCAAAAAACGTCCGCCTCTTTCGGCACGCGGTCGCCTTCGCGCGAGCTACGCGAGAATAAGAGCCGACCGTTCCCCCCTCGGGCGCCGCCTGGGCACCTCGCCGTCACCTCCCGAGAACGGCATCCTCAGGCCGTGAGGAGAGTAACGCCTGGGAAGTGCGCTTCGAGGCGGCCGAAGTCGGCGACGTCTCCCGTAACGACGACAGCGTCGAGCAGAGCTGCCGTTGCCATCACGATTGCGTCGACCGTCATCCTGCCGTCGACGTTCCTGATGCGCGCGAGCGCTACGCCGGCAGCCTTCGCCGCGTCGACGGACGCGACGACGGACGTCGCGCCGAGAATGGCGTCGCGTATATCCGTCCGCCCACGCCACCACTCGGCAACGACCGGCAGTGGCACCACGAGTCGCGCGCGGCCGACGTGGGCTAGGCGAAAGAATCGCGCCGCGCGCTCTTTGCCGCGCTCGGCGGCGATCAGGGCGCCGGTGTCGAGAACGTACCTGGGAATCACGCGACGCGACGCCGTGTGCGCCGCGGAGTGGCCTTCGTGATCTCTCGCTGGATTTGCGTCTCGAGGGTCTCGGCCTCGCCCTGGGTCAGCCTCGGTATGCCGCTCTTGCGGAGGTACGCCGCCGAAGCCATTCGCCTCCGGGCCTCCTCAGCGAAGTTGGTCACGAGTGCCGAGAGGTTGCCCTCGAACTCCGCGTCGGCGAGGCTTCGCAGTGCACGCTTCGTGCCCGCGTCGACCGAGACCGAGAATGTTTCAGTTGCGCCGGCGCGCCGTCTCTTCCCGTTCATGTTGAGTATGTAGCACAACTCGCGCTCCGTTGCGGCTCGAGGTTCTTGCGAGAGCCGCCTCATCGCCTCAAAAGCATGCGCATTCCGAAGGCGTCGCCGTCGCGGTCGAAGAGCCCCGAGCGGTAGAACGCACGCTGCAGAGTGTCGACCCGAAACCCTTCGGCTCTGTAGAGCGCGACGGCAGCGGGATTCGAGACCGAGACGTGCAGGGCAAGCGCCTTCACCGCCTCCGCCTGCGCTGCGGCGATGAGACCTCGCAAGAGGCTCCTGCCCACGCCCCGCCTCCGACAATCACGGTCCACGGCGAATCTCTCGATGTAAGCCTCGCGGGTTTGCCAGCGCCCGAGGGCAAATCCAACGACGCGCGCCCCCGGGGGCATCCGCGCAACGAACACTCGCTCGAACGGATGGACGCCGAGCGCTTTGCTGGGGCTCGGAAACGAGCCCACGTCGATCACGATGGTCTGCGCGATGGCGACGAGATCGGTGTCGGGCAGGCGTTCGACGGTGACCGGCCCTTGGTGCGAGAGCATCGAGCGACCGCGGGCGGCCAGACTAGGCTAACACGTCGATCGAAACGGGCTCGCGATCCCGAGGCTCGAGCTCCAGTCCCGCGCGAACGTTGTTCCTCTCGATGTATTGTCATACATTTCATCCGTGCAGTTCGAATGGGATGCAAAGAAGGCGGCCTCCAATCTCCGAAAGCACGGGGTTTCGTTCGAAGACGCCGAGACCGCATTCGAGGACGAGCTTGGCGCTTACTACCCGGACACGCTTCACGAGACGCGCTTCGTTCTGATCGGGTACTCGAAGAGGCGTCGCCTGCTCTATGTGGTGCACTCCGAAGTGACTGCGTTCACGATTCGAATCATTAGCGCGCGAAAGGCCACGAAGCATGAAAAGGCGCACTACGAAAGCGACTGACATCCTCGACCTAGAGGTCGATTTCGCGCGCTTCGGCCCGCCGAGGCGCAACGCGTTTGCCGGCGCGAACGAGCGCGGCGGGCCCTCTCTGCTAGCGCTCTGGGAAATGCCCCAGCTTGGGCCCGATGCCGTTCTTCTGCGGCGGGGACACCCTGGCAAGGGTAAGAGTCGGAAGACCGTGGTCCGCTCGGTCCGGCTCCCTGCCGCCGTTTGGGAGGACGTGGAGCTCAAGGCTCGATCCAAGCATCTCAATCTTCATCAGGCCATGCGGGCCGCGCTCCTTGGATGGTTGCACCGTGCGGGGTGAGACATCGTCTGGTGACCCTCGATCTCTGGATGGGTTCTTGCGAGAGCCGCCTCATCGCCTCAAAAGCACGCGCATTCTGTAGGCGTCGCCGTCGCGGTCGAAGAGCCCCGAGCGGTAAAACGCACGCTGCAGGCTGTCGACCCGAAACCCTTCGGCTCTATAGAGCGCGACGGCAGCGGGATTCGAGACCGAGACGTGCAGGGCAAGCGCCTTCACCGCCTCCGCCTCCGCTGCGGCGACGAGACCTCGCAAGAGGCTCCTGCCCACGCCCCGCCTCCGACGATCACGGTCCACGGCGAATCTTTCGATGTAAGCCTCGCGGGTTTGCCAGCGCGCCAGGGCAAATCCAACGACGCGCGCCCCCGGGGGCATCCGTGCCACGAACACTCGCTCGAACGGAAGGACGCCGAGCGCTTTGCTCGGGCTCGGAAACGAGCCCACGTCGATCACGATGGTCTGCGCGATGGCGACGAGATCGGTGTCGGGCAGCCGTTCGACGGTGACCGGGCCTGGGTGCGAGAGCATCGAGCGACCGCGTGCGAGAATAGGCTAACACCCGCCCGTGAGGGGCAAAGCTCGGCGTGTAGGATCGAGGTTTTGCTCCTCCAACACGATCGACAGGTCAGCGTTCGCGTCGTCTGAGGGGGAGTTGGAAAATGCCTCTCCGGGATCGCGCTCGCCGCGCCATCATCGCCGCCACGATGAGCCCGAAAATGCCGAGCTTCCCAAAGCCACGCGGTTCTCCAGGCGATATCGATCCGCAACCGTAGCCCGGCACGGGGTCGACGGAAGTCGAACCGGCGAGCCACTTGGCGTCGTCGTTGGGGTTTTCCCCCATCTTGATATCGGCGATGGCCAGCGGGTCGCTCGCGGCGATGCTTGCAAGCGCCCCCTTCACAGTCGCGGTCACCTCCGCGGTGGCACCGCTTCGCTTCATCTCCGTACCGAAGGCATTGGTGTTCCCGAGGCCGCCGGCTTCGGTCTTATGACACAGCAAACACCCATCGGGCGGCGCGACCATTTTCTCGACCCACGTCGTCGGCAGATCGAGATCGGCATCGACCGTGGCCGGAAAGCTCGGGCTGGCCATCGCGGGCGAGGCCCACGCCAGTGCGCTCCCAAGGGCAAGCAGAGAAAGGCTCGCCTTCGCCACGGGACGCTTTCGAACGCTTTGGACGGCGAGCGACATCACAGCGGCTCACAAAAAGACGTGGAATTGGGCGAGCCACGTAGTCACGCCGGAGTGCGTCGCGGGAGAGCCCGTGACCGGTGGAATACCCAAGCTCGCATAAATTACATCGCCGCGTAGATCGACGTGCGGTAGACAAAACCACACCGCCGATAGCCACCCATCGAAAGACGTTGGCTCCCCGGCTCCGCCACTGTTCATCGTCTCACCGGTGAGCATCAGGTGAAAACCTTGCACCGATTCATAGTCCGCTTGCACGAACCCCGCGAAGCCGCCGCGATGCCCGTTCCAAGTGAGCGACTGGTACACGGAGTTCATCTCGCCCAAAAGCACCAACGACTGCGCAGGTGCATATCGAGCAAAAACGCCGTTCGCGTACCTATAGTCGGTCACGTCGTAAATGATGTCGCGCGTGGCCCGCGTAAAGAGGCTGCTGGCGCCGAGCGCGAGGGTCGTGGTGGGCGCATATTCCACGTAGGTCGTGTAGCCGCGTTCGCGAAACTCATCGGGGTGAATTTCGAAGTTGCCCGCGATTCCCATGAGCTCGCCGCGCAGCTTGTCTCGACCGAAGGAGAGCGACACGCCGTACGATTGGTTGTCGTCGAGATCGGTGCGCGTCAAAGTACGCGCCCAGAGCGTGTGCTCGATCATGCGAATTCCGAACGGCAGGGTGATGCGGCCCCCTCGGAGCAGCCACGCGCCATCGTCGTCGAGCTCGACGCCGAGCCAATGCTCGCGCGACACGATGTTGTCGGACGCGTTGCTCGTGAGCGCTGCAGGCAGGTCTCCCTGCGGCACATATCCGATGGAACCGGCCGCCCGAAACCGACCAACGCGGACATCGCCATAGAGATCGGCCCGCATGGTGATGAGCTCCTGGAGCACCGGGGCGCCCTCGGCTTTCTCGCTGAAAAAGGCTTCGCGGAAATCTCCTCCCAGTCGGAGCTGCTCGGGAGGCGTGGCCACGAGGCCGAAGAGCAGGCCCGCGGTCTTGTCGGCCTCTCCGGAATCCGAGGTCTCCCCATAGCGCATGCGAAGAAGCAGATCGCTTTGTGCCCGTCCGTATTCCGTCAGCGCTCCGGCGCCCCCCGACGGATCGGTGTGACAGGGCATACACCCGGTGTACCCATGACGGATCATCCACGGATACGCGCTCGCGCTCCCTGACGACAGGCAAAGCGCTAACCCGACGGCCAGTCGGAGCGCCCACAAGGCAAGACGTGAGGCTTTCATGGTGGCTCGTCGCGAACCGGACGAGGGCCTTACGTGCCCATGGCGGGCGTCGCAAGAGTCTTTTGGTGGGATCGGCAGGCATTCGCACAAAAGTCACACAATCGTCTCTTGCGAAAGCGAAGCGGCCGAAGCTATGTCGCGTCCAGACGAGGTGCGCATCGTGCGACTACGAAGTCTCGGAATCGCGGCGGCTTCAGGGTTCATCATCAGCACGGGCGCCGCCGAGCGCACCGCGCGCTCCGGAGCGTCCGACGCGCTCGTGGGCTTCGAGGCTTCGGGCCCCGCGGGCCTGAAGATTACCGGCTCGACACCGGAGCTCACGGAGACCGAAGACGCGGACAACATCACGATTTCGGTCGCCCTCGCGAAGCTCACGACGGGCATCAATCTGCGCGATCAGCACATGCGAGAAAAGTATCTCGAGGTGCCCAAGTTTCCGGTCACGACGCTGACCGTGGCTCGGGGGTCTTTGAGTCTGCCGACGGACGGACACAAGACCGAGGGCGACGTGCAGGGGACGCTCAGCTTGCACGGGCAGACGCGCCCCATCACGGTGCATTACGACATCACGAGCCAAGGCGGCGCTCTCGTGTCGCACGGCAAGTTCCGCATCGACATGAACGCGTTCGGAATCACCGTGCCTACGTATCTCGGCGTGACGGTCAAACCCAACGTCGACGTGACCGCGAGCTTCCGACTCTCTGGGAGCTGAGCAAAAGGGCTGGACGGGAGTCTGGCCCGCTCCCGCGCGGCCCTGGTGGGTGGGCGGCGGTCATTGTTACGAATCGATGGCGACTCTGTTGGGATTCTGTCGTCGAAAGTTCACATCGAAGCCGTTTACCCACTGGTAGGGTCCGCGCAGCTGAACCTGCCAGGAGGTTGCTCGGATATGCAGGCGCTCACCACAGCGGACAGTCAACGAGCCATCCGTGCCGCGGCTCCGCTCGACGCCGACGGAGCTCCGTCGCGGACGGCCAAGCGCTCGCTCAAGAGTCCGGGATGGACCACGCAGGCGGTCGAGGGGGCAGCGGCAACCGTCAGTCGCCTCCAGTTCGGCACGGTCCGGGAGTTTGGGCGAGTCGTCGCTCGGTCCGCGGCCATGCACGACGTGTTCGACATCCTCGATCGCTTCGCGCGCACCGACGTCACCGTGACTCTCTCCGGGGAGACCGGCGTTGGAAAAGACATCCTTGCCCACGAGCTGCACAATCAGAGCGCACGCAGCGACGGGCCGATTGTCGTGTTCGACTGTGGCTCGGTGGCGGCGAATCTGGCCGAGAGCGAGCTGCTCGGACACGAGCGCGGCGCGTTCACCGGAGCCGTGACGGCACACGCGGGCGCCTTCGAGCGTGCAAACGGCGGAACGTTGTTCTTGGACGAAGTCGCCGAGCTGCCGCTCGAAGTGCAGCCACGACTGCTTCGTGCGCTCGAGAGCCGGCGCGTGCGCCGGGTCGGCGGCAGGGTGGACAGGCGCGTCGATGTGCGAGTGCTCGCCGCCACCAACAGAGACCTTCGGGCTGACGTGGCTGCGGGACGGTTTCGCGAGGATCTCTACTTTCGGCTTGCGGTGGCGATGGTCGCAGTTCCGCCGCTCCGAATGCGACTCGATGACCTCCCTGAGCTCGCCCACAGGCTTCTCGCGGACCTCGGTCGGAGTGATCTCCGCGTCTCGGACGGTGCCTTGGCAACGCTTCGCGCCCACGCGTGGCCGGGCAACATTCGCGAGCTCAAAAACACGCTCGCGTGCGCCGTTGCGTTCGTCGAGCCGGGTTGCGCGATGCTCGCGCCCAAACACTTGCGATTGCTCGCCGCCATCGACCCCGCAACCTCGGGGCTCGACGGCCTGCCACTCGGGGGTCAGGCCCTCGAGCACATCGAGCGCGCTGCCATTCGTCAGACGCTGCGTCAGGCCGATGGCAACAAGATGTTCGCGGCTCGCACGCTCGGCATCGCGGTGTCGACGCTGTACGAAAAGCTCAAAAAATACGACCTCTAGTAAATAACCGAGCGCGATTCAGGATGGCTGGGGCCGAGAGAGGCTCAGCCCGTTCTCCCCTTTCTGATCTTCTGACCTTTTTGTTCCCTCCTCTCTTCGGGGTGTTCCAGGATCGTGACCGGTGATTTAGTCACCGCGCGCGCGTCGAGGATGGCCGTCTCGCTCGTCGACCCCAAAGCACCAGAGCGAAGCTCGACGCCCATAGGCCACCCGCGCCCGCCGGCCCCGGCGCGGTCGAGCATCCGGTTGTCACAGCGGGGGGTATCGCGCCTTCCGGGATCGTCGAGACGCTGCGCTCGCCCGCGGGTGGCTGCGGCGTGTATTCGAGCCGCGACGTATCGAATTGCTGGCTCTGCGCTCGCGAGATCACGCCTTGCATCGTGGTCGCATCGAGCGTCGCGGTGCGGCTGAGAATCCACAAGTATTCGCGCGACGGATGGCCAACGACCGCGTACTCGTAGCTTGGACCGACCTCGAGAATCCAATAGTCACCGGAGAACCCGCCGACGGTGAGGGCCAGCTTGGCGGGCTCGGCGGGGTTAGTCACCGTCGCGGTCATCGTGGCCGTGCTGAGTGGCCCGAGTGGACCGCCCACGTTGCACTGATTGACCAGGCTGAGCGTTCCGTTCGGGTTCTGCGTGTAAAAGGCGGTGGTTCCGTGACAGTCGGTCTGCGTTGTACGTGGCAGGCGCGCGATTTCGTACCATTTGCCCTGAAAGCGGGAGAGATCCACGTTCTCTGCGACGTCGAGCGAGGGCTCGGTGCGGCAACCCACCGGGACGCTCGCAAGGGCGGCGCAGAGCGCCACGACGCGGATCGCAGGATTCATTCGGGCCCCCTTGCGTACACCGGCAGGGGCGTTTTCAGTGTGTCGAAACGGTGAACTGTGCGGTGGCCGATCGCGTCAGCTCAGTCGCCGGCGTCCGGCGCCTCGTAGACGCGCACGTAGTCGACCAGCATCGTCTGCGGGAAAACCGTGCCGTCGGGCGGCCCGGGGTACGTTCCGCCCACGGCGACGTTGATCAGAATGAAAAACGGGTGGTCGTAAACCCAGGGGCCCGCGCCGGCCGGAATGTCGGCCGGCGTGTGCGTCTCGAAGAGGTTTTCGTCGACGAAAAAGTGCACGACGTCCGGCGCCCACTCGATGGCGTACGTGTGAAAGTCGTCCGAAAGCGTCGGCCCTCCCTCGGGTAGCGAGAAGCTTCCCGACAGCGGGTGCTGCCCCGAATAGCCCGGACCGTGCAGGCTCCCGCCGTTCGTGTACGGACGCGTCCCGCGCACCTCCATGATGTCGATCTCGCCGCACTGCGGCCACCCCGCCGTGTCGAAGTTGTCTCCCAGCATCCAGAACGCCGGCCACATGCCATTGCCCGTGACCACCTTCGCGCGGATCTCGAATCGGCCGTACGCCTGCTGGAACTTGCCCTGCGTCTTGATGCGCGCCGAAGTGAAATTGCCCTGCGCGTCCTTGATGGCCACGATCGCCAGGTTGCCCATCCCATCGGTCGCGGCGTTCGCGGCGCTGTTCGTGTATGTTTGAAGCTGGCCCACGCCCCAGCCGCCGCCGCCGAGATCGTAGCTCCAGTACGTCGGGTCGGGCTTGGTCCCGGCCTCAGCGTTGAACTCGTCGCTCCACGTGAGCACCCAATTCGCGTCCAGCTCGGCGTCGGGGCTCGCCAACTCGTCGACGGCGGCATCGTCCACCGCGCCCCCATCAGTGTCGCCGGCGGCCGTGCTCCCCGCGCCCGCTCCAATCGTGCCGGACGCTCCAGACGTAGGGACGGACGAAGCGCCGGACCCGCCACCACCGGCGCCGCCCGACGCGCTGGCGCCCGCGCTGCCCGCAGTGCCCGCATTGCCCACCCCTCCCCCGCCCGTCTCGCTCGAGCCCGTGGCCGCGCTGGCAGAGGCGCCCGCCGAGCCGTTGTCACTCCCCGCCGCGACTCCCGCTGACGAGGGCGCACAGGCGAGAAACAAAGCAGTCATCGAGACGAGCGCGACGCGGGGCATAGAGTCTCAGGTACCGCGACGTCGCAAAATGGCTCATCTCTTCATCCACCCGAGTGTCGATCGAGCCAACCGAGCACTTCGCGGACGCTTCCTGTGGCAAGGGCAATGCTGGTGTCCGCGGCGCCGTAGTAGAGCTTGAGGGTGTCACCGTCGGCACCCAACGTGTACCCACACGGAAATACGACGTGGCCGACGTCGCCCTCTCTCTCGTAGGGAGCCTCCGGGCCAAAAATCCACTCGTCGCCGCGGGCGAGACACGTCTCCGGTTGATCGATGGAGAGCAGCGCCACGCCGAGGCGATAAAGGCAGCCTGCCGCCGTGTGCCTTACACCGTGATAGAGCATCAGCCACCCGCGGGGTGTTTCGATGAGCGGTGGCGACAGGCCGACCTTGTTGGCGTCCCACCAGGCGCCTTTGCGCGCCTGCAGCACCAGCTTGTGCCCGCCCCAGTTGCGGAGGTCGGGAGAAAATGAGATCCACACGTGTGCACCTGAGTCGTGCATCGGGCGGTGAATCAGCGCGAAGTTCCCGTCGATTCGGCGCGGGAGCAGGGCCGCGTCCTTGTCGTCGGGCTGCATGATCAACCCACATCGCTCGAAGCGGCGAAAATCATCCGTGAGCGCAAGGGCGACGCCGGGCCCTCCCTTGCTAAACGCCGTGTAGGCGATCGCGTACTTTCCGAGCTCTTCGACGAACGTGATCCTCGGATCCTCGATACCCCAGAACTCTTCCGGGTAGTGCTCCGCGTCGGGACGAAATGTGGGCTCGGGGTCGATCGCCCAGTCGCTCACGCCGTTGGCCGAACGCGCCGCGCACAAGTGTGAGTGGCCACGACGGTCTTCGACACGACACAGCAGGAGCGTCGTGCCGTCCTTGAGGAGCACCGCGCCCGCATTGAAGACGGTATGCACCGGATACGGCCAATCTGCGGCCGTGAGGATCGGATTGCTCGGATGCCTGCGAAAAACCTCATCGTGACGCTTGGAGGTCATGCGCTGGCCACCGGCCCGACGTGGACGGGGGGCGGGCTGCTCGGCCGTGACCGAGGGCTCGTCTTGTCGCTTGCGATGGTCGGTCGATCGATCGCGCGCATCTCCAGTAGCGCGAGCAGATACGACAGGGTGGACTCGGCACCCTGATTTTCGTTCACGCGGTCCTCGTGAAGACCATCTCGACAGCCTCCCGTGCTCGCGTCGTAGAGCGACTGCCGGAGCGCATTTTGCCCCATGAACCAGTTGAAGGCGCGCCACGCATGCTCACCCCATCGGTCGTTGCCCGTGACGCGCCCGGCCTCGAGGCTGGCCGAGATCATCGTCGAGGCCTCCACCGGCTGTTGATCGAACGAGGCTCTCGGCCCGCCCCGAACGTAGAACCCGGTGGAGCCGATGGGCGCGAACCACCCATCGGGAGATCGTTGCAGCGCGGTCAGCCACTCGAGCGATTGCAAGCCAGCCGCCGTCATCTCTTGGTTTTCCATCCAGGCTCCCGACACGATGAGCGCGTGCGACAAGCACGCATTGCAATACGTCAGTCGATCCTCGAACCATGGCCAATCGACCGTGGCGCAGCGCCGGTAAAGCTCGAGGAGCCGCTCGGCGAGTGTCTTGCGCGTCGATTGGACGTTGGTGTCGCCCTGGAAAGCTCGCAGGTACTCGTCGATGCCGAGCAATGTGAATGCCCAGGCGCGCGGACTGGTGAACTCGAGCGTCGCAGCGAGGGCCGCGTGAAAAAGATCACCGCTGAGGCTCTGCCGACCCGGATCGCTGCACCGTCCGACCACGGTCCCCAGCGCCCAGAGCGCGCGCCCGTGACTATCCTCCGAGCCGCACGGCTCGAGCCACGCGCGTGAATACGACATGAAGTTTCTGAAGCGACAGCGCTCGGGATCGAACGCGTGCCTCACGAACGCGAGGTAGCGCGACGCGAGCGCCCGCACCTCGCCGCCGTCTTCGGTGCCCGCATCCTCGACCAGCGCCATGACAAGCAGCGCCCGCGCGTTGTCGTCCAGGCAATAGCCGTCCTCGTAGCGCGCAATGCTGAAAGCGGCGTGTTGCAGCACGCCGGTGTCGTCGGTGAGGGCGCGCAGATGGGTGAGGTGGGCGTCCGGAAGCTCGGCAGGCCGCTTGGCCAGCGTCCGGGTCCGAAAGACGATGCGTAGACGCTCCGCGTGCTCCGCCCGGGCGCGCTCGAGCGTTCGCATATAACTCCTGCCGACCGCAGGCCACGCCATGTCACGTCCGTAGGCCGCCGCTCGCTCGGACATCGCCGCGCGCTTGCCCTCGTCGCCCAGAAGCCCGACGACCTCCCTCGCGATCGCTTCAGGATCTCTCCAGGGCACCAGAATCCCTCGCCCCTCGGCGAGAAGCTCGCGCGCGTACCAGTAAGGCGTGGAGATAACCGCCTTTCCCGACCCGACCGCGTACGCCAGGGTCCCCGACGTAATCTGCTCCGCCTTGAGATAAGGCGTGATGTAGATGTCCGCCGCGCTGAGAAATTCGCCAAGCTCCTCGTCGCTGACGAACCGATTGTGAAAAATCATGCTCGAATCGACCCCGAGCCCCCGAGCGCGGTTCTCGAGCATCAGACGGTAGGTTTCGCCGTGCCGCTCTCTGACGTGAGGATGAGTCGCTCCAAGCACGATGTAGATGGCGTCTGGGTAGCTCTCGAGGATGGCGGGCAGTGCGTCGATGACGTGCTCGATTCCCTTGTCGGGCGACAAGAGCCCCAGGGTCAAGATCACAGGGCGCCCTTCGACACCCAGCCTGTCCTTGCTGCGGCTCGCGGCAGGCAAGCGCGGGATCCCGTGCGGGATGAGGTCGACCTTGCTCTCGGGCACCCGGTGAACCTCGCGCAGCAGGGAAGCCCCGGAGTCGCTCATGACCACCAGACGCTCGGAAAGCGCCGTGAGCTCGTCCATGACGGCGCGCTGCTGAGCGTTTGGCTCAGCCAGGATCGTATGAAGGGTCGTGACGACGGGCATCCGCAGCTCGCGCAGCAGTTGCAGGACGTAGCGCCCCGCCTTGCCGCCAAAGATGCCGTACTCGTGCTGAACCGAGACCACGTCGACCGCGTTGACGTTGAGAAAGTCCGCGGCACGACGATACGACGCCAGATCGCTCTCGGCGATCTCGAAGCGCACTCGCGCGGGATACGCGTGGCGGCGGCCGGGATCGTTCATCGCGAGCACGAGGCACTCGACCTCGGGATGCTCGGTCGCGATCGCCGTGGCTAGATCGGTCGTGAAGGTCGCGATTCCGCACTGCCGCGGCAGGTGATTGCCGAGCATTGCGATCTTCTGAATCGCTCCTCGATGGCGAAGGGGTTCGATAGCGCGCTCCTACGGAGCGCGCGTGCCGGGGCCGACCTCGTGCTCGCCCGACCGTCACGCCCGACGGCCGAACCCCAAATGTGGCCTCATTATGCGCATCGGTGGAGCAGGAAGCAACCGCTACGGGCCTCACGTGTCTCGCCCGCCGCCCCCCCGCGATCATTCGGCGCGAGCGGCGGCCGCCGTCGCCGCGCGCAGGGTCGCCCCCGCATAGGGCTTGGGCTTTCGCACACTCCACACGATGCTCAATTGCGATAGTGCCCAAATCGCATAGTAAGTGACGTCTATCTCCCACCACTTGAAACCGTGCCTGGCAGACGACGGATCGTGGTGATGGTTGTTGTGCCAACCCTCGCCCAGAACCAAGGCACCGAGCACCGCGTTATTTCGCGAGGAGTCCCGGGTGTCAAAGCGCCGCGCGCCCCAAAGATGCCCGGCCGAGTTGACGAGCAGTGGCGCATGAAACGCCAGCGTCGTCGCGATTCCGAGACCCCACACCAGCCCGGGAGCGCCAAGCGCAAGGGTGCTGACGGCGCCCGTGACGAGCGTGGGTAGCCACTTGTATCGCTCGAGAAAGCGCAGCTCGGGGAAGCCCGAAAACTCCCGCACATTTCCGAGGTCGGGATGATCGTTGGCCCCGCTCAGCACCCAGCCCAGGTGCGCGTGCCAGAAGCCTCCGAGCACCGGCGAGTGGGGATCGCCGTCCCGATCGGAGAAGCGATGGTGGCGCCTGTGCCCGCTCGCCCACCATAGAGGGCCGTTTTGCATCGCCGCACAACCGAGCCACGCTAAAACGAACTGAAAGATCCGGCCCGTCCTGAAGGCGTGGTGCGAGAAGTAACGGTGGTAGCCCGCTGTGACACCGAACGTCTGCAGGAGATAGCTAGCGAGACTCCACGCGGCGACTCTCCACGAACAGGAGACGAACGGCACGAGCAGGCAAAGCCCGTGCACGCCGGCGACGACCCCGGTCGATCCGAGATTGACGAGGCGGGCACGAATCGGGCTCGCGAGCGCGTCAGACATTCACGATCGCGACGGCTCCGCCGACTGACCTCGAAGGTAAGGGATGTAGCGGTCCCGATAAAAGTCCGCCTTACTGTCCTTGCACCGCGCCACGCCTCCCATCCACGAGCACGCTCGAATGACGCACCAAGCGAGATCGAGCTGGTGAGGGAGAAATCCGGAGCGGGCACTGGTCGGATAGAGATGGTGGTTATTGTGCCATTCGCCGGCAACGTAGCCGGGCCAATATTGATTGATGGACAAATCGCTGCGATTGAAGTCGTGGCCGAGGCGGCGCGCGTCTCGCCCACCGCCATGTCCGTCGAAGTTGAACGTGCGTATCCCCACGGCCCAAAAGAACGAAGCGCCGAAGAGCGCGGTCGCGAGCGCGTGGCCCCCGACGGCGAAGAAGGCGGCATACCAGAATGTCCAGTTGAGGACATAGTGAGCCATCGTGCGCACGGGGTGGCTCAGCGAGCCCCATCTCGCGTAGTCCTCGTACGAGTTGAGCCGTAGACCCGTGTGTCCGAGAAGGCGACCGACTCGACGGTACTCGGCCTCCGAGAGGTCCTTCGCGATGGCCTGATGATTGGCGTCCGCCAAAAAGCAGTAGAGCCATCCGCCATGAACGTTGTACGGGTCACCCGGTTGCTCGGCGAGGCGGTGATGAACGTGGTGGGACACGACGTACAGCTCCTCGCTCGCAACCTTGATGACGAGGTTGCGACATGCGAAGCGCCACGCTTTCCCAGTGAATGCGAAAGCGCGATGGGTGCAATACCGATGCAAGTAGATCGTGCCGTGAGTCCCGAGCGCGACCATGCTGTAGAAAAAGCCGAGGACGACAAGCCAAAAATGAAAATGATATCGAACGAACACGATGAAAAACGGCAGCAGCGCCAAGGTCGAGACCCAGCTCCAAAGGGGGAGCCACTGCTTTCGCGAGTGAAGGACGTTGATGCGCGAAGCGAATTCACCCAAGAGCTCACGGCGGGTTGGCACGTAGAGCTTGCCTTCTCGAACGAAACCGTACGACGGAGGGTCGAGGACGCGGCAAAGAAAAGGCTTCGCTCCTTGCCTCGGAGTGGCGCCCGACGAAACGTCGCTGCCGTTCACGGCCTTTGCCCCTCGCGTGGCGGACGCGGCAGCTTCTCGAACCAGAGTCGGTCGACGAAGCACCAACCCCACTCCTCACCGGCTCCGAGCGAGCGCACGATAGGATGACCGGTGGCCCGAAAGTGACGCGCGGCGTGCTTGTTCTTCGACGAATCGCAGCAGCCTACGTGACCGCATTGCATGCACATCCGGAGCTGAACCCAGACGTCTCCGTCCTTGGAGCACTCGTCGCAGCCGGACGACGTCGGCGCGACGTCCCGGATATGATCGACATGGGAGCAGTCCATCGCTTCTCCGCGCTCCTCCCAGCGACTCCGCCCCAGAGTCTTCGCGCCGGATCGCAGGGACAGCACCATGCGCGCATCTACGCCTTGCGTCGAATCGATAGTTCGCATGACACGAATCGTCACCGTCGATGGCAGCGTCTCTTGAAGCCGACGCCCAGCTTGACTATCGGTGAAGAGTGGATTGATGAAACTGTCCGGCATCGACGCGAATCTGCTCGTCTCTCTCGACGCGCTCCTTCAAGAAAAGAGCGTGACGCGCGCGGCAAAGCGACTCGGCGTAGGTCAACCTGCGGTGAGCCACGCGCTCGCTCGCTTGCGTGAGCACTTTCGCGATCCGCTTCTCGTGCTCAAGGGCCGCACCTACGTTCTCACGCCGCGGGCGCAGCAGTTGGCGGCAGCCGTCGCAAACGCGACGCGCGCCATGGCGAATGTCTTCGAGGAAACCCCCGCGTTCGTGCCCGCGACGTCGTCGCGCCGGTTCGTAGTCGCCTGCTCGGATTTGCTGGGCTCGATACTCGTGCCGGAGTTGCTCCACGTGATTGGCCGCGAGGCGGCGAACGTGGAGTTCGAGCTCCGTGCCCTGCCCGCGCGACCGACCGATTCGATCCTCGACGACGATGTCGACCTCGGCATCGGCATCTTCGAGAATGTCCCCCCGAACATGAATCAGCAATCGCTGTACGACGACCCGGCCGTTTGCGTCGTGCGTGCGAGCCACGAGCGCGTCGGCAAGCGGCTGACCCTCGAGACGTACACCAAGCTTCCTCACCTCGATGTCGCGCTCACTCGCGACTCGATCCGTGACCTTCGCATCGACCGTGCGCTCGCCGCGATCGGCAAGCGGCGGCACGTGACCGTGCGCGTTCCCTACTTTCTGCTCGCGCCGCGGGTTCTCGAGCGCACCGACTACGTGGCGACGATGTCCGCGCGTGCGGGCCAGATTCTGGCGCGCATGGCGCGGCTGCGGGTGGTCGCTCCCCCACTCGCCCTGCCCTCTTACCGCTTCTCGCAGGTATGGCGGGTCGAGCGTGACGACGACCGCGCCCACGCTTGGCTGCGACAGCGTATCGCGCGCATCTGCGAGTATCGAGACTCAGTCGATCGCTACGACTGAGCTGCGAGGCTGGCCGGCGCCCATCAACGGTGGGTGAGAACGACCTTACCGTTCTTTCCGCCTTGCATGACGCGCTCGTGAGCTTCGGGCGCGTCGGCCAGCGGCAGCTCGCAAGCGACAACGGGGTTGAGGGAGCCGTTTTCGAGCCCGGCCAGGACGGCAGAATGGATGGACCCAAGCTCGGGCACACTCACGTTGCCCAGGCCCACACCGACAATCGCGAGGTCGCGGCTTATCGTGGCCCGTGGATCGATCTCGATGGGCCCGCGGCTTCCCACCACGGCGACTCTCCCCCCTTGGCTCAGACCGGACAAGTCTTTGGCGAGATTGATGTTCGCGAGAAATTCGACGATGACGTCGAGGCCCTTGCCCTGGGTGGCGGCCATAATCTCATCCCAATAGTGAGGGTTGGAGTGGTCGAAGGCTTCGTGCGCGCCGCTCGAGATCACGGCTTTGAGCCCGGCAGGCGTGCCCGCGGTGCCAAAGACGCGGAGCCCAGCCGCCCGCGCGAGCTGGACCGCTGCGGTGCCAACTCCGCCGCTTGCGCCATGAACGAGGACGGTCTCACCAGGCCTCGCATAAGCCCGACCAAAAAGCGCGCGGTGGGCCGTGCCGTAGGGAACTCCTAGCGCGGCTCCCTGAGCAAAGGAGACTCGCTCGGGAAGGTGCTGGACGAAGCCTTCCGCCGCGAGCATCTGGGTGGCATAGGCCCCGCCGCTCCGGGCGAAGGTGTACACGCGGTCGCCGACTTTGAAGCGAGTAACGCCTGGACCCACCGATGCCACCCGGCCCGCGGCATCGTTGCCAGGGACGTAGGGCAGCGCAGGCAAGACCGGATAGGCGCCAGAGCGCACGTAGACCTCGACAGGATTTACTCCGGAGGCCTCGACCGCAACGAGGACTTGGCCTTCTTGCGGCTCGAGGTCGGGACCCTCCTCGAGCTTCATGACCGAAGGGGGGCCGAACTCGCGGACTCGAATGGCTTTCACGGTGGTCTCTTCCCGGTCTCGTCGAGCCTCAGCGGCGCGCGACGGGCATCGTAGCGCCTGTGCGACCACGAATGGGGCTTCTCGAACCGCATGATCGAGCTCTCGCAGGGCTGCGCGTAGTATCGAGGGGCGGCTGGCCGAGGCTCAACGCTTGGACTAACGAACGGTTGGCAGGCGGATGCCCCTCGAAATTCGGACTGCCCGCGAAGACGACTACTCCGCCATTGCGGCAGCTCTGCAAAGTTGGTGGACCATGCCGGGCTTGAGTAGCGACGCGGGGGCCCGAGAGCGAGCTGCGCTCGTTCCTCGCCTGTGGCTGCAGCATTTCGCAAGCACGAGCCTTGTGGCCGAACGACAGACCCAATGGGTCGGTTTCCTCATCGGCTTTCTGTCCCCCGATCGACCGAACGAGGGCTACATTCATTTTGTAGGCGTCGCGCCCGAGGCGCGTGGCGCCGGTATCGGACGCTCCTTGTACGAGCGATTCTTCGCATTGAGCGCCCGAGCGGGCCGCACCCACGTTCGCTGCGTGACCTCGCCGCAAAACACCTCGTCCATCGCGTTCCACGCGGCGATGAGCTTCGAGGTCGAGCCTGGGACCGAGGGCGTCGGTCCGATTCGAGCCAAGGTCGACTACGACGGCCCCGGCGTTCATCGGGTAGCGTTCGTCCGCGCTCTAACGTAGAGCGCGGCCCGCCGCGAATGCTAGAAGACGGCCTTCGTGAGGAGATCGGTCCCTCTTTCTCTGGCCTCGCTCTTTCACGCAGCGGCCTGCATGGTTCCGCCGGCGCGCGAAGTCGCGGAACCTCCCGCGTACGAGCCAGCCGCAGAGGCGAGTGAAAGGTGGATCGTCGCCGTGCCCCACGACGATTCGGACGAGGCCGAGCCCGTCGCGGCTTCTCGCCCTCGAGACACGCCTGACCCCGTTTTTTTCCGCATAGGCGCCGGCTATGGCGCCCTCGGGCTCGTCGATCTGGCTCCGTGTCAAGACCAAGGGTTGGCAGGGTACGTGCGCGTGCACGTGACGTTCGGCGGGAGCGGACACGCCACGCGAGCTGCCGTCGAGGGCCGAGTTGCACCGCCGCCCGACGCGCTGTCTTGCATCGGCCAACAATTGAGGGGGGCTACGGTCCCGGTCTTCGAGGGCGGAGATGTCACCGTGTCCAAAACCTTCTTCGTGGCTCTCGACCGCGGACCTCCTGTGTCGCTCTAGCTTGCAAGCGGGCGACCCCGCCGCGGTCATGCCGTTTCTCCCCGCCCGTTCTCCCCTTCTGATCTTCTGACCTTTTTGTTCCCTCGTCTCTTCGGGGTGTTCCAGGATCGTGACCGGTGATTTCTCCGTTGCCGGGCGACCAAGTGCATCCACGTCACTTCGTCTTCTTCCTGCGATTGGCGCTGGAGGCATGGCGCTTGAACGCGCTGGCGAGATCGATCGTGCCACCCAAGGCTGCTCCCAAGCGAATCACCTGAGCAAGGTGCGGAGGAGCGCCCGCCAGTTGCCGAAGCGTCGTGCGCAGGTAGTCCGAGGGGTTGAGCCCTTCCCTTTCCGCCAGCAGCTTGAGGAGCGTCATCTCGTCGTCGGAGAGCAGCAAGTGAAAGCTGTTTGTGCGCTCGATGGCCATGGCTCAATGATGGCCATGACGTGACCATCGTGGCAAGCGGTAGGCGGAGCCTGCGCCGGTCGAGGCGTCCGGCGAGAATCGGCGGCAACGCTCGACCGATTGCGCCAAAACAAAGTTGACCAATGGGCCCGAGCCCTTCAGTAAGATAACTATGGACGCCTCGGTTTGTAACTCTTGTAGCGGAAGGTGTGCGCACACGTAAGGCGGCATCCGTTGCAGTAGAGAACCGCAAACACTCTCGCTCTAAATCTGAATCTTTATTCGAATCTAAGCACGGCGGCTTCGCGGCCTTCGCGAGTCCGCCTTTGGAGAAGACATTCCCATGACGCATCAATCCTGGTTCCGGGCCGCACCGTGGGCGGCTCTGTTCGTCGCGGCGGCGTGCAGCAGCGCCCCCAGCAACACCACCAGCGTTCAAAGCGGCACCGGTTCATCCAGCGGGGGTGGGGCGAGCGCGGGCGCAGGTAGCGGAACGGTCTCTCCGTCGGGCACCACAGGCAGCACGGTCGGCAGCGGGAGCGTGGGGGCGGCGGGCAGCAGCGCAGGCGGCACGGGAACGAACGCCACCGCAGGCAGTACGGTTGCAGGCAGCGGCGTCGGCGGCACGGGCGCGAGCACCACGGGCACCGGCGCAGGGGGCTCGGGGGCGGGTACCGGTGCGGCCAGCGGCGCGAGCAACAGCGGGGCGAGCGGTGGAACGGCAGGCTCGGGGGCCCTCGCCGGCAACGGGCGCCATGGAATGAGCGCCGGTTGCGGCAAGGCCCCTAATGGAGCGGTGTCGAGCTCGTTCACGAATCACAAGCTTCCCATCCCCGAATGCACCGGATGCACCGCGACGATGGGAAACTGCACGCGCGACTGCATCGCCCCGGAGTTTGCCCCGGGCGGGGTGTCGGATCAGGAAGCGGGAGGCGAGAACTTCACCAATCGGGACTTTTCGATCGAGCTCCCATCAAACTACCAACCAGGAACTCCGTATCCGGTCTTCATGGGAGGCGGTGGGTGCGGCGGCGGCCCGCCCCAGAACGGCAACGGGTACGGCATCAACGAGACTGGCACAATCCAGATCGGCCTAGGCTATCTCGTACGGTGCTTCGCGGACGGCGGGTCCGCCTGCTCTGGGGACCAGAAGTACGAGCCTTTGTGCGTCAATGGTCCCGAGGTCCCCTACGTCCGAGCGATCTTGAGCTGGGTCGAGGCAAACTTCTGTGTCGATCTGAGCCGAGAGTTTATCGGGGGCGGCAGCAGCGGTGGGTGGGAAGCGATGACGCTCGGTTGCGGCGACGCCGACCAGCTGCGCGGCTTCGTTTCCGTGTCCGGGGGCAAGCGCGAGCATCAATGGCCATGCATGGGCCCGATGGCCGCGTTGATGGTCGTCAACGACATGGACACAGCCAATCCGATCGGGCAGCCTGACCAGCCCAACGTACCCTTCAACACCGACCTCGATAGCTACGGCTCAGCGCACGAGCGCATCGATCTTTTGGCGAGAAACGCCTGCGTCGGAACGGCCACGGCCATGTACGATCCGGCATTCCCGAAGTGCATGAAGTACACCGGCTGCCCAGCCGATTTTCCCGTCATCTGGTGCGAGCTGCCCGAGGGACACGACAACACTCAGGACGGGACGATCAACTACCTCAACGCCATGTGGCCGTTCCTCTCGGCGCTCCCCAGCGAGCCGTGAGCGCGAATCCCGAGCATCTCCGACGCCCGGATCCGTGGCCTACGGAAAGCCGGGCACGGGGCCCTGCGTCGGGCAGTAGATGACTTTGTAGTCCTTCGCACCCACCCCGCCATTCTGCTGGGCGGACTTGCAGAGAAACAAGCTCTGCGGATCGTCGAAGGCAAACGTATAGGAAGTGGGACAGCCCGACTTCAAGTAGGTCGTGACGGCCGTGGCCCCGTGGCCGCCGTTGGCACTTTGACCATTTTTGCAGCCCCACACGTTGCCCGAGCCATCCTTCAACTGTTGGCTTGCCGGACAACCAGGGTTGAGATCGACCGCGCAAACCGGACTACCGCATTGCTGCGTGAGCATGTCTAGCGGACCGCCGGGCACGTAGGTGGGGCTCATGGTCCAGGGGGCATCGAGCTGGATGATGCCCACCGGGATGCTGAAACCGTCGACCAGACTGATGTCGTACCAATCGGAAGCCATCCCCGCGGTCAGTGTGAACTCGGCGAGGGTGTCGGGGCCGTTGCCCTGGGTGCACTTGATGTTGCCGCCGTCACCCGTGCAACCCGTACGCGGCCAGATGCGGCCCGAGAAACTGTTCGACCACCCGAGAACGACGGCCTGCCCCGGATCGAGCTCGTAGGGCACACCGCCTGGGAGAGTGCTCTGAGGGAGAGTGAACGTCCAAGTCTTGTACGAGCACTGGTTTTCGATATAGAGCTTGCGCGGCAATGTTTGGTCCCCGATGGGCATTGGCGTTCCCACGGGTGTCATCGCCGGGTATGAGGCATCCGTGTTGCAGCCATCGGGGCAGTCGGGCGTGGCCGTCGCCACGATCCGCGCGGCATCGACGTCGCTCGCGTTGGTCATGCCCGCTGTGCTGGCATCGACGTCTGGGATGACCGTCGTCCCGCCGGTCGAGCCCGAGCCCGCGACCGAGCCTGAGCCGCTGCCGCTCGTGGATGCGCCTTGACCGGTAGAGCCGCTCCCGAAGCCGCCGCTCGTCGACATGCCTGTGTCGGCTGCGCCAGACGTGGTGCTGCCCGAAGAGCCGGTGGTGGTGGCGGCCGAAGTCCCGCTTCCGGCAGAACCCGACGAACCCGATGCGCTGGCGCTCTCGCTGCCACTCGAAGATCCCGCGCTTGGCGTGCCGCCACACGCGCTCGCTGCCACCGAGACAGCCACGGTCCACGTCAAAGCCTTGGTGAGACGCATATTTCGTCCGTCAATCTCGTATTGGATTGTGCGCATGGAGCTTTTCACGTCGAAAGGACGCACCCAGAATGAATTTCTGGGACGCTCTCCAAACGACGATTGGCTACACTCTGAAGAAGCCTCCTTATCCGCGCAAGTCGAGCTTCGCCAAAAAGACCGCCAGTGCAGCAGAAGCTGAATATTCCGCGCCGCGCAGCCTGATCGCATCCATGAAATTTCCCTTCTATTGGGTGGACGCTTTTTCGGACCGAGTCTTTCGCGGCAACCCCGCCGGAGTGGTGCCCCTTGCCGTGTGGCCCGAGGACGCCGTCATGCAACAGATCGCCTTCGAGAACGGGCTGGCGGAGACCGCTTTTTTCGTTCGCACCGGCGCCGACCGCTTTCACCTGCGCTGGTTCACGCCGACGCTCGAGGCCGATCTCTGCGGCCACGCCACCCTTGCGGCCGCGTTCACACTCTTCACGCAGCTGGACCAAGCGGGGGATCGCGTCGTTTTCGAAAGCCGAGGCGGCCCGCTTGGCGTGACGAAGCGAACTTCGACAACCCTCGAGCTCGATTTTCCCTCCCGGCCCGCCGTCCCCTTGGAGACCCCGAGCATCTCGCCCGGCCTTCTACGCGCAATCGGCCATCGCGCGCCGCGCGCTTGGCTCAAGGTCCCGGGCCATCTCTACTACCTGGCTGTCTTCGACACGGAAGTCGAGGTGCGCGCCGTGCGCCCGGACTTCCCCGCCCTCGCGTCGCTCGGGGACACGCGCGTCATCGTGACCGCACCAGGGCGCGACTGCGACTTCGTCTCCCGGTTTTTCGCTCCGGGTGCGGGCGTTCCGGAAGACCCCGTCACGGGCTCTGCGCATTGCACGCTCGTGCCTTACTGGTCCGCGAAGCTCGGTAAGACGGCTCTTTACGCACGGCAGGTGTCGCCACGGGGCGGCGAGCTGTGGTGCGACCTTGCGGGCGATCGCGTGAAGATCGCCGGTAGCGCGGTGCTTTATATGCGAGGCGAGATCGTCATCTAGCTCCGGTGTCTCGCCTGCTCGCCTGCGGCACCGCTACGGGCGCAGAGTGCGATTGAAAAAGGCGACGGTTCGCTGCCACGCGAGCTGGGCCGCCGCGGGCTCGTAGCGCGGAGTCGTGTCGTTGTTGAACCCGTGCTGCGTCCCCGGGTACGTGAACGCCTCGTACTTCACGCCCGCAGCTTTGAGCGCGGTCTCATAGGCAGGCCACGAAGCGTTGATGCGCTCGTCGCTCTCGGCGAAGTGGATGAGGAGCGGCGCCTTGATGCTTGCAACCTTCTCGGAGGGCGGTGCGGTGCCATAGAACGCAACCGCGGCTCGGAGGTCCGGCAAACGAGTCGCCAGGAAATTGGCGATACCTCCGCCGTAGCAGAAACCCACGACACCAAGCTTCCCATTGCTCTCCGGGAGCGCCTTCGCGAAGCTCGCTGCCATGACGAAGTCTTCACGGGTCTTGGCTTGGTCTAGCTTCGCGAATAGCTCGCGCGCCTTGTCCTCGTCGCCGGGATATCCGCCTAGCGGAAAGAGCGCGTCCGGCGCGAAAGCGACGAAATGTTCGAGCGCAAGGCGCCTCGCGACATCCTCGATATGAGGATTCAGTCCACGGTTCTCGTGGGCTACGAGCACGACAGGCAGCTTGGCCCCAGTCGTGGACGCAGGTCGTGAGAGATACCCGCGCCCCTTGCCGTAGCCTTGCGGCGAAGCAAACTCGACATACTCGGCCTTGATGCGGGGATCCGCCTTCGGCACCTGCTGCGCCTCGGCAAACCGCGGGCCGAGAGCCTCGAGAAGACCGGCCGCGGTGATCCCGCCGCCCGCGAACTTGGCCGCGCCGTCCAGAAACTCACGGCGATCGATGATGTTGTGAACGTACTTGTCGAAAAGGCTCAACACCTCCGGATGGAAGTCGCTCGCCTTGTGAGACTTTCCGTCTGTCATGTTGACCTCTTTACCTACGGTGAAGAGCGAGAGTCAACGCGGGCCGCCATCGTTTCAGGGAGAGGGCGTTCAGGAGCAGGGCGCGGCCGGTCATAACGTCGCCGTCATTGTTCCAGGCAAGTATAGTCGGCAGCTTGCAAGGCGAAACCGATGGGCTCTAAGCCAATCGCGGCGAGCGACGCGTCGTCGAGCACGGCGCTCGACGAGCTCTACGCCGCTCGGTTCGACGCCTTCGTTTCGCTCCGTCGCGAGCTCGGCGCAAGGCTTCGTGCGGCTGGGGATGTCGCGGGGGCCCGACGAGTGCTCGAGGCCACCAAACCCACGCGAACCGCCTGGGCGCTCAATCAAGTCGCGCGACGGCATCCGGAGCACGTGACGGCCATCCTTCGATCGCGGGAGGCCGCCGCGAGGGCGCAGAAGAGCGGCGACTCCAGCACCATCCGCGAGCTCACTCGCCAATACCGCGATGCCGTCGCGGAAGCGGTACGCGCAGTCCGAACAATCTTGGCCTCGGACGGTGTTACCCTCTCGGCCCATCAAGCGCGCCGGGTGGGCGAGACTCTTCAAGCCCTAGCGACCGACGCGGCCGAGCGCGAGAAGCTCACGACTGGACGTCTCACACGCGACGTGGAGGTCGAAGATCCATTCGCCGCAATCGACGTAGGTCCGAGCACGCGCCGGCCGAAGGAAGGCCAGGCCATTCGAGATCCTCCATCGACAAGGCGTGCCGAAGGGCAGGCCGCTCGCGCGCGCGAGGCCGAGCGCGCCCGCGAGGCACGGATCGCCCAAGACAAGCAGCGCGTCGCCGAGGAAGCTCGGGCTCGCATAATGGAGCTTGACCACGCGGTCGCCATGGCTCGGAAGACCGCGATGCAAGCCGAGCGTGAGGTGAGACAGGCGCAGTACGAAGCCGACAAGGCCCAACGAGGCCTTTCGGAGCTGGAGAAGAAGTTGGAGCGGGCTAGGGAGACGTTGAAGAGGACCCCGAGTTAGGATCCGCATAGACGTCCTAAGGCCGCCGCCTATTGAGCCGAGCGTTGCGGACGCCGGGGCCGTCGACCGGCAAAAGCACGAGCGCAATGACGGTCTCGCCCTCGGGGCCGAGCTTGCACTCCACGCGATACGACCGAAGGCCGAGCCCGCGAGCCAATTCGAGCACGGCGTCATGAAGCGCCCAGGTTTGAACGTGCATCCCCGTTAGCTCCGCTGTTGACGCGCGAGCCGTGCGGCTTCGCGACGGTCGAAGGTCGAGGGCGGACCCCATTCGTCCGGGGTTCGGGGGGGAATGAGGACTGCGATCACGAGCTCCCCGTGGGCGTTGACCTTCACGTCCACGCGCGCTGCCAAGAAGCCGACTTTCTTGGCTAAATCATCTATTTGTCCCATGAGCACCCGCGCGGCTGCTATGGTCAGGTTCATAGATGCACGTTTGTACAGTGTTAGGCCGACGTCAAGAGAGACGGCCCGGGCACACGGAAACGCCGGCAAGGTGCCGACGCTCATCTTTCGGCCAACGACTCAGCGGGCTC
>Ga0302325_10001558_pt1 | contig 58284 bp, 48 predicted proteins | sample Palsa_T0_2_FD_201948 | JGI IMG/M metagenome (GOLD analysis project Ga0302325, IMG submission 201948) | Peat permafrost microbial communities from Stordalen Mire near Abisko, Sweden - Palsa_T0_2 | ecosystem: Environmental > Terrestrial > Soil > Palsa > Peat permafrost | place: Sweden: Abisko... | reverse complement strand
GTAATGACACGTTGGTTCATTTCTCCGCGACTGGCGGCCATCCGATGCCGGAGACCGTGAGAGTTAGGGCAGGACACCCCGTGGCTGAAAACGGTTAATCAGTCTGGCTGTGAGAAGTCCGACATCGGCGGCGCCAGCATTGAACGACGTTATGGCATTCATGCAAACACAGGTGAGGAAAAACAAAATCCAGCGTGCTGCTTCTCGGCGATAGGATCGTTAAGGGAAAGGTCCAGCGCGTGCTCGCTGAAAACGAATATCCAAACTACGTTAAGCTTGACACCACTCCTGGTCATCCACGGCGCCCTTTGGCCCCGATGGCATCGACCGGAACAAGTATATTCCCCCCGGCGAATGCGTCGTTGAATACAAGCTGCGCTCCGAGTCCTCGGTTACTGCCGATGTTAAGGCGTCGGTAGTAGGCGCGACCGCGCCTCCCGACGAAGCCTTTTTTTACTTCGTAGCGCCGCTGAGTGCAATATTGCTCTGGGCCGCGTTGGGTTCGGTTGGCGGGGCGTTTGCCTCAGGCACGCGCAACGATGGAGGCTCCGGCAAATGCAAAGCTAAGGACTGGCTGGTGTGGCTGCTCTGTGGCATTCTCGGGGGCGCGACGGTGCTTTCTATTATTACGGCATTCTGAAGCAACTGCCCCAATTTCCGAGCGGGAATGGATTCCCTTTCTTGCTCGGCTTGGCCGGCGGTTACCTTGGCCGCGAGGCCTTAGCCGGTGTCGCAAATCTCATCTTCCCGCGCGTTCCGGGCTCAGCGGGTAGGCATACCTAGCCACGAAGAAAAGCGCGCCCGCAGGTTGACCTTGATTCGGAGTGCAGATAGCCGAGGTGATTCATTCAGGCCGAATCTGCTCGCCAGATGGTGAGAGCCAGTCAACGGCCGGGGCGAAACCGTGACCGACGTTGGCAAACGCGAACAGGAAGCCGGCAGCTTGCGGAGCCTGCGTCACGTTCCGGAGGTTCCCAGCCCATTGAAAACCGGGTTATGATCTGACAATGGCCGCGCGGGTCACCCGCCCTCCAGCGGCCATGAAAACCCGATGAACACTTTCCCCATACTGCTCGGCGCCGTATGCCTGTACGCGATCGCTTACCGGTATTACAGCGCCTTCATTGCCGCCAAGGCGCTGGCGCTGGACGACCGGCGCGTTACGCCCGCGCATCAGTTCCGGGACGGCCACAACTTCATCGCTTCGCCCAAATGGGTGCTGTTCGGGCACCACTTCGCGGCGATCGCCGGGGCCGGCCCGCTGGTGGGTCCCACGCTGGCCGCGCAGTTCGGTTACGCCCCCGGGTTGCTCTGGCTGCTGGTGGGCGCGGTACTGGCGGGTTGCGTGCAGGATTTTACGGTGCTGGTGGCGTCGGTGCGCCACCGCGGCCGCTCCCTGGCCGATATCGCGCGCACGGAGGTCAGCCCATTCGCCGGCCTGGTAACCATGATTGCGGTGCTATTCATTCTGCTGGTGTCGTTGGCCGGCCTGGGCATCGTGGTGATCAACGCGCTGGCGGACAGCCCGTGGGGCGTCTTCACCATCGGCGCCACCATTCCCATCGCCCTGGTCATGGGGGTGTGGATGTTCAAGCTGCACAGCGGCAGGATCAGCGTCACCGGCCCCAGCATCTTCGGCGTGGTATTGCTGATCGCCGCGGTGATCGGCGGCCGCATGTTCGCGCAGTCGAGCGGCGCCGGCGCGCTGACTCTGTCGCCGCACCAGATCACCCTGCTGATGGCGGCCTACGGTTTCATCGCCTCCGTGCTGCCGGTGTGGCTGTTGCTGGCGCCGCGCGATTATCTGTCCACTTATGTCAAACTGGGAACCATCGCCGCGCTGGTGATGGGGGTGTTCTTGGTACATCCGGCCATCCGTTTTCCGGCGTTCACCAAGTTTGTGGACGGCGGCGGTCCCATCATCAAGGGCAAGCTCTTTCCCTTCTTGTTCGTCACCATCGCTTGCGGCGCGATTTCCGGTTTCCATGCGCTGGTTTCCTCCGGCACCACGCCCAAGATGCTCGACAAGGAGACCGACGCACGCTTTATCGGCTATGGCGCGATGATGGCGGAATCGCTGGTGGGCGTGCTGGCCCTGATTGCCGCCACCTGCATGTATCCGGGCGATTATTTCGCCATCAACAGCACGGCGGCGGAATTCGGAAAGCTGGGGCTGCACCCCGTGAATCTGGATCTGTTCTCGCGCGAAGTGGGCGAGAAGTTGGCCGGGCGCACCGGCGGGGCCGTCTCCCTGGCGATCGGCATGGCCCAAATCTTCCGCTGCCTTCCGGGCATGGACAGGCTATTGGCCTATTGGTATCACTACGCCATCATGTTCGAGGCGCTGTTCATCCTGACCACTATCGATGCCGGCACGCGAGTGGCTCGCTATGTAATGCAGGAACTCCTCGGGCGCGCGCACAAGAGCTTCGCCGATACGGCGTGGGTGCCCGGCAACCTGATGGCGACTTTCCTGGTCGTGCTGGGCTGGGGCTACCTCATCTATACAGGCAACGTCTCGACGATCTGGCCCCTGTTCGGTATCGGCAACCAGTTGTTGGCTACGATTGCATTGGCAGTGTCGACCACCTTCCTCATCAATATGGGGAAGGCGAAATATGCTCTATTGACCGGCATTCCGATGGTTTTCGTGGGCGTGACCACGGTGACCGCCGGAGTTCTTTCGGTGAAAAACATCTTCTGGCCGCTGACCTCCAAGATCGGCCAGCAACTCACCGGATACCTGGATTCCATGCTGACGACCATCTTTATCGCGGGAGTACTTCTGGTAGTCTGCGGCGCGATCCGCCGTTGGATAGCCGTTCTCCGCGGCGCGCCGGCTCCGGCGGAGGCTTTCGGACCGCCCGTGACGCCAGATGGGGGCGTGCGTATGGGCTGCTGTTAAGGATGCTGCGCAAACTTAATCAAAACCCCCAGTACTTTTGGTAAAACCGATGATAAACTTCTGCCGACCCTACTTAGAACTGGCCAGACATACCTTAAGAAAGAAGTCCGCTGGATTTTGCCCTCGGTGGATCCGCGTCTGATGGATTCGTACGCAAGGCTATCATTGGCAAAGCATTGGCAAAGCATTAGCAAGGTACTTCCGCCTCGGGACGCCGCGGCCGGACTCGGAAATCTCCCGAAACAGCGAATCGCCAATACGGCCGGACCGACGCGGTCAGCGAGAGTCTTCCGTCTAGTTCTACCGCTCCCATGAGTACTTCTGAGCAGGTCAAATTCAAATAAACCGTTGTTCAATTATGAATTGACGGCAAGGAACCCCGAAAAACCCTAAAGCGACCCCTGATGTGGTCCCGCAAACACCGTATTTTCGGTTTAAGGGACATTCGTACTAGGACTCCAAAGCATAGGAGGCAGGGTACTTGGGAATTAGCGGCGCTTCATTGACAACTGTAATAAAGTCGGCGATGATACATATTCGGGCACGACCTAGCGCCTTCACGCGGACCGCGGAAATAACAGTCGATGTGACAGAAGGGGCCGAAGGCTGCCCTCGAAGCTCCCGATGAGATCTACGAGTGGAACCGATATTTAATATAAGAAATGAAAATTCGCTGGAGCGGATACCAAGAATCTCGCGTCGGCAATGCGCGAGTCCTGTAATTCCATCGAGTGTATTTGCGGGGCTGCAATGAATTTGACTCGGAGCAGGACGAAAGTAGTCTACTTTCGCGTGAGCGAAGCGGAGTTTGAAAGGTACATGGCATTCTGCCGGGCGCAGGGATTACGAAGCATCTCCGATTTGGCGCGCGCCGGCCTGGAGATCCTGGTCGCCGAAGAAGGCGGATATACACTCTCCGGCTTGACCGAGCGAGTGACTGCCTTGAGCGGACTGATTTCAGGGTTGTCCGGAACAATCCAAGGCCTCACCGAAGTCGTCGGCAACAACAAGGTTGGCGGCGCGCCGGGAAAGTAACTTTAGAGGAACCGATGATGCATAATGGGATACTCAATGCTGCGTGGTATGCAGTGGCGGTGCGCAGCAACTATGAACGGATCGTGGCGCAGAGCCTGCGCCAAAAGGACTACGAGGTTTTCTTGCCGGCGTACCTGGCGAAGCGCCGCTGGTCGGATCGCACGAAGGTGGTCGAGTGCGCCCTTTTTCCCGGCTATTTATTCTGCCGGATGGACTTGCGGGAGCGCGTGGCTTTGTTGAACACGCTGGGTGTGGCATCGATCGTGGGTATCGGCAAGTGCGCGGTTCCGGTGCCGGACGATGAGATTGGGGCGATCCAAAGAATTGTCGAATCGGGTCTGCCGGTAGCGCCCTGGCCGTTCCTGAAGGCCGGCCAGTTCGTGTACATCAATCACGGGCCTTTGGCTGGGGTGGAGGGTATCGTAATCGCCTCCAAGAATCGCAGCCGGCTGGTGGTATCGGTGGAGATGCTGCGGCGCTCCGTGACGGTGGAAATCGAGAGCGATTGGGCGGAGCCCAGCAAGCCGGCCTACTCAAGAAGCAGAGAGTATACGGCCGCGTGACAGCCGCCGTGTACAAAGATGGGCGACTGTGAGGGGTGAATCGTTGTGAGCGTTCTTCAAATGCAAGTGAGTAATTCCGCGATTTCGGCGCGCTCGGTGGTCCGGGCGCTGTGGAAGTGGAAGTCGCTAATCGGGGCGCTGTGGGCGGCCGGCATAGTGCTGAGCATGGTGGTGCTCTTCAGTCTGCCGCGGATCTACACCTCCGACGCGCTGATTCTGGTGGAATCGCAGAAGATTCCGGAGAACTTCGTAGCGCAGACCGTCCAGACCGGACTGGAAGAGCGGCTCGATCAACTCAAGCAGCAGGTACTCAGCCGCGAGCGTCTCTGGAGCCTGATCCAGGAATTGAACCTGTATCCCGCGCTGCGCAAGAAGCGGGCCATGGAAGAAGTTCTGCAAGCGATGCGCCACGATATCACGATCGGTCTGGAGCGGGGCTGGAGCGCCAACCGGCCGGGCGCCTTCCGGGTGACGTATCGGGCGTTCTCACCCAAGATCGCCGCCCAGGTGGCGAACCGGGTCGGCAACTTCTTCATCACTGAGAATCTGCAAGAGCGCGAGCAAGAGGCCAACGGCACTTCGCAATTCCTGGAGAGCCAGCTCGAAGGCGCCAAGAGCAATTTGCAGGAGCAGGAAGGCAAGCTCCGCGAATTCAAAATGACGTACAATGGCGAGTTGCCTGAGCAGGAGCTGGGAATGTTGGCGGCGAACGGGCAGAACAAGGCGGAGTTACTGGGCATTCAGGACTCCATCGGGAGAGCGCAACAGAACAAGCTGATCTTGGCGAGTTCGCTGGCGATGGCCGAGGAGAGCGTCAGCCGGCTGCAGGATCTGGTCCGGCGGCGGGCAACGCAGGATACGTTGGTGGGCGCGGCGGGCGACGCCGGGCAGCCGCCCCCCCAGGGGCCGCGCGCGGACTTGGCGCGCACGCGCGCCAAGATCGGCACGCTCCGGCTGCGCTACCGCGATAGCCACCCGGAGATCCAGGCGCTGTTGCAGGAACAGGCGGCGCTGGAGAAGGCCGTAAAGCAGGAAGCGGCCGCGAGTGCCGGCAATCCCCCCGCGTCTAACGACCGGAAAGGTGCAACTGCCATACCGACTGCGGCAAGCGTGGCGAACAACGACCCTACCCTGTTGATCGAGAAGGAGAAGGTCGCCAGCCTGAAGTCGCAGATCGCGCTGACCGACCGCGATATCGAAGACCTCGAGAAGCGGCAGGGAGCGGTGCTGCGGGACGTCGGCGCGGTCCAGAGCCGGATGGACAAGCTGCCCATGCGGGAGCAGCAACTGGCCAGCCTGACGCGCGATTATGAAGCCAGTAAAGCGAACTACAAGTCGCTGCTCGACAAGAAGCTGGCCGCGGAAATGGCCGCCAACATGGAACGCTGGCAGAAGGCGGAACGCTTCGTGATGCTGGATGTCGCGCGCATACCGGAAAAACCGGCATCGCCGAATGGGCTGGTGGTCATGACCGGCGGAGTGCTGCTGTCGCTAGCGATGGCCGCGGGCATCGCCTTTCTATTGGAAACCAGACGGAACGTCTTTCTGGGCGAATGGGAACTGCCGCCCGGTACGGTGGTTGTCGGCAGGGTGCCGAAGATGCTGGTCGAGAATCCGCAGAGCTGAGCCATTATGTATCTAGAGTCATTTGGTCTAAAGAAAAATCCGTTCAGCCTCACGTCGGATCCGTCGATGCTGTATTTCACGGATTCGCACCGCGAGGCGTTGGTCGTGCTTTGTTACGGCCTGCTGGAGCGCAAAGGACTGATCCTGCTGATCGGACACGCGGGCACGGGAAAGACGACCCTGCTGGCCCGGGCGGTACTGGGGCTGCCTCCCAGCCGGGTCCAGTTTGCATCCATCGTCAACCCCACCTTCAGCGCGGCGGAGTTCATGGAGACCGTGCTGTTGGGCTTCGGCATTCGGGAGATTCCGGCCAGCAAGCCGCAACGGCTGGCGCGATTGGAGAAACATCTGCTGCAGACGCAGATGGAAGGCAAGGTTGCGGCGCTGATTGTGGATGAAGCCCATAAGCTGAGCGTGGATGCGCTGGAAGAAATACGGCTGCTGGGCAATCTCGAAAGACGGTCCGAAAAGCTGCTGCAAGTCATTCTGGCCGGCCAGAGCGAACTGGCCGCGACGATGAACCGCGACGATTGCGTGCAATTGAAGCAACGCGTGTCGCTCCGGGTGATGCTGCGGCCTTTGGCGCCGGAGGATGTAGGCCAGTATATCGCGTGCAGGTGGGCACGGGCCGGCGGCCGCGAGCGGGCTCCGTTTTCGCAGCAGGCCGTGGAACTGACCGCGCGTGTGTCACAAGGCATTCCCCGCCTGATCAACGTGGTTTGCGATAACGCTCTGATCGTGGCGTTCGGCGAGCAAAGCCGCGTGGTGGAGGCCAGCCACGTGAGCCAGAGTTGCCTAGAACTGGATCTGCTGGAAGGCTCGGCGGAGGAAATTTCGGATGCGGAACTGATCACGGATTTCCAGAAACATGCGCCGAGGAAAAAAGTCGGTACGGCCGGCCGGTAAACGGCGGATCGAGCAGCCGATCGAGTAAAAGGTGACACCATGGGCAAGATTTTGAAAGCGCTGAAGACCGCCAACGGAGATGTCCCGGAGTTGGTCTTGCACTGCCTGGACGAACCCGGTCACGAGGCGTCCGTGGCCCGCGCCGCGACGGCGCGGCAATTGAACGGCCGGCGCGGCGGGCCAGCCTCCGTAGTGGAGCCTATCTTCGAAAAGTCATCCGTGGTCCGGTTGCCGCAACGGAAAGAGAGCCACGATCAGCCGGAAGAACCCGAGGAAAGCTGGCGGGAAGCGCCGGAGATGGCGCCGATACCCGGCCTCGCCGATACCCGCACTCAGCCGCGAGTCAGGCGGGTGTCTTTTCAGATTTCAGATTCACGCCCGCTGCTATCGCCTAAGCAGGAAGACCGGCGCGCCGCCGAGCAATACCGAATCATTCGCACCAGGATCTTCCATCAGCTTCCGGGATCGTCCATCACCGTGATCGCCAGTCCAGGAATGGGCGATGGAAAGACCGTCACGGCGGTGAATCTGGCGGCGGCGCTGGCGCATAAAAGCGAGGATCGAGTCCTCCTGATCGATGCGGACCTCCGCCTGTCCAAGGTTCATGAACGCCTGGGCGTACCCAAGACGCCAGGCTTGGCGGAGGTGCTTTCCGGCGCGTGCACGCTGGAAGATGCCATGCTCCGCGTGGAGCAAATGCCCAACTTCTATATCCTGCCCGCCGGAGAGGCGGAGGTCAATCCGACCGAATTGCTCGACTCCTCCAACTGGCGTGCGCTGCTGGCCCGGCTACGGGAAGAGTTCCAGCGCACGATTGTGGACTCTCCGCCGGTGGAAGCCGTGGCGGACTACGATCTGATCGCCTCAAGTTGCGATGGAGTGGTTCTGGTGGTGCGTCCCGACCACACCAGCCGGCCGCTTCTGACGCGCGCCCTTACCAAGGTAAAAAGCAAACTAATTGGCGTTTTGATCAACGACGTGGAGGATTGGTTCCTCTGGAAGCGTGGATCGTCCAGCTACTATTACTATCAGGGTGGCGCGCAGGGCAAAGTAGGATCCAAGGCGGCCAAGTGATAAACCTCGTCTGGAAGGCCCGCCCAAGTCTCCAGCAAGTGTGGGCGCACCTGTTGCAAGCCAGCGGATGTCTGTGGTGGGCGGAGCGCCAGTTGCGCCGCCGCGGCGCGGTCATGGTATTGACGTTCCACCGGGTCCTGAACGATGCGGAATTCCAGCGCACGTGCAGCTTGCCTGGGATCGTGATCCGCCGCCGGACGTTCGAAAAACTTGCCGGCTACGTGGCCGGAAAGTACGCAGCGGTGGATTTTGCCGAGGCAATCGAAGCGCCGGCAGGCAAGCTGCGCGTGATGTTCACATTAGACGACGGCTGGAGGGACACCTACACGAATGCGCTGCCCGTCATGCGCACCCGTGGGATACCGGCAACGGTATTTGTGTGCCCCGGGCTGGTGGGGCGCACACTCCCGTTCTGGCCCGAGTTGGTGGCCTGGTTGTTGGGCCAGGCCTCTCCACCGGTCGCCCGCACGGAGGTCGAGTCGCTCATCGAGACTTTGAAGGCCTACACCACGGAGCACCGCCAGCAGTATATCGCGCGCCTCTATGAGCTGCATGCGCCCGTGAATGGCAGTGACGCATACATCGGCGACCGGACCGTATCGTGGGACGACATTCGGGAGATGGATGCGGCGGGCGCCAGCTTCGGCTGTCACACACATACACACCAGATTCTAACGACGGTGCCGGAGCAGGCTGCCCGGCAAGAGATTCGCAAATCCAAGGGCGCCATAGAAGCGGCGTTGCACAAGCGTTGCGACTTATTTGCCTATCCCAACGGGAACTCCTCCACGGCCACCCGGCGCATCCTGGGCGAGGAAGGTTTCACCGCCGCGTTCACCACTGAAAGAGGAGCGTGGACCAGCGGCAGCGATCGGATGGCCATTCCCAGAGTCAACGTGTGCGAGGCGGGCGTGGTGGGCCTCGCGGGCCGGTTCTCGCCGGCGATGTTCCAATACAGCGTGTTCTGGAAGGCTTGGCGCGCCATGCGGGGCGACCGGCGTCTTCCGGTGAAACCGCGCCGCGAGGCGGTCCCCAGCGAAGCGCCAGTCCGGACCGGCTTCCCGATCCGATAATACAAACACTCCGTGACCATTCTCCAGTTAATCAGCACCGAGGGATACTACGGCGCCGAGAGCATGCTGCTGGCGCTCGCGCGGACATTGCCGGCGCTCGGCTGCGGCAGTATCGTGGGAGTCTTCGGCGATGCGGGCGCGCGGCATGGCGAATTGGCAGCACGCGCGGCGCAGCTTGGCCTCAAAGTGGAAATCGTGCGATGCGCCGGACGATGGGACTGGAAGACAGTAGGCCGCATTCGCGCGCTGGTGGTGGCGCACGGGGTGGATGTGCTGCATACGCATGGATACAAGGCCGATGTGTATGGCTATGCGGCGGCATGGCCGAATCGCGTGCCGCTGGTGGCGACGTGCCACAACTGGCCCAGCCGGCTGCCGAGCATGCGCGCCTATGCCGCGATCGACCGGTTGGCGTTGCGGCATTTTGACAGAGTCGCCACGGCGTCAGGCCCGGTGACTGAGATTCTGAAGCGCTGGAGGGTTCCGGCCCACAAGTTGAAGACGATCCCCAACGGCGTCGATATGGAGCCATTCCGCAGTGGAGCCGGCGAGGCGGCGCCGTCGCTGCGCAAGGAATTCGGCGCCGGTTCGGAACGGCTGGTCGGCTTGGTGGGAAGACTGGTGCCCGACAAAGGAGGCGCCTTACTGCTTTCCGCGGCGCGGGCCGTGCTGGCCGTGTTTCCGAATACGAAGTTCGTATTTGCCGGCGACGGTCCGGCCCGCGCCGACTGGGAAGCATTGGCCGGGAGGCTGGGGATCGCCTCCCAGGTTGTGTTCGCCGGGAGACGGGACGACATGCCCGCCGTCTATGCCGCGCTCGACATAGTGGTCCTGCCATCGTTCAAGGAAGCCATGCCCATGTGCCTGCTCGAAGCGCTGGCCGCCGCAAGACCGGTGGTCGCCACGGCGGTGGGCGCCATCCCCAAGGTAATCGTTCCGGGAGTTACCGGATTGCTCTGCGAGCCCGGAGATGTCGACGCACTATCGACAGCCATACTGCGGCTGCTCCGCGATCCGGAACTTGGGCGCACGCTGGGAAGCCGCGGGCGCGCGCACGTCGAGCGGAATTTCGCCGCCGAGGTGGTGGGCCGGAGTTACATGGGCTTATATCAAGAGGCATTAGACGAGCATTGCCCCCCGGCGGAAGTTCCGGTTGTGTGGCAACGGAGCCGCCCATGACCGCAGGGAATCCGGTACAACTTACGATCATCGTGGCCTGCCGCAACGAGAGAGGACACATCCGCCAGTTCTTGGACTCGCTGCTGGCGCAGGATATGTCCGGCACCTCATGGGAAGCGATTGTGGCCGATGGCATGAGCGGCGATGGCACGCGCGAAATCTTGCTTGAGTATGGCGCGCGCCATCCGGAGTTGCGCACCATCGACAATCCGCGGCGGGTGGTGTCGCCGGGTCTGAACGCCGCCATTCGCGCGGCGCGCGGCGCGATCGTCATTCGCATGGATGCGCACACCTCGTACGCTCCCGACTATTGCCGGCGATGTGTGGCGGAACTGGAGCGCACCGGCGCGGACAACGTGGGCGGCCCGGCGCGGACCCGTACACAAGGGACCCGCGCGCGCGCTTTCGCCGCGGCCTATCATTCCCCGTTTTCGACCGGCGCCCGGTTTCACGACGAGAATTACCGGGGTTGGATCGATACCGTGCCTTATGGCTGCTGGCGCAAGGAGACGTTGGAGCGCCTCGGCCTTTTCGATGAGACGCTGGTGCGCAATCAGGACGATGAGTTGAACCTGCGGTTGACTCGGGCCGGCGGGAAGATCTGGCAAAGTCCGGATATCGTGTCCTGGTATTCACCGCGAGCTACTCTGACAGCCCTGTTCCTGCAATACTTCCAATACGGATTCTGGAAAGCGGCTGTGGTTCGCAAACACAGGCTTCCGGGGTCGTGGCGGCACTTAGTGCCGGTAGCGTTCGTGCTGGCCAACATCCTGCTGTTGGCGGCGTGCATCGTCACGGCGGCCGCCGGCGCCAGAGGATTCGCAGTGGCCGGCGGTTTATGGCTGGCGCTGGTGCTGGCGTACGCCGCGGCCAATGTAACGGCGTCCTTCTTCGCCGCACGGAAGTCCGGCTGGACTACGCTCCCCTATCTGCCGGCCGTGTTCACCGTTTATCACTTCTCCTGGGGCCTCGGTTTTCTGGCAGGTTTCCGCTGGTTTCTTCCGGGCGCAGCGCAGCCACTGACTAATAAGTCCTTCTTCACGCGGATTTCGCGCTAACCACTCCGGAACTATATATATGCGCAGGTCAGTCGACATCCTCGCCGCTGCGGTGGCGCTCGCCGCGTTGAGCCCGCTCCTGGCGGCCATCATGCTGGCCGTCTTCATCTCGTCTCCCGGCAGCCCCTTTTATGGCGGCTGGCGGGCAGGCCGGGATGGACGGAACTTCAGGATGTGGAAGTTTCGCACCATGATCGCCGGCGCCGCGAAAATGGGACCGATCACCGGCAAGAACGACGCGCGAGTCACGCCGCTGGGCCGCATCCTGCGCAAGACCAAGCTCGATGAGCTGCCCCAGTTCTTCAATCTTCTGCTGGGTGACATGACACTCGTCGGGCCGCGGCCGGAGTCGCCCGAGATCGTCGCGTTGTATACGCCGAGCCAACGTGCAGTACTTGCGGTCAAGCCCGGCCTCACCGGAAAGGTACAACTGGTTACCGGCGATGAGTCCGAAACGATCCCGGAGGGCGTGCCGGCCTATGACTATTACTTGGCCCACTTAATGGATCGCAAGCTTCGAATGGATCTCGACTATCTGCGCGGACGCACCGTCTTCACGGATGTCAAGATCGTTCTGGCCACGGCGGGTCTGGTGTTCCGCGCATTCGCCGGGCGTTAACCGAATCAAATTCATTGGAGGACATTCTTATGCAATCTAGTATTGAAGTACCCTATCACCGTCCCAGCATTGGAGACGAAGAGATCGACGAAGTGGTGCGCACGCTCAAATCCGGATGGCTCACTACCGGACCCCGCACCGCTCAGTTCGAACAGGAATTCGGCGCATATGCCGACGTTCCACACGCGCTGGCGGTGAACTCGTGCACCTCCGGACTGCACCTGGCGCTGGCGGGGCTGAATATCGGCCCAGGGATGGAAGTGATTACCACCCCGCTGACGTTCTGCGCGACGGTAAACACGATTATCCATACCGGAGCGACGCCCGTGCTCGCGGATGTGGGCGCCGACGGAAACATCGATCCCGCCTCCATCGCGTCGCGCATCACGGACAAGACGCGGGCCATCGTTCCCGTACACTTCTCCGGCTTGCCGTGCGACATGGACGCCATCTGGTTCCTGGCGCGGCGGCACGGCCTTGACGTAATCGAGGATTGCGCGCACGCGGCGGGCGCATTTTACCAGGGCGGGCACGCCGGCGCGGCCCATCCGTCGACTGGTGAACACAGCGCCGCGTCGGTCTTTAGCTTCTACGCGGTGAAGAATCTGACTACGGGCGAGGGAGGCATGGTGCTTACGCACGACGCAGAACTGGCCTCCCGGATGAAGATCCTGTCTCTGCACGGAATCAGCAAGAACGCCTGGAACCGGTATTCGGATCGAGGACACTGGGCCTACGAAGTACTGGAGTCCGGCTACAAGTACAACATGAGCGACATTCAAGCTTCCATTGGGATTCACCAACTGAGAAAGCTGGAAGGTTTCATCGAGGCCCGCGCCCGGTTCGCGGAGTTATACAACAGCCTGTTGGCGGATGTGGAGGAAGTGGAGCTGCCGGGCGGCAAGCCGGATTGCCGGCATGCATGGCATCTGTACACACTGCGCCTCAATCTCAACCGTCTGGAGATCGGACGCGACGAATTTATCGAACAACTCAGGGAGCGCGGAGTGGGCACGAGTGTGCATTTCATTCCCATCCCGCTGCATCCGTTCTTCGCCGCGCGCGCCAAGCTGCGGCAGAATCGTTGCCCCAACGCCCTGGACCTCTATCCCCGGTTGATTTCCCTGCCTCTGTTTCCGGCCATGACGGAGGCCCAGGTCCGTTATGTAGCGAAAGCCGTCCGGGAGATTGCCTGGAAATCGCGCAAGAAGCAGTGGGCCGCCATGGCCGCGGCGGGCGACTAACGCTCTGGTAAACAAGAAATGGTGGAGCATTAATATGAAACCGGCAGGCATCGCCTCGGGCTTTTTGCGAATTACGCTTCGCATGATAGCCGACTTCCTCATCGTGCAGACAGCCATGTTGGCTGCGCTAATAGTAGTGGCTCTGCAGTTCCAGACGGGTTCGGAATCGTCCGTTCGCGTGGGACTGGCGGAACTGCGTCACTATTACTTAACGTTGTTTCTGCCTCTGTCGCTTCTGTTTCCGGGTTTTTACGCCCTCAGCGGCATGTACACAACGTCCCGCACTTACAGCACGGCGCTGGCGCTGCGCCGGGCGGCATCCAGCGCCGGCATCGCCGCGCTGGGCATGTTGTCCGTCAGCTTTCTGCTGCCCAGGTCGCAAACCCTGCCGCGCATGGCGGCGCTGGTTTTTTCGGCGCTGGTGATTGCCGGCACTCCGGGCATCCGCTGGCTGAAGCACACCTTGTTTGAGCATGAAAAAGCGGAGCGTCCCGCGACAGTCGCGCGCGGCGAGTTGGTATTGGTGGTGGGCGGCGCAGGCTACATTGGGTCGCTGGTCGTGCGCGCGCTTCTCAAGCGCGGATTCCGCGTGCGCGTGCTGGATAGCCTGGTCTATGGCGCATCGGCCATCGCAGAGGTGCTCGATCATCCGCGCCTGGAATTCATGCGGGGCGACTGCCGCAACATCCAGGACGTGGTTGGCGCCATGCGCGGCGCGGGCGCGGTGATCCACTTGGCCGCCATCGTCGGCGACCCGGCTTGCGATCAGGACCACAAGACCGCGCAGGAGATCAACTACGCAGCCACCCGCATGATGATCGAAATCGCCAAAGGCGAACAAGTCCAGCGCTTCATTTTCGCCTCCAGTTGCAGCGTGTATGGCGCATCCGAGCAGGTCATGAACGAAAACTCCCAGGTCCAGCCGATCTCGCTGTACGCCGATACCAAGGTCGATTCCGAAGAAGCGCTACTGGCCGCCGCAAATGGCGACTTCCATCCCACCATTCTGCGCTTCTCCACCATCTTCGGATTGTCGCCGCGGCCGCGATTCGATCTGGTGGTCAATCTGCTCACGGCCAAGGCGCTGAAAGAGAGGGTTGTCACCATTTACAACGGCGAGCAATGGAGACCGTTCCTGCACGTCGCCGATGCGGCCGCTGCCATCGTGCGCGTACTCGAAGCGCCTGTCGCGTTGGTAGGGGGGCAGATCTACAACGTGGGCGACAGCCGGCTAAACTACACGCTGACGGATGTGGCGGCTAAACTCGTCAAGTTCTTCCCTCATACTCGCGTGGAACACATCGAAAATGCCGACCGCCGGAGTTATAGGGTCTCCTTTGAGAAGATCAAGGGGCATCTCGGCTTTACCTGTTCCAAGAGCCTGGAGGATGGGATATACGAAATCAAGGCCGCATTCGAAAGTGGACAAATTTCCGATTATGGCGCGGCTTTGTACAGCAATGTCAAGTATTTGAAGCAGTACGGCAGCCCGTTACAGAAGGACTTGCTCGGATCCCAAGTGATGGCGGCTCTGGCGCAGAAAGCATAACGCTCAACCGGAGAATATTGTAATGGACGCCAAATCTCTGTTTGCCTCTACATTACCTCTCCCGCTTCTCATGCGGGCGATGAAGGACCGGCCCTGGCTTGCGCTCCGTTTCAGCGCGCAGATCAGTACTGCATTTCACATGCTCTATCACAGCTCCGCAAACCGGACCTGGAGAAACACCTATTGGATGGGCACGCCGGTCCTGAAAGTGCCCCTCGACCTTTGGATTTATCAGGAGATCTTATTTGAGTTGAAACCGGATCTGCTTATCGAGACCGGCACTTACAATGGCGGCAGCGCGTTTTTCTTCGCATCGATTTTCGATCTGCTCGGCAAGGGCCGCGTTCTGACGATCGACATCGAGGACCGCCCCAATCGCCCCCAGCATCCGCGCATCGCGTACCTGCGGGGATCCTCGATGGCGCCAGAGATCCTGGACACGGTGCGCGGTGCCATCCAGCCCCAAGACAACGTTCTAGTGACGCTGGACGGCGATCACACAGGACCGCACGTGCTGGATGAATTACGGATCTACAGTAAGCTGGTTTCCGTTGGCAGTTACCTGATTTTGGACGATACGAACCTGAACGGCAACCCGATCTCCCGATGGTTTGGACCGGGTCCCATGGAAGCGTGCCGGGAATTCCTGCGCGAAACCGGCGATTTCGAGGTCGACGAGACCCGCGAGAAATTCTACTTGACATACAGCCCCCACGGCTTTCTGAAGAGAGTGCGCTAAGATGCCGCCATTAATATCCGTTATTGTTCCGGCGTTGAATGAAGAAAGCGTCATTGGACGATGTCTGGCTTCGTTGAAACAGCAGAATCTGCCTGCGGACAATTTCGAAGTCATTGTGGTGGACAATGGATCGACGGATCGCACCAGGGAGATCGCGCGGAGTTTCGGCGGTGCGCTGCCCGTTACCGTGCTGGAGAGAAGCGGCGTCCGGATCTCGGCTCTCCGGAACTTCGGAGCGGCCATGGCAAAGGGCCAGTTTCTCGCCTTCCTCGACGCGGATTGCGTGGCGCCCCGGCACTGGCTGCGCCAAACGGCCGATCTGCTGCACGCGGACGATTTTCGAATTATCGGCGCGCAATATCGCATTCCGGCAAACTCATCCTGGGTGGCCAAGGCCTGGTATGGCGATTTGTGGCGGGTGAAAGACGGCCCCGTGTCGTACGTGCCCGGCGGCGACTTGGCGATCGCCCGCGAATTGTTCATGAATCTGGGCGGCTTTGACGAGACTATCGTCACTAGCGAAGACACCGAGTTCTGCGAACGGGCGGCGGCGTCCTCGGTGCCTGTACTGGCAGTACCCTCGCTGAGTGTGGTGCACTTAGGCACACCGCAAACGCTGGCGGGCTTCTATAGGAAGCAATCCTGGCACGGCATCAATGTCCACAAAGTATTTTTGCGGGACATTTTCCACTCGAAGTCGCGCAAGGCGATGCTTTTTGCGGTGTACATGCTGATCGGCATGGCCGCTGCCATCGCCGGCATTTGCGCAGGGGTACTCTCCGGCAGCGCCGCGGAAGCGGCGGCCGGCGCGGCAGTGCTTCCGATGGGCCCGTTGGCGCTGGCCCTGCTCGCCAGCAGAGACCGCAAGAAGTGGCGTCATCTGCTTCCGCTGACCGTGTTATACGCGGCTTACGGACTGGCGCGCGCGATGTGCTTGCTGGGGGTGGGCGGCGCGCGCAAACCTCGCGCCAGCGCCGGCGTTCCGCCCCACGCCGGTCCGGCTACCGAGCTTCTTAGCTAATCCCCACAATTCGTATGTCACTCCACTTTGGCGCCGAAGGATCCATCGGCACACTCCTGTACATCGGCGCCATCGTCGCCGTTCTGGCCAGTATCTTTTGGAGACCGGTGGCAGGCATTCTCTATCTGGTGCCGCTCATTCCGTTGCAGACGGCCCGCTATCGACTCAACGAGTTTCCACTGGGCGCGAGCGTGATCGGCATTGTCCTACTGGCCGTGGCCATAGGGGTCCTCCGGAGAAAGCGGCCCGTTCTACCCAAGACACCGTGGACCGTGCTGATCTGTATATATACGGCTTTTACGCTTGTTTCGCTGATTCTGGGGTCGTTTTATCTGGGCACGTCCCTGCCGTTCCCGGGCAGCGAGAGATTTTCAGTGTGGATGGATTACATGATGATGGCGGCCCTGCTCTTACTGGTAGCGGCCGTCGAGCCGAGCCGCCGGCAGATGCAGGCAATCGTGGTTTTGATGTGTCTCGCCATGCTGGCGCTCGACCGCAACTTCATGAGCACTGTCTCGGGCCGCGATTTCTCGGCCTTCTCATATGAGCTCCGGGATGCGGGCAGCGTGGGTTATGCGGGCATCAACGGGATGGCCGCCTTGGAGGCGCAATTCGGCACGTTCGTGCTGGCTTTGGCGGCCTTCGAAAAACGCCGCCCGATCCAGCTCGCATATTATGCGATAGCCGGTTACTCGGCAATCTGCCTGATGTATAGTCTTTCGCGGGGCGGCTATGCAGCGCTGCTGGCAGGCTGGCTGTTCCTGGGCTTGGCGAAGAAGCGATGGATGCTGGTGGCCCTTATGGCCTTCGTTTTCACGTGGACGGCCCTGGTGCCCAATGCCGTCCGGCAGCGAGTCACGATGACCTATGACGGCGGCGAACTGGATCACTCGTCGGAAACTCGCATCACGCTCTGGCAAGATGCCATGCAGGTGTTCGACTCCAATATCATAGTCGGGTCCGGATTCAACACTTACGCTTACATGCATCGAGTGGGGAACTACGAGGACACGCATAACTTCTTTTTGAAGGTGCTGGTGGAAACCGGCGTCTTAGGCCTGGCGCTGTTCCTCTGGCTGCTGGCCAAGACCTTCAGGGTTGGACTGGCGTTCTCGCGTCGCGCGAAGGATCCCTTCTACGCGTCCCTGGGACTCGGTCTGGCGGGCTGGTTGGTGGCGGCCTTCACCGCGAATCTGTTCGGAGATCGCTGGAACTATTTTCAGATATGCGGCTATATGTGGGTGATCGCGGGCATGGTCGCATACGCACTGAAGGCCGAACAGGCCGAGCCGGCGGGGATCGAAGAAGCCGAAGATCTGGAAGCGGCACTGCCGGACGACGCGGTGTTAGCCTAGTTTTACTCTTGTTCCAAGATTGAATACCTACATGCTTTTGTCACGATCGGTAACCGGTGAAATGAAGAAACTGATCGAGCACTCGTCCCACTATCTGGGGGGGCTGTTCGGCGGCTTGGCGATCGGTTTCATCTCTTTCCCGATCTTCACCCGTATATTTTCGGTCGCCGACTACGGCACGATAGATTTTATCCAGAAGATCCTGCTGGTTCCCACCGCGCTTTCCAAGGCGGGCATGCAAAACTCGGTGCTGCGGTTCTATAACGACAAGGAGTTTTCGTCCAACCGTCAATCCGCCCGGACCTATTACTCGACCATGCTTTTCGGCGTGGGCGCCATGGCGGTGGCCGTGACGCTAATCTTCCTGGTGGCCATGAAGTTTCTGCTGCGGCATCTGATGGGTGGCCCGTTGGCGACTTTGCTCTGTTTTGCATCGGCGCTGATCCTGCTGCGCGCGATCGAATCCATCCTGCTGTCCTTCTTGCGCATCGAGGAGCGTACCGCGGCATACAATGCGGCGTCGGTGCTGATGAAAGCGGCCACGGTCGGCACCGTCTGCGCATTTCTGCCATTGCTCGGCCGGTCCGTGCGAACATACTTATCCGGCACGATGGTAGCGGAATTTGTGTTCGTGCTGGTTCTGGTATTGTGGCTGTTCCGCCGGCGGCTGCTGAGCGCCATCAGTTTCGACCGCGCGCTTTTCCGTTCCGCGATCGGATTCGGCTTGCCGCTGGTCTTCTATGAATTGGCGGGAGTCATCCTGCTGACAGCCGACCGCGCCTTGGTACGGTACTATCTGGGCGCCGATGCCTTAGGTTACTACTCGGTCGCGTATGGCTTGTCCCAGTATGTAAACGATTTGATGACGGTGCCTCTGGGCCTGGCCATTCTGCCGATCTACCTGCGGCTTTGGAAATCCGAGGGCCGCGCCAGGACCACGGAATTTCTGCAGGTCTCGCTCGATTTCTATCTCATGGCGGCTGTCGGCATCTACATGCTGGTGACCCTGGGATCGCATGACGCGCTGCTGCTGCTCGCCTCGCCGAAGTATCTCGGAGCAGACCGGCTGATCCCGTATCTCGTGGGCGGCCTGCTGATCTATACGACGCATGTCTTTCTGTGCGCCGGGTTTCTCATCCGGAAGAAGACGGGCACCATGGCTCTGGCGCTGGTCTGCTCCACGGCTCTGAATGTCGTCTTGAATTGTTTGCTGTTGCCGCGGATGGGCCTGCAGGGCGCGGCGGTCGCGCTGCTGGCGACGCATATCGTCACCATTCTGCTGTTATGGCTGGCGTCGTCTCGCATCCTGCGGATCGGTGTGCGCGCCGGTGCGCTCGCCAAGTACGGCGCCGCCGGGCTGGCGGGCTGGGCGATCGCCTCCCGGATCGCGCTCCCGTCGCACCTGTTCAATGCCGTATCACGGTGCGCTGTGGGCGTCTCGGTGTATGCGGGCGCGCTCTTATTACTGGATTCTCGCGTGCGCTCGTTGCCGTCGTACCTATGGCGAAGTTGGCGTAACGAACCTGTGGTTGCAGCTCTTGCCGACGAGCCGATCCTCAGCGAAATCGCCGCGGAAGAAGAGGAAGTCTGCAAATGACGCCCCGTGTCTGTGTCCTCGTGCCGGCCGATTGTCATTGTGGATGACGGCGGCACGGCCATACACTTGCAGCCGCGCGGTCATGTTCCTGAAGAATTTGCCTGCGGCTGGCTGGTTCGACGAAGCCACGCCGCCCATCGAAGGCCGCGACCTTTTGGTTCTATATGGCCTTGCGCTACGCATATACGCTTATCCGGGCGATAATGGATCGAGTCGTCAGGGTCTGCGCAACGGCAACCCGGTGAGCTTACGCGGGAGTGTGAAAATGGTAAAACCAAGAGGCCCAGCAGGCACGATCGCAGCACAAATCAGGCGGCTCATGGCGTGCGCCGCGCTACTCATGAGCGCAGCGGCGTCCTGGGGCGCAGCCCCGCGTGTGTTCTACACGGACCTGGTCAGCGGCCCGAAATCCGGAGGTCAGAACAACGCCGGCGCTTTCGTCACAATTTACGGCAGGAACTTTGGCGCTGCGCGCGGCACTTCAACGGTAACTGCCGGCGGCGGGCCGGCTGGCGCGTACCCAGTGTGGACCGATACCAAGATCGCGATTCAGCTTGGCGCCGCAGCCGTCACCGGGAACATCGTCGTTACCACGCCCGCGGGCGCTTCCAATGGAGCGCCGTTTACGGTTAGAGCGGGACATATTTACTTCGTCTCGACGAATGGCAACGACAGGAACAGCGGGAAGTATAACTCGCCGTGGCAGACTCTGATGCAGGCCCGCGGCGCCATGCAGCCGGGCGACATTACTTACGTCACGAACGGCGTGGCGCAGACCACCGACGATGGCTCGGGATGGCAAACATCGCTGTTGCTGCGCGGCGGCGGGACGGCCGCGGCCCCCATGGCCTTCGTCGTGTATCCTGGGGCCACCGCCGCCATCGGTAGCGTCACGGGACCGCCTAGCGGCATCCGCACGTCTCCTCAAGGCGCCAATTCTCCGAATTACTGGGTATTCGCGGGCTTCACCTTGCGTGGACAAATCGCCGCCATGGCGCTATGGGGCAGTACGGGCTGGCGGATTGTGGAGAACGATCTCTCGTGTCCCAACGGCGACGGCTCCGAGGCTTGCATGGATACCGTAGAATCCTCCTCCATGGCGTTCTACGGCAACAACGTTCACGATGCCGGTACCGCGACCGCCTCGGCTCTCTATCATGGCGTATACTTCGGCACCGATAGTAATCACCTGGATATCGGATGGAATACGATCGCCCACGTGCACGGCTGCCGAGGCATTCAAATCCATTCGACCCCGCAGAGCGGCGAGCCTGCCTCGGGCCAGAACCAGTACGACATCAGCATCCACGACAACACCATTCACGACACCCAGTGCGACGGCATCATCGTCGACACCATCGATCCGTCCAAAGGACCGATTTCGATATATAACAACGTCATTTATAACGCCGGCGAAGGTCCAGACAATCCCGAGAAGACTGGCGGCTGGTCTTGTATCTACGTTCCAGCGGCCACCGAACGCGGCCCGAAAGGCTCGGGTGTGGTGGATATCTATAACAACACGTTATATGCCTGCGGCACTTTCACTAGCCCGCCGTATGGGAGCGCGAACGCCGGGATCGTATACGGTGGAGGCAACCCGGCGATCTATTTGCGCATTCGCAACAACATCGTCGATCAAACGGCGACCGGCTTGCACCGTTCGGGCGTCCCGTATCTGGTCATTTGGAATGCCACCACGCGCAAAGTCTGCGCGGATAGCGGCGATTGCTCCTGGATTCGGGGATCGAACAACTTGTTCTACGGCAGCGGCGCCGCGCCCCGAAACGCCAATATCACCAGTTCGGTGAATGCCAATCCGCAGTTTTCCGGTTTGTCTCAATGGACTTTCCACCTACAGTCGAACAGCCCGGCGCGGAACAAGGGCGTCAACACCGGTCTCCAAACCGATCGGGATGGAGTCGCGGAAGGCGGCGCCGAGGGCTACGATATCGGCGCTTTTCAGTTCGCGCCGGGCGGCGGCGTCGGGAAGGCCTCCAACTAGGCTAGACAAGGCTGCGCCTCGATATCCCTGCGGGATATGGAAGCCAGGAGTCGGGAGCCAGAAGTCAGAATGGCCACACCCCGACAAACCGTCTAAGCGGAGACCCGCACAAAACAGGGACAATGGAAAGTGGGCGGACGCCCTCGTCCGCGGCCGGCCCCCTGGCCGGCCTCTTCGGGTTGGATAAAGATCTGATTCTCGGGTCTGCCCCGCAAATTAATGCTGAAGCTACTCTGCACTCTGGCCCTGGCAGCCCCGTACCTATGGGCGCAGGCCCCCGTCCTGTTCTTCAGCGATATCACGAGTGGACCCAAGACCGGCGGCGAGAACGGGAACGGCGCCTATGTCACGATTTACGGCAACTATTTCGGCGTCTCCCAGGGCAGTTCCACCGCCACTGCCGGCGGCGGGGTCATGGTCAACTGCAAGATTTGGGGCGCGGCCTGGCTCTGGTATCAGAAGATCGCCTGCCAGCTCGGCCCTGGCGCCGCCAGCGGCAACCTCCTCGTCACCGTAAAGGGACAGTCTTCCAACCCACTGCCATTCGCCGTCGCTTCCGGCAACATCTACTTCGTCTCGACCGCCGGCAGCGACAACAATCCCGGCAGCTTCGCGTCGCCATGGGGCACCCTGTTGAATGCCCGCAACGTCATGCAGCCGGGCGATATCACTTATGCCATGAACGGCGTGTCGCAGCCGGGCGACGACGGCACTGGCTGGGACTCCGCGTTCCTGCTTTCGAGCGGCGGTCAAGGAAATTGGTGTTCCGCCGCAGGCCCGCCGCGGGCCCTGGTGGCCTATCCCGGCGCCACGGTCACCATCGGCAACCCCACCGGCGGCTTGCCGGACTTCGGCCTGCGCACCAGCGACTGTCAAGGCAATTATGTCTTCGCCGGGATCGCCTTTCGCGGCCAGGATCCCGCCCAGCCGAGCAGCGGCGCCCACTACCGGTTTGCCGCCAGCGACATCACCTGTCCCTATACGCAGGGCGCCGGCGGCGCGGCGTGCTTCGCGACCTCGCAGGCGAGTTACATCAACTTCTACGGCAACCATGTCTACAACGCCGGTACTGTGGACGCCTCGGCGCTGTTCCAGGGCGTGTACTTCTCGACCGACAGCAATTACGTAGACATGGGTTGGAACCTGGTGGAGAATGTACACGGCTGCCGCGGAGTGCAGGTGCATTCCTCTCCACTCGGCAGCGGCGGCCCCTCCGACCCGACCGGCCACGATCAGTACTCCATCTCAATTCACGACAACACCGTGCACGACACGCAGTGCGACGGCATCATCGTCGACACCGTGGATCCGTCGCAAGGGCCGGTCTCCGTTTACAACAACGTCGTTTATAACGCCGGCAAGGGGCCCGCCAACCCGGAAGACACCGGCGGCTGGAACTGCATCAATATACCTGGCAGCACGGAGAACGGTCCGAACGGCAGCGGCACGGTGGAGATCTTCAATAACACGCTGTTCGCCTGCGGTACGTTCGTAAATCCGCCCTACTCCAGCGATAACAATGGAATCGCGGAAAATGGCAATGAGCTGGAGGGCGCGCCGGCCATCTACGTCCACAGCCGCAACAATCTGATCTACTCGGTGGCCACGGCTCTTTACCCGGCTGGGGTTCCCTATTTCGTCGTCTGGAACCTGGCGACGGGCGGGTTGTGCGCGAATACGGACATTTGTCCGTGGCTTTACGGAACCAACAATCTGCTGTATGGCGGCGGTCCTCCCGTGACGGATCTGACGGAGATCGTCGGGTCGGTGAATGAAGACCCGCTGGTGGCGAGCACTACGCTCCCCGATTTGCACCTCACCTCCGGCAGCCCGGCAGCCCACGCGGGTTCCATTATCGGTGGCATCGCCGTGTATGGCATTGACAATACGGGGCGCGACCACGACGGGCTTCCGCGGCCGGCGATTCCCGCTATGGGAGCCTATGAGATCGCCCACACCACCGGGGCGACATTGACCGTCGCGTCGGCCACGGCCGGGCAGATCGAGCCGTTCGCCGCCAATTCGATCGTCTCGGCGTACGGCGCCAATCTGGCCGTAGGCACCGCCCAGGCTACTCTGCCGCTCGGAACCACGCTGGATGGCAGCACGGTGACCGTGACCGACTCGACCGGAGTATCGCGCGCGGCGCTGCTGTTCTATGTTTCGCCGGCGCAGATCAACTGTGAGATCCCGGACGGCACGGCGTCCGGCGGCGCGACTGTCACAATCGCGAATATGAATGGAACGATCCAGACCGGCACGATCGAGATCGGCGCCGTTTCTCCGGGGCTGTTCGAGTTGAACGCTTCGGGGCTGGTGGCTGCCTGGGTGCTGCCGGTCGTTTCCGGCGTCGCGCAGAATCTGCAGGCCGTATACCGGTTGAACTCGATCGACGTGGTTGCATTGCCGATCAATCTGGGGCCTTCGAGCGAACAAATCTATCTGGAGCTGTATGGCACGGGCATCCGCAATGCGAAGAATGTGGGCGTCACGGTGGGCGGAGTGAGCGTGCCGGTCTTGTATTCGGGAGCGGTGCCGGGATTTGCGGGGGAGGACCAGGTGAATATTGGACCGCTGCCGCAGTCCCTGGCCGGCCAGGGCAGCGTGAACATCTTGCTGACAGCGGACGGGCAGGCGGCCAACACCGTAAATGTGACGATTCAGTGACCTACGGGTTTGGTCAGAAGGCACACTCGTACTAGGACTCCAAGCCATAGTAGGCAAGGTACTTGGCGACTGGCGGCGGCGCATTGACAACTGTAGTCAAGTCGGCGATGATAGGTTCAGCCGCCGCCTCGCGGATGCACGCGGAACTCGGAAACAACAGCTCGTGTGAGAGAAAGGGCCGAAGGCTGCCTTGATGCCGAAACGACAGCCGGCGCGGTGTCTTGCCCCAATACTGTTCACTATAAGAGCCATGTGCGTGGGGCGGACGATCGTTTTGTGTCGTCTGCCTTATGCGCGCCAGAGTGGCAGACAACAAAAGGCGATGGCGTTGCCCCACAAAGTGACCAGTACTGGGTTTTTTGCCCGGCAGAAACGAGGACCAACCAAGTGATGAGCAATGTGGAGCAACTCGTGGTCCGGTGGCCGCGGGTGGGTGTCACCGATATTTTTCACCGGAACGTAAGCCGTAGGGGAGTGCTGGCCAAGTTGTACGTGCTACTGTTCGGCACGCCGCATCTCGGCACTTTCGCCAACGGCATTTATCTCCGGCGCACAACCAGGCACATGACTCCGGCGTCGGTGTTGGATGCCGGTTGCGGGGACGGCACGCTGGCCTTCTATATGGCGTCCAAGTTTCCCAAGGCCCGCGTCTTGGGAGTCGACATCGGAGAGCAGGGGCTGCATGCGTCCGACAGCACGCTGGATATTTGCGCGAGGGTTCACCGGAGCGTGCCTCTCAGCAACCTGGAATTCCGGCAGTTGGACCTGCGGCAACTGGATGCGCGGGAAGAATTCGACTTCGTGTACAGCTTCGACGTGCTGGAGCACATTGCCGAGAACCGGCAGGTGCTCGCAAACATCCATCGCGCGCTCATGCCCAATGGCTTACTGCTGGTCCGCATACCGTCAAGGAAACAGAAACGCATCCTGAGCCGGCGCTTCACGAGGGAACACGAACGCTGGGCCGAAATCGAACACGTCGGCCAGCACTATGAAATGGATACCTTGCAGGCCGACTTGAAACAGATTGGCTATCGGGTTTTGTCCGCGGAATACACCATGGGAAACTGGGGCCGCTTATCGTTTGAACTCGCGGAGGCCTTGCAGTATTACCATGTGCCGCAGGCGCTTCAGATGCTGTGCATGCCCGCACTGAAGACACTGCGCTTCGCCGATACCTGCACCACGATCCGCGACGGCGACGGGCTGCTGGTACTCTGCCAAAAGTAGCTCACGCCTTAGCGAAGTTGGTCTCACACCCGCCATCCGGCGGCCGGCAGTAATTGCGAAAGTCATATGAAAGCTATCTCCATCGGTTATCACGATATCGTCGACGATCGCCAGCGCCCGCCAGACGATGGCTCACGCCACTCCGGACGGTATAAGCTGGATCGGGGGCATTTCCGCGCGCATATGGATTCGATCTGGGGTAGCGCCGGCCATGCAGCGGTGCGGGTGATCGACCGCGCGCGGCAGTGGCAGGGTGAGACGCCGCTGTTCCTGACCTTCGACGATGGCGCCGCCAGCTCTTACACCATCGTGGCCGGCGAGCTCGAAAAGCGCGGCTGGCGCGGACACTTCTTCGTTACCACCGACTGGACCGGACGGCCCGGGTTTCTCGATCCGCAACAGATCCGGGAATTGCACGCGCGCGGACATGTCGTCGGCAGCCACTCCTGCTCGCATCCGGCGCGCATGTCCAAGTTGAGCTGGGCGGAGTTGCTGAGAGAGTGGCGGGAAAGCTGCGCCATCCTGAGCGATATCCTCCAGGAACCGGTGCTGACCGCTTCGGTAGCCGACGGATATTACTCGCGCAAGGTCGGTAAGGCCGCCGCCGCGGCTGGTATCCAGGTCTTGTTCACTTCCGAACCCAGAGCCAAAGTCTCGCTTGTGGATGGCTGCTCGATCCTGGGCCGCTACTCGATCCAAAGCCACACGCCGGCCGGCGTGTCGGGGGCCATCGCCGCCCGTAATCAATGGCCGCGGCTGCGCCAAGCCATACTCTGGCAGGCCAAAAAACCGGTCAAGGCGCTCGCCGGCGAATCGTATTTCACTATCCGGCGGCTCTTGCTGTCGCGCGGCCTCGAATCAGGCGGCAACTGACGCCATGAGGTACCTGTAACCGGTTTTACCATTCGTATGACGCCGTTGATTTCACATCCGGGGCCCAGGGAAGGGAGCTTGGCGCAGCCAACCGGCGGCCCGATCCACATCCTCTATCTCATCGATGTCCTCTGGGGTATCGGGGGCGCCGAAGGGGTGTTGCTGCGCATCCCTAAATTGCTGCCGAAGGATCGCTACCGCTGCACGATCGGCACGTTCCGGCTGCGGCCGGATTCGCCGGTGTCCGGCGAGTTTCCATGCCCCGTGCGAGAGTTTCCAGTCAACCGGGTCTTCGGCATGGGAGCGCTCCGATCGGCGCTGGATCTCAGACGGTTCATCCGGACCGAAGGCGTGCAGATCGTGCACACGTTTTTCGAATCGGCGGACCTGCTGGGCGGTCTGGTGGCAAAGCTGAGCAGCGTTCCCGTGGTGATATCCAGCCGCCGCGATATGGGCATTCTGCGCTCGACCAGGCACCGCATCGGCTACCGCCTGATGAGCCCGCTCTTCAACCAGGTGCAAGCCGTCTCCGGCGCGGTTCGGCAGGAAACCATCCGCGCCGACGGAATCAATCCCGATAAGGTGGTCACCATTCCGAATGGGATCGAAATCGCGAAGTTGGCCGCCGCCAACGGCTCCGCGGCCTTGTACCATTCGCTGCATCTTGGGGATGCTTCACCGCTCATCGTTTCGGTGGGCCACATCCGGCGCGTGAAGGGCTTCGATGTGCTGCTGCGCGCGGCCGCGGAGGTCTGCCGAATTTATCCCAAGGCTACTTTCCTGATCGTGGGCTCGGTGCAGGAGCCGGACTGCGACCGCGACTTGCGGGATCTGGTCGGCCGGCTCCATCTGGAGCGCAACGTGCGCTTCCTGGGAAAAATGGAGAACGAGAATGTTTGGTCGCTATTGAAGATGTGCGACGTGTTTTGCCAGCCTTCCCGCAGTGAAGGGATGTCGAACGCGCTGCTGGAAGCCATGGGCTGCGGCCTTCCTTGTGTGGCCACCGGCGTAGGAGGCACGCCCGAGGTGCTCGAAGACGGACGAACTGGCTACATTGTCCCCAGCGAGGAGCACCATGCCGCGGCCAACCGGATACTGGCTCTGCTGGGCGATCCCGAAGGGGCGCGGACGATGGGCAGCCTGGCGCGGCGGGTAGTCGAGGAGCGATTCTCGGCCGAAGGCATGATCCGCAACATGGTCGGCAGGTACGACCAGCTTCTGGGGGCGGGCAGGAAATGACGGCACTGTCGGAGATGGATGTGGCGATCGCCGGCAGCACCGCGAATGCTCGCGTGCGGCGCGGAGTGCAAACGATCCGCACGCCGGCGGATCTCGACCGCATTGCATCGGCGTGGGAACGGCTGGCGGCGGATCGCAATCCCGTATCGGATTTTGCGTATGCACGCGCATGGGCCGCGGGACTTGGAGACGCCCAGCAGTTGAGCGCGATGACGGCGGGCGATACCGAGACCCTGGCCATCGCACCCCTGGTAATCAACCGCGGGGGCGCCGGATGGCTGACCCTGCTGGCCGCGGAAATGTACGAAATCATGGATTTCGTATATACGGACGAGAGCGCCGTCTCCGAATTAGCGCGCGCCATCGTACGCACGGGACGTCCTCTGGACCTAAAACGCATTCCCGCCGATGCGCCCGTGGTTGCGGCCATCGAGGCTGCTTATCGCGGACGCGGCATCCTGCGGCGGCGGCCCGCCGGCGGATCGCCCTGGATTCCGCTGGACGATTCCTGGGCCGAACCCGAGATCCGGCTGGAGGCCGGCCGGCGCTCGGACCTGCGCCGCGCCAAGCGCCACGCGGAGAAGATGGGCGCGGTGGAAACCGCGATCATAGCTCCCACGCGGGCTGAGTTGCCGCAACTTCTCGAAGAAGCCTTTCAGGTGGAAGCCGCGGGGTGGAAAGGCGCGCATGGCACGGCGCTGGCGGCCGATCCCGTGCGCGGAGCTTTTTTCAGGCGCTACACGGAGCAGGCCTGCGCCAAGGGCATCCTGCGGATGTGCGTGTTGCGTATTGGCGGCCGGCCGGCCGCCGCGCAGATCGCGATCGAGAGCGGCAGCCGATTCGACTTGCTGCGCGCAGGGTACGACGAGCAATTCTCGCGCTGCTCGCCGGGCATGCTGCTGACCGCGGAAAGCATCCGCTACGCCGCGCGGCGCGGCTTGCGCGCATACGAATTCAATGGCGATGTCGAGCCGTGGACGAAGGTCTGGACGCAGCACGAGCACGCCTGTTGTTCCTTGCGCGCCTATCCTTTCAGCCCGCGCGGCGCATGGGCTTTGCTCGCCGACGGCGGGCGCTTGTGGGGCAGCTTGGTAACCTGCGGGCCGATTGCTAATCGGCCAGTCTGCTCCGATTCCGGGAAGCTGCGCCAAAGGTTCAAAGCATGATCGCCGCACCCTGGCTACCGCTGCTGCGAAAAGCCGCCCGATGCTATGTGGCGGGCCCCGAGTTGCCGGATGCCCTGCGCTTGGCGCAAACGTTTGCGGCGCGGGGCGTGCCGGCTTCTACGCTCTGCTTTTGGGATGCACAGGACGACCTGCCCCGGCACGTCGCCGACATGTATCTGGCAACCGTGCGCGCCATCCAAAGCGTCCACCTGGATTCCTATGTCTCGATCAAGGCGCCTTCGCTCGATTTCGATGCGGGCATGGTCGCGGAAATTGCGGAAGCCGCCCACGAGGCAGGCATCCGGATGCACTTCGACTCGCTTGGAGCGGAGACGGTGGATCGCACTTTCCGGCTGATTGAGGATGCGCTCCGGCGCCACGCAATGCAAGGTTGTACGATTCCCGGTCGGTGGCGGCGCAGTCCGCGCGACGCCGAAAGGGCCGCTCAAATGGGTCTGCGTGTGCGCGTGGTGAAAGGCCAGTGGCCCGATCCTAGCGCGGCCGTCGATCCGCACTCCGGTTTTCTGGACGTGATTGACGCGCTCGCGGGCGGCGCGGCCCCCGTGGCGGTGGCCACACACGAACCAGTATTGGCCGCCGCCGCCATTCGCAAGCTGCAATCGGCCGGGACGCCGTGCGAAATGGAGTTGCTTTACGGACTGCCCAGCCGCGCCGTGCTGAAGGCGGCGCGCGACCTCGCGGCGCCGGTCCGCTATTATCTGCCCTACGGCCACGCGTGGCTGCCCTATGCGCTGCGTCAAGCCCGGCGCGATCCGCGCATCCTGTGGTGGGTGCTGCGCGACGCTTCGAGAAACTAACCTAACTACAATACTGTTCACTTAAGAGCCATGTGCGTGGGGCGGACGATCGTTTTGTGTCGTCTGCCTTATGCGCGCCAAGTGACTAGTATTGAACCTAACTACTAAGATGGCCACTGGAATCCTTCAAACCGGCGCAGCGTCCGGCACCCGGACGCAAGAACGCTTTTACGAAGATTACCGGTGGTGTCTCAATCCCATGCTGAGTTTGCGGGACCTGCTGCAACACCTCGGCGAGGAGATCGCAAGCTATAGGGCGAACGGCGATGCAGGGTGGCAGGGCGAAGAGCGCCGCATCAATCTGTACCTTTTCGCATGCGCCATCGCCTGCACCGTCGACGACCATCTGGCTTCCCGGCCGCGTGGCCTGGTCGCCCTGGCGCGGCGATTCCCGGCTACGCGGACAGCCGTCCGCGGCGCCGAGGCCGTACTGAATTCGGCGCACGCGGCGCAGGCCGCGCATACCGCGGCGTGGCGCCGGCAGTGGACCGATTGCGTGGATGCCGCGTGCGAGCTTTTGCTCGGGAGCGGCGATGCGCGGTTCTGCGAACAGGCGCGCCCGTTGCTCACGGCCGCGTCCGGCGCGCTCAGCCAAGCCGCGCAGCGGCGCCGCATGCGAATTCCGGAGGCGTTCCGCTGTCAGGATCTGACGCACCAGGATGTCTGCGCGATGGTGCGCCTGTGCCTGCCGGCGTTACTCGAAAAAGATCGGCCGATCGCCATCGTAGGCCCGCGCACGGCCGGCGCATACTTCGCGCCGCTCGCGGTGGCCCGGCTGCGTGCTCTTGGTTACACGCGCGTGACATGGCTCACCGTGCGTCCCAAGAACGGTCTCGCGCGCGCCGAGTCCCATACGATATCCAGTTTGCCGCGCACCCGCGCGCAGGTGTTGATCGTAGACGATCATCCGAATTCGGGCCACACGCTACGCTTGCTCTTGGGCGCACTCCGCGACTTTGGGGTTGAGTCGCACGATACGATCGTGGCGCTTCCCGGCCATCCCGCCATTCCCAACTGGACTATCGCCGATGAAGCCGCGCGCGGCGTGCGCGTCTACATGCTGCCGCCCGAGGACCGCTATAAGGCGCGGCTACTCGAAGACCAATGCGTCGAAAGCGATACGACTGCCGCGCTCAATCGGGAGTTCGCGGCGCATTATGCCGACGGTTTCCAGGTCCGGCTCAAGCGGGTCTTCGAATCGGACAGCGGGCGGGTCATGGCCAAGAGCGTTGGCTGGGGCTGGCTGGGATACCATGCCTGGCTCGCGGGCGTGGCATTGGAGGGATTTGTCCCGCAGCCACTCCAGCTTCGCGACGGCATACTGTATTCGGAATATGCCGACGCACAGACAGGCCAGGAAGCCTGTCCTACGGCCTATGCTGCGTATGTCGCGCGGCGCGTTAACACGCTGGCGTTGGGCGAAGACCCGGCGTTTGACGGCCCCGGATACCGCTGGTGCGGTTGGGACGATATGGTAGCCGTGCTCAGCCGCGTCTACGGCCCATATTTGGGACTCGTGAAGAAGGGCGCCATCCGGCGCCGGCTGCGGGCCTACGTCGCGCCGAACCCCACGCTGATCGACGGGCGCATGCGACCCGTGGACTGGGTGCGCTCCGGCCGCAGGCTGCTGAAGACCGATTTCGAACATCACAACTTCGGCGGCGGCGAATCGGACATCGTGGATCCCGCCTGGGATCTGGCCTCCGCCATCTTTGAATTTCAGCTTCCGCCCGATGCCGAACAAACGCTCCTCGAAACATACATTGCGCAGACGGCGGATACGGGCGTCGAAGAGCGCCTGCCGCTGTACAAGATTCTGTACGCCATGAACGGCCTGCGCGCGGCGAAATACTGGCTCGCCCGCAAACCGAACGATGGGTGCCGCGAGGACTGGAACCGGCAGTTCACCGAAACACGCAGCTTTGCGGCCTTCCACCTTGCGCGATACTGCGGCCGCAAGTTGGGCGCTCCGCCGGCTGCGTGGGAACGCCGGCTCTGTTTCCTGGATCTGGACGGCGTACTGGACTGGGGGCTGCTGGGGTTTCCGCACACCACGCCGAGCGGCGTACACGCGCTGCAACTCTTCCGGCGCAACCGGTTCTCGGTGGTTCTTAACACAGCGCGCAGCCTGGAGCATGTGCGCGAGTACTGCCGCGCGTACCGCCTGCCGGGCGGCGTGGCCGAACTGGGCAGCGTCTTCTGGGATGCCATACGGGATTGGGAAGTGCCCTTGATCGATGCGGAAGCCGCCGCCCAGATCGAACGGCTGGGCGAAGAGATCCAAAATCTTCCGGGGGTCTTCATCGACCCTGAGAATCGGTATTCGATACGCGCCTATCGCTTCCAGGACGGATCCATGCGGCCGCTGAAAAGCGCGGAAGTGGAGGCCGCCGTGGAGCGCACGGGCTGCGGCCGGCTGACATTCGTCCAGAGCCGGGCGGACACTTATATAGTTCAGAAAGGCGCTGGAAAAGGGCAGGCGTTGGCGAGCGTGCAGGCCTATCTGGGCTGCTCCGGTGAACCGGTGGCGGCCATCGGCGATTCCGCTCCGGACGTGGAGATGTTGCGCGTCGCGGACATCGCCTATGCGCCGGCCAATGCATCGCGCGAAGTGCGCGAGTTGATTGCACGCGGGGAGTGCCGGAAGACCAGCCGTCCTCTGCAAGCGGGTCTGTTGGAAGCGGCCATGGAGTTGTGCCTGGGCACGGGATACAGCCCGGACGAGGCCGCCCCGTACGATGACGCGGAGCCTGCGTCGCTGCTGGACGAATTGTTGCAGACGCCGGACAGGCATCCCGTGGCGCGCATTTTCAGTGCGCTCCGCTGGCGGGGGCTTTGATGACGGCTACTGTGCCCGCCGCCGCCGAGGTCCCTGCCTCAATCGGTGGCTCCATCGGCGGCTCAATGGATGGGATAGTGTATGGCTCATGGATCGCCACAGCCGCGGAGCTAATGCAGCTCTGCGCGGAGTGGGACGACCTGTTCCGGCGCGCCAACCCGGAAAACATCTTCCTGAGTTTCGGGTGGATGTCCACCTGGTGGAAGCACTTCGGGAACGGCCAACTGGCCGTAATCGCCGTGCGCGATTCGACCGGGCGGTTAGCCGCCGTCGCGCCTTTCTACATTGCGCGTTCATCCGCGGGCTTGGGCGGTCGCCGGCTTGGTTTCCTCGCGGACGATCGCGTGGGGTCGGACTATCTGAACGTTCTGGCCGAGGCCCGATTCGCCGCGGCGGCGGTGGAAGAGATCGTGCGGATACTGTTTGCGCATCAACGTCTTTGGGACTACATCGAACTGTGCGACACTCCGGATTCGCCGCTGATGGCGGCCCTGTCCGCAAAGTTAGCCGGCCGCGGCATGCGCGTCTTCGAGACAACCCGCCGGGTCTGCCGCTACATCCGATTGCCGGCCACCTTCGAGAAATTCATGGCGGGCATCAGCACGGGCCTGCGGGCCAATTACCGGCGCCGGTGGCGCGCTCTGCAGCACGAACATCAAGCGGAATGCCTGGCCGTTTCGGGCGCCGCCGAATTGGAGCGCCACTTCCCGGCTTTGCTTGCATTGCACCGCATGCGGTTTGAACAACGCGAGGCGGAGAGCGCCTTCGTAGCGCCGGGAATCCCCGAATTTCACGTCGAGGCCATGCGGGTGCTGGCGGCGCAAGGGTTTGCCAGACTATTCCTGCTGAAGGCCGGGGGCGGCGCCGTGGCGGCGCTCTATGGCTTCTCCGTAGGAGGGACGTTTCAGTTCTATCAGTGCGGCATGCACCCCGGTTGGAAGCGGTACGGTCTGGGGCAGCTCCTGATCGGGAACGCAATCGAGCTAATCATCGGCACTGGGCACGCCACCTTCGATTTCTTGCGCGGCGACGAATCCTACAAGACGCGTTGGGCGGATCGCGCGCACGAGAGTGTCACGCTGCGCTTCTTCGACCAGCGGCCGGTTAGCGTCGCCGCGCGGTGGAGTTTGCGGATTTCGGCGGCCGTTCGCGGCGTGGTGCGCAGTGTCAGAGCTCGCCTGGTTGCGGGCCGGTTGGCGCCGATTGGTAATCGGCGCGCAGGATGCCATCCTGCCCCGCAAGAAACTGATGGATAGTAGAGTAGTAAAGAGACTCACCGCATGACCGCGAGCCGCAATCTTGAAGATTACTATCACTGGGAGGAGACGGATAGAGGCATTCGGATATACATGCACTCCGGAATGGCCGACTGTCTGCAAGCGGAGCTCTTGCGGCGCGCCGATGGCGGAACGGAGGCCGGCGGGATCCTGCTGGGCCGCATGGAAGAAGATCGGGGAAAGCCGGCCGTCGTGATCGACGACTTCGTGGCGGTGCCGTGTTCTTACCGCGGCGGGCCGCTTTATACGCTGTCCGACGAAGATACCCCCGATCTGGAGTCCGCGCTCTTACGGACGGCGCTGGCGGGATGCGAATTTCCCGATGCGCCATGCGTCCTGGGGTATTACCGCAGCCACATGCGCGATGGCTTGTCGCTGTCGCCCGCCGACCTGCAGGTGATCGAAAGCTACTTCCAGGCGCCGGCCAGCGTGTTTTTAATCGTCAAAACCGCCGCCGGCTCGAAAGCTTGCACGGCTGGTTTCTTCTTCTGGGAGGACGGCCGCATCCAATCCGAATTCAGCTCCCTGGAGGTGGCCCTGGGGCGCACGCCGGCGTTGCCGCCGGCCGGGGGCGACGTACCGGATTTGCCCGATACCTTACCCGGCGATTGGAACGACGATCTGCCCGACGATCTGGCAACACTGTTCCACAAGGCGGTTCCGTTGCCCAGACCCGAACCTTCCGCCCAACCGCCGGTCGTAGTGGCCGCCCCGCCCGCGCAGCCCGGCAAGAGTCCGCGCGCGTGGCAGGGCTTCCTGGTCCGAGCCGCCACTATCTCGATTGCCACCTTGGCGCTGGTCATATCGGTGGTGACCTATCTCGGCGCGCCGCGGCCGCAGCGCGAAGAGGCCGCAGCTTATCTGCCCGCCGCTTCGGCGCTGGGATTGCAAGTCGAGCGACATCCCCCGTACTTGCTGGTGACCTGGAACCGGAATGCGCGCGAAATCGTGACGGCGCGGCGCGCCACCTTATCTATCCGCGACGGAAAGAGTGAAAGGAGCGTGGATTTAGACAAGGCCCGCCTCGCGGGCGGCAGCTATATCTGCACGGCCGCCAGCGACCATCTCCAGTTCCGGCTTGAGGTATACGGGGCGGACGACGGGAGTGTGGCGCAATCGATGCGAGTCCCTCCGGGCAGGTAGGGGCGCGCGTTGCGCACCGGGGCCGGGGTTGAGTTTCCGGCCGATCAAAAATGCGATGAAAACCCTTGGAGGGCGGCCAATCTTGGCCGCAGCCGCCTTTTTAGGCGGCCAGAGCCGGCCGAAAGCCGTCCCCAGAGGGGACCCCAGGGCAGGATTGCCCGCCCTCCAAAGACGGTTTTCGACGGTGCCCCACCAACTACCGCGGGCTGTTATGCCGGGACCGAATCCCGCACTTTCGCCAGTAACGTCTGCAGATCGAAGGGCTTGCTTAACGCCGCCACTCGGGCGTGGGTCTGCAATTGGGGCTGCACCTCGTGTTCAGCGACGATCAGATCCGGCGGACCGCCCGTCTTGGCCATCTCCAGCGCGTCTTCTGCCGCGTACGCCGCCAGCACGCGGTAGCCGCGCTTCTTCAGGATATTCGTCACAACCGTGCGCAAGCCATCGTTCCGCTCTATCAGCAGTATTGTTGCGGGGCCCTGGCGGGCCGCGGGTTTCGCCTGCGCCAGCGGCAGATAAACGCGGAAGGACGCGCCCTTTCCCGGCTCACTCCGCGCCCACAAGCGGCCGCGCATCTGGCGCACAATGCCGTGCACCGCGGCCAGCCCCAAGCCTAGCTTCCCCTGCGGCCTGGTGGTGAAGAACGGCTCGTAAAGATGCTCCCAACTCTGGTCGTCCAGACCGGGCCCTTGGTCGCCGACCTCCAGCACCGCGTAAGAGCCGCTCTCTCCGTTGCGCCCTAGCGCGGGATCGTCCGCGGGGGCGTTGCGCGTGGCGATGCGGAACTGCCCGCCGTGCTCCAGCGCCTCGCGCGAATTGGCCGCCAGCTTGAGAACGATCTGGCGCACCTGCGCGGGGTCCGCCAACACGGGCGCCACGTCCGGGGCCAGGTCCGGAACAAGCTGGATGTCCCGCCCCAGCGTCTGTTCGAGCACCGGCTGCATCTCTTCAATCAGCTTGTTGAGCTGCACTTGGCTGGTTTCCAAAGCCAGTTGTCCGCTGTAGGCCAGCAACTCCTGGACCACCGCACCGGCCCGATCCGCCGCCTTCCGGATTTCGTCCGTCTCCGGAAACGTGGATTGTCCGCGCCGGGCGCAGCTCGCCAGCAACTCGCCGGCGGATCGCAATGCCCGATCCAGTTCGCTAAACTCGGCGGCCACCCGCGCAGCCAGCGAGCGTTGCGCGTCCATGCGCTCGGCCATGCGCTCGCCGGCGCGCGCCGTGGCATCCTGCACCTCCAACTGGACCACACCACCGGCCAGTTCCCCGCCACTGACTTCCAGCAACAGGCAGCTTCCATCGCCGGTCCGCAGCGGCAGCGCGGCGCCCTCGACGCGCCCACCCGCGCGCAAGCGCTCGAAGACCTCGGCCCCCGCCTCGGCATCGTCAATCAACGGCGGCTCCCAGAAATTGCGGCCCACCACAGCGCCGCGCGGGCGTGCGCACATCCGCAGAAAAGCGGGATTCGCTTCGGTCACGCGGCCCGCGGACTTTTCCAGCAGCAACACGCCGGTTCGCAGATTCTCAAACGCGCTGACGAACATGTCGTTGTGATTCATGACTGTCCTCTTCTAGTGTTTCACAAATTGGAAGACGGAACTGCTAGAGTTTGCAGGGGACCGAGTACCGGCTGCGCCTGCAATCGCCACGCTTTAGTTTTGGCCGTTGGCGCCCTGCACGCCCGGCATGCGGGCCAGTTCTTTTCGGAACAGGGGATTGGCGGGATAGTCGTGCGCCAGGCTCTCCAGCAGCTTCCCGGTTTCGCGCGGGCGCTTCTCGCGCAGATCGATGATGCCCAGCAAGATCTTGGCGAACGGTTTGAAGTAGTGTCCGTCACGCACCACCAGTTCCAGGTTCTTGACGCCCTGTTCCTTGCTGCCCTGCACGTTGTCGAACCGCACGAACCAACGGATGAAGAACGGCAGGCTGCCTACCATGTACTCCGATATTCCGGCGGTGATGTAGGCGTCCACGCAAGGCGGATTCAGTTTCAAGAGCTGCTGCGCATAACTGTTGGACCGCTTGGCGGGCGACAGGCTGGCGATCTGGTGCTTCTCCACGAACGCCATGTAGTCGGTGGTGACGCCCTCCACGATGGACATGGAAAATAGCGCCTGGCGGTCGTTCGGGTTGGCCGCCAGGGCCGCGTCCGCGCGGGATTGCGCATCTTCCAGCGCCTTCAGAAACTTCGCGCGCACTTCGGGATCCGGCCGCAGGCCTTTCTTGTCGGCGATGTGCTTGTCGCTGGTCAGAAATTCGGACTCCAGGATACCCAGCCGGTCCAGTTCAAAGAAAAGGTACGCCGAGGCGCGAATCGCGTACCCCAACGGTTCCTTCGGATGCGCCGCGATATACCGGTCGATATCCGCGTGGGCCGCCGGGAAATTGAAATTGTAGAGGCGATCGAAGGCTTCCGCGAGCTCGGGGGAGTCTGCGCCACAAGCGCCCTCGCCCGCCGCCGCCATCATGGGCGCACACACAAGTAATCCCAATACCCAGCACCGCAACATTCACTCTTATCCTAGCAGAGCTTCCGCGGATGTCGCTCTCTTCAGGGCTAAAGCCAATACTGTTCACTTTGGTGGGGCAGACCATGGTCTTTCGTGGTCTGCCTCCTTCGCCGAGCGCTGGCAGACGACATAGAGCGATCGTCTGCCCCACCAAAAACAATTAAGTGACCAGTGTTGGGGCTAAAGCCCGCGCAGTTTTATTGGATTTTCTGGCGCGGGGCGCCGGATGCTCGGCTAGCACCTTCTCCACCTCAATTCGGCGACGGTCGAGGAACCGATCGAGTTCTGCAGGGCCCCGTTGGCGTACTTCAAGTGTCCGAAGCGGGTGGAGTTTGGGGCGCTACGCGGACGGCGTGACGGGGAAGGTGAGGAAGCATGAATTGCGGCACGGGCCCCCTGGACCCGCTCTTCGCGCAAAGAATCAATTCCTTGACCGTCGTGGCGAGCTGACGAGAGCGTCGGCCGCGGTCCAAGGGGACCGCCCCACAATCCCATCGGCGTTGCGTCGAATTAGGCTAACCTGTAGCTTGGTCCAGAAACTACGCGAAATCGCCGCCCGGCTGGATTGCGAGCTATCGGGCGACAGTGAGATCGAAATCACGGGAGTCGCGGGCATAGAGTATGCGGGTCCCGGCGATCTCACCTTTCTGGCGAACCCCAAGTACGCGCACAGGGTCAAGCACACCCGCGCCGCCGCCATCCTGGTATCCGAACGGGAGCGCGATGTGAGCGGGCACTCCGGGCTTGCCAGGCTGATATCGGGTAATCCCTATCTGGATTTCGCCCGCGCGCTGGAGTTCTTCTACCAACCGCCGCGGCCCGCGCCGGGTGTTCACCGGCTGGCGTTCGTCGCCGAAACAGCCATCGTCGGCGACGGCGCCTCCATTGGTCCGTTCTCCGTGGTCGCCGAGCGCGTGCGCATCGGGCGCAATGCCGTGCTGCATCCGCATGCCGTCATTTACGAAGGCGCGCGCATCGGCGACGATTTCCTAGCCCATTCGCATGCGGTAGTGCGCGAGTTCTGCCAGATCGGACACCGCGTGATCCTGCAGAATGGCGCGGTCGTCGGCGGCGATGGCTTCGGCTTCGCCAAGCGCGCCGACGGTTCGCATTACAAGATCGTACAGTCCGGCGTAACCGTGATCGAAGACGATGTGGAAGTGCAAAGCCTCACCTCGGTGGACCGCGCCACGGTCGGCGAAACGCGCGTCAAACGCGGCGCCAAGATCGACAGTCTGGTGCAGATCGGACACGCCTGCGTAGTCGGCGAAGACAACATCATTTGCGCGCAGACCGGTCTGGCTGGAAGTTCCGTCTTAGAGCGCAACGTGCTCTTAGCGGGACAGGTGGGCGTCTCCGGCCATCTGACGATTCATGACGACGCCATCGTGTACGCGCAAAGCGGCATCGGCGGCGACGTGCCCGCCGGCGCGCGCGTCTCCGGCTCTCCGGCCTTCGCCGCCAACGAGTGGCTGCGCGCCATTAGCGCGTTCTCCAAGCTGCCGGAGCTATTGAAGAACCTGCGCGACCTGAAAAAACGAATCGAGCAACTGGAACATGGCCAACAATAAGCCGCCTGACGGCCGCAAACCCGTAGCCTACCTGGACCAGGATTTTCTGAACAGCCCGGATGCCAGGGCCATCCGCCTGCTGGCCGAGTATTTGGAGCCGCTGGCGGTCTTCCGCCACGAAAAGATCCGCGACACGGTGGTATTCTTCGGCTCCGCCCGCGTGCGCGACGACGGTCCGCTGGCGCGCTATTACCACGAAGCGCGCACGCTGGCCCGCATGGTCACCGAGTGGGCCAGGCAGTTCACCGACCACGGCACGCACCGCTTCGTGGTCTGTTCCGGCGGCGGCCCGGGCATTATGGAAGCGGCCAACCGCGGCGCCGCCGATGCCGGAGGCAAGACCATCGGATTGAACATCGGCTTGCCATTCGAGCAGTTTCCCAACCCGTTCGTAACCCCGGCGCTGAGCTTTGAGTTCCACTACTTCTTCATGCGCAAGCTGTGGTTCGCGTATCTGGCCAAAGCGTTGATCGTGTTCCCAGGGGGCTTCGGCACGCTCGACGAGATGATGGAGGTGCTCACCCTTTCCCAGACCCAGAAGCTGGCCAAGAAAATCGCCATTGTGCTGTATGGGTCGAGTTACTGGAAGGAGGTCATCAATTTCGACGCGCTGGTGCGGCATGGCACCATCGGCGCGGCGGACCTGGACCTCTTCCGGTACGCAGACGATCCGGAGACGGCGTTCGGCATGCTGAAGGAACACCTGACCACCCACCTGCAGCCGGAGACGCCGGAAACACCGGCCATTTCGAAGTCGCGCAACCCGCAGAAACCGGCCGGGGCGTAGTCTTCTGTCTTCCGTTTGAAACGATTTCCGCCTAACTATCACTACTAATAGAGTGAAAGGAAATGCCGGATTAACGGCTGGACTCGTTGCGCTGCTGGCGCTGGCGGCGCATATGGCGGTTCCGACCGGAAGCGACCAGCGACCGGCGGATCAGAGCGGGGGCGGCGCGAAGTCAAAAAAGAGCAAGGCGGCGCCACCAGGCGGGACTCCGCAGCCGGAGAGCGATGAAGGCCCCTGGCTGGCCACCCGTCACTTTTTCATGCCATTCGGGCCGCCGCAGCCCGTAAAGCTCTCTGCGCAGCCCGTTGATCTCGCCCGTGCCGATAATATTCTGCGGTGCGCCGGCGATGCGAGCTGCCGTTCGGATCTACAGCGGCTTTTCGGCCTGGAGAAGGAGGGCGTGCCCGTCGCATGCCTGTTGGCGATTGTGCCAGACCCATTTCATACGCGGCTGGCATTGTTCACCGATCACAGCATTGAGGGGATTCGGAAAGGAGCGGTTGCGGCAGGCTGGGAATTCGCCTCCCAGTGGCTGCCCTGGAGCGACGCCGTGGATCCGGACGAGGGAGATCCCGAGGAAAGAGCGAAAGAACGCCGCTACATCCGGGCGCAGGAGGCCCAGCCGGGAGCGATGGTATTCCGCAGGTCGGTGAGGTCGCCTGACTGGGGAACCGGCGGTTTGGTGATCTTTGTTGTAGGCGAAACGCCGACGGCCGGAGTAAATCCCGGCCAGTTTCAGATTGCGCGCGCCTATATGGGAGATCTGTGCACTCCAGGTAGGGCTGCGGATAGGGTGAAGATTGACGGGCCGACCTTCTCAGGGTCGTTCGACTCGCTCGCGTTCCTGATCGGCCGAGACCAGGCCAACCAGCCGGGAAAAATATACCAAGTCCGAAGTGGCACGGCGCAAAGCCTATATGACGCGCGAAAGTTCACGAATCTGTTCGGCGCCGCCGTAGAATTTCATTCCGCGACGGCAGACATTTCGGAAGAGGAGCGGCATTTCGAGGACGTGCTGCAGGAACTCCGCATACCGCGGCAACGGGCCGCCGTGCTATCCGAGGACGGAACCACGTTTGGAGGGGCAGCCGCGACGAACTATTATGGCCCGAATGACCGCGTTCGGACTTTTCGATTCCCGCGCGACATCTCGCATCTTCGGGATGCCTATCGTCAGGCGCAACAAATTCCGAAAGCGGCGAATGCCCCCGCCCCCGGCCCGGACTTCTCCCTGAAGGATCCCTCCATTGGCGAGGACAGCGTCCCGACTTACGCCCAAACGCAAACGCCCCTCTCGCAGAATGGCGTGATTAACGAGATCGCTCGGGCCATACGGCGATTTGACATCCGCATCGTCGAAATCAGCGCCACCAATGTGCTCGATACCCTCTTTCTGGCTGGCGCTCTGCGGCGCCAGTGCCCCGACACGCGCCTGCTCGTCCAGTCTGCCGATCTACTGTTCGTTCAGGCCGAGCAAACGCAGCCGCTGGACGGGATACTATTTCTGACCAGCTATCCGCTGTTTGCAGAGAGTAAAGCGTGGGATCGCCAGAAGGAAATCGCGTTCTTACCCGATAGCCTTTCGGAAGGCGTATTCTACGCAACCGTCTTGCTATTGAGCGATCCCGCGCAAAGCGGCGATGCGGCCCCAAGCAAAGACGCGCTCCGCGACTACGGCTGGGAGACGCAGGCAGCGCCTTACCCGCCGGAATGGCTCTTGACGTTGGACCGCCGGGGGTTTTCGCCGGTCAAAATCTGGGACGACTCCGGCACTAAGGATTGTTTTGCCCCCGCAGGCAACAGCGCCAGGACGAACTGGTTTGAATCGGTCCGCGGAACGACCGCGCAGCGGGACTTCCGCAGCCTCGCCGCGCCTCAACTCTGGACCCTCCTCTCGAGTGCGTTCGCCCTCTTGGGTGTGGTCCTCGGCATTTGGATGATGGCCCTCCGCCGCAAGCCCGATTGGCAAGTCGACGCCCGCTTCGAACCCTCGACTCCCGAATACCACTGGCACGGCTTTTATCTCCTCCTGTTCCTCCTGCTTCTGATCGCAATTCAGTTTGGGATTTTCACCGCCCGATGGTTCCTCGACGACTGGCTGCACCTGATCCTAATGGCGGCCGGTTTCTTTTTACCCGCTGGGGCCGCAATCCGGTTCTGCCGGCCCGGCAAACGACTAGCGGCCTGTCTGGCGGCGACCGTGGTGCTAGCGGGGGTCGCCGTGTGGAGCTTCTGCTGCCTCCGCCCGGGACCTCAGGGCCAGTTGTTTTCTTTCCGGGCGGCGGAACTGCGCTTCGGGTCGTCGCCTCTCTGGCCCATCGTGTCGGCTGCGGCGGCGCTCCTGCTTTGGTGTTTCGTCCACGTGACGCGGCTTTATCTCGCCTCCCGCGGCCAGCCCGACGCGGTTACCGACGGCGTGGAGGTCTTGCAAGGGCACCTCCGGAAGTCTTACCACGAATTCAAGATCTCCGCGGATTCGCTGTTCGGCGTATTGCCCGGCCAGCGGCTCGGGTTTGGGATCGCTCTGTCCGCATTCGCGGCCCTTTGTGTCTTATCCCGTGTGGACGTTCAACTCGGTTCCATCGACGGCCTGCCTTACGATGTCCTCTCGATCGCTCTGCCGCTCCCGGTAGCCGGATTGCTGCTGCTAACCTGTTGGCACATCCATTCTTTCTGGAAGTCTCTGCATTGCTTCACCACGAATCTCGAGCTGCTCCCCCTGGCGAGCGCCTTTATTCGGGTATCCCCGAGCGGCGGCAATCGCCCGATTTGGGTTAGGCGTTCGGATCTCCTATCGCTGGAAGTGCATACCAAGTCGGTGCTCGTCCTCCATGACCTGGAACTCCTTCGGAACGGGTTGGCCGGGCAAGGGCTGAGTCCCGCTATGGTCGGCTCCTGGCACGGCCTTTACCGCGATCAGCTCGCGAATCTGCTGGCCGTCGATCCGTCCCGCACCCGGTGTGTGCTTGTCGCCGAGCACCGCAATCTTTGGCAATTGAGCAAGCTGATCGCCACCTCCATTTGCAAACTGACGCTTATGCGGGATTGGCAATCCGAACCGCTGGTGAGGAAAATGGCGGCCGCGGCGGGATCGCAGACCGAGGGTCTGTCTTCGACGGAAGTGGACGCGCCCGTCTTCGCCCGCCAAGGGCCATCGAGCGCGCCGGGCCAGCCAGACAGCATCCTCGATCTGGCCGAGAAATTCGTGGCTCTTCATTACACGCCCTTCCTGCTTTACGGCGTGCGGCAGATCCAAAACTTGTTATGGTTCCCGTCCATCGGTTTCGTGCTCCTGATGTTTTCCATGAACTCGTACAGCTTTCAGGCTCCGCAGTGGATTGGAACGTTTCTGATGGTTCTCTTCGTGGTAATCACCTGGACACTTGGCAGGTGCATGGTGCAGATGGAGCGCGATCCCATCCTCAGCCGTGTCGCGGGCACCAAACCCGGTCAGTTGGGCGCTGCATTTTATCTGAGGATCGCCCAATATGGCGCGCTGCCCGTATTGGGGCTCCTCGCCCGCCAGTTCCCCGCGATCTCGAATACACTTCTTTCGGGAATCCAACCGGCTTTGGAAGCGCTTAAGTAACAGCGCTCATCACGCCGCCCTCACCCAAACCTTCTGCGCGGCCGAGCGTCCCAGTTGCACGCGCTGTCCGTCGACCCGCAGGGTCAGCGTATCGTCTGCGTTGCACGTTTCCACGCTCACCCTCGAACCCGGCCGCACTCCCAAGCCTTCCAAATATTCCAGCAACCGCCGGTCGCGCTCGTACACGCTGGTGACGGCTACGGCTTCGCTGGCCGTACTCTCATCGAGGGTTTTCAGGCCGCGGCGGCGCCGGTCGGCCGGGGTGTCCACGCCCACGCGATTGCCGTGCGGGCAAGCTTCTCCGGCGCCCAGCTTTTCCACCAGCCTGCGCTCGAAATCGCCCGAGACGGCGTGTTCCAATTGCTCGGCCTCTTCGTGAACCTTGTACCACTCCATGCCGAAAATCTCGGTCAACATGCGCTCGATCAGGTGGTGCCGGTTCAAAATGCGATTGGCGATCTCGCGGCCGGCCGGCGTCAGCGTGAGGTGGCCCTCCTCGTCCACGCGAATTAGCGCATCGCGCTTCAGGCGCTTGATGGCCATGGTCACCGCCGGCGCGGTGACGTTCAGCCAACGCGACAGCGTGGCTGCCTTCACGGTTTCACCCTCCGATTCCGCTTCCGCGATCGCCTTCAGGTAGTTTTCCTTCGAAATGGTGATCTTCACGCTTGCTCCGATTGTATCGCGCTGTGCGAGAATCGAGAGCGGGACTCATCACTGATGGAGCAATTGCTGGCGGCGGTCCAATCGGCCCGCGTCTACGACTTGGCGCAGCCTTATTATCCGGGGATGCCGCACCATCCCACCCATCCGCCGTACCTGTTCGGGTTGATCAAAAAGCATGGCGATTATGTGGCGCGCAATGGCGCAAGTTCGGCGGCGGAATCCCTGGCGCTGGGCGGGCACGTAGGCACGCACATCGATGCGCTGTGCCATTTCTCGTGCGGCGGCAAACTGCACGGCGGCGAAGAGGTCGCCAGCCTGCAAACCTACGCCAGCGGCCTCGAGCGCCATACGGTCGATACCATCGCGCCCATTCTGCGTCCCGGAGTCCTGCTGGATATCGCTGGGCAAATGGGTGTGGACGTTCTGCCCGCCGATTTCGAGATCGCCCCCGAACATCTGGACGCAGCCGCGGCCGCGGCGCAAGTCGAGGTGCGGCTCGGCGACGTGGTGCTGCTGCGCACCGGATGGGGGCGCTTCTGGGACGATGCCGCGCGCTTTATCGCGCAGGTGCATGGGCCCGGACCTGGCGAGCCTGGCGCGCGCTGGCTCAGCAGCAGGGGCGTATTCGCCGCCGGCTCCGATACCGTGGGCTTCGAAAAAGTGCCCGATTCAAACATGCCGGTACACGTCCATCTGCTGGTGGAAAGCGGCATACACATCATCGAGTGCTTGAACCTGGAGCAACTGGCGGCCGCGCGGCAGTATACTTTCCTGTTTGTGGCTACTCCGCTGAAAATCCGTGGCGGCACCGGATCGCCTATCCGCCCGCTGGCCATCGCATGACTACGCCGTCCGATTTCGCCCCCGTCCGCGAAGGGGAACAGATCGATGCACAGGCACTCGCGGCTTACCTGCTCGGCAAGCTCGAAGGCGTCGAGACCGGCTTCGCCGTGCGCCAATTCCCCGGCGGCCATTCCAACCTGACTTATCTATTGGAAGCTGGCGGGCGCGAGTATGTGTTGCGGCGTCCGCCGCTGGGTCCTGTGGCGCCCAAGGCCCACGATATGGCGCGCGAGTACCACGTGCTGGACGCCGTACATCCCTTCTTTCCGCAAGCGCCGCGAGTGTTCCTGCTGTGCGACGACCCGGCGGTGATCGGCGCGGTCTTCTTCGTCATGGAGCGCCGCCGCGGGTTGGTGCTGCGCCGCGAGATTCCCGCCGAACATGCGGGCGATCCCGGTTTTGGCGGCCGCGTGAGCGAGGCTTTCGTGGATTGCCTGGCCGCGCTGCACGCCGTGGACGTGAACCGGGTGACGCTGGGCAAGCCCGCCGGTTTCCTGGAGCGCCAGGTGAACGGCTGGGCCGAGCGCTGGCAGCGCGCCCAAACCGAGACCCTGCCGCAAATGGATCGGCTCATCCGCTGGCTACGGGATCGCCTGCCGGAATCGCCCGCACCCACGCTGGTGCACAACGACTATAAGCTCGATAACGTCATGCTGGACGCGAAAGACCTTGGCCGCGTGGCGGCGCTACTGGATTGGGAGATGGCCACCGTGGGCGATCCGTTGGTGGATCTCGGCTGCGTGATGTGCTATTGGCCGGAGGCGGGCGATCCGCCTGTGCGGCGCGATGCGCTCAGCGCCATCACCACCCTGCCCGGCTGGTTCACCCGCGCGCAGCTTGTGGAGCGTTACGCGCGCATCACCGGGCGGGATGTTTCCGGCCTCGGCTATTATGAAGTGTTCGGAATTTTCAAGATCGCCGTGGTCCTCCAGCAAATCTATTTCCGGTATCACCGCGGGCAGACGCGGGACGAGCGCTTTCGCCACTTCGACCAGCGCGTGCGCGGACTCGTGGAGATCGCGGCCGCCCTTGCGGAGAGTGCTACCGAGCCTCGACCGAGCGTTACCGAGCCACGACCGTCAGGGAGTGGAGCAACCGGTTGAGCTCCCTCTATCTGATCCGCCACGGCCAAGCCGGCACCCGCGGGCACTACGATGCGTTGTCGGATCTGGGGCAGCGGCAGGCCTACCTGCTGGGCCAACATCTGGCTGCGCAGGAGCTCCCGTTCAAGGCGTTGATCGCCGGTTGCCTGAATCGCCAGCGGCAGACTGCCGAGCAAGTCTGGCGCGCCTATCGCGACGCTGGCGTCGCAGTCCCCGATATCGTTTCCGAACCCAATTGGAACGAATTCGATATGACCGCCGTCTTCAGCGAGTTTGCGCCGCTGCTCAGCGAGGCCGACCCGCGGTTCAAACAGGACTATCAGGAATTGTTGCGGAAGCTGGAGGATGCCGGCTCTCCCATCCATCAAGCCTGGACCGACTGCGATACACAGGCGATGCGCGCCTGGATGGAAGGCCGCTATCGATGCCGCACGGAATCCTGGGCGGCCTTCCGCCAGCGTGTCCTGAGCGCTCGTGCAGCGCTGGGAGCGTACCAGCCCGGCGACGCGGTGGCTATCTTTACGTCAGCCACGCCGATTTCGATCTGGGTTTCGGAGGCGCTGGGTGTTTCTGAGGGCAATATCATGCGGTTGGCCGGCGTGATGTACAATTCGGCCGTCACCACCATGCGCCTGCGGGACGACGACCCGATGCTGTTCAGCTTCAACGGCGTGCCGCATCTAAATGAGCCACACCTTCGCACTTTCCGGTGATGAGATGTGGCGCACGCCGCACTCATGCGTGCCGCGTCCCGACTCATCGGGACGCAGGCTTTGAGGCGCGAAATATTATGCGAATCATAGAAACAATCGAAGAACTAAAATCACTAATAGGTCGCGAAGTGGCCGTGGGCGATTGGTTCCCCGTCGAGCAATCCCGCATCGACGCCTTCGCCGATGCTACCGGCGATCACCAGTGGATCCACCAGGATGTGGAGCGCGCCAAGACCGAGTCGCCCTTCGGCCAAACCATCGCGCACGGATTCCTGACGCTATCGTTGCTCAGTCACCTCTCGCAAGAATGCTTCGAGATCCGCGGCGATTTCAAGATGCGCATCAATTACGGGCTGAACCGCGTCCGCTTCCCCGCCCCGGTACTGGCAGGCGCACGCATCCGCCCGCGCTTCACGCTGCAGTCGCTGGAGGAGTTCGATGAGGGGTATCAGGCGGTCTGGGCGGTCACCATCGAGGTGGAAGGCGGCCGCAAGCCGGCGCTCTACGCCGAGTGGGTGATACGCCTGTACCGGTAGACTCAACCCACAATACAGCTTCTTCCCTGCCAGCCAATCTGTGTCACCCGCCCTTTTTCCACTAAAACGGGCACCGACCGCTGGCCGCCCGCGAGAGCTTTCATGCGCTCCAGTGCGGCCGGGTCGCTTTCCACGTCGTATTCCACAAAATCCAGGTTTCGTAATTCGAGCCAGTCGCGCATTTCCTGAGTATAGGGACAGCGCGCGGTTCCGTACAGCTCGTATGTGGGGCTACGCAGGGCTCTGGCCGTCATCTCTAACTCAATTCTACCGCTTGCCGGCGGGTGCCGCCGAGTGATACAATCAGTCAAGACACCTGTGCAAGCGTTGCCCGCATCCGCCCAAATCTGGGCTCGAATATCGCCATGTCCTGGAAAACAAAGGAGTAAACCCTAACTAAATGGCTTCCAACAACTATTCCCAAGGCGCTCAGGTAGAGCATGACAAATTCGGCTTGGGAACTGTGCTCACCAGTAATGAGGAGCGTATTGTGATCAAGTTTGACGATCACGGCGAAAAGAAGTTCGTGACCCCCATGGTGGTGGGGCAGTTGAAAAAGAGCGACCGGCAACCGCCAGCCGAGAAACGCGCCTCGCGCGCACGGAAACCCAAAGCCGTGGCGGCGCCCGTACACTAGAGACACCCAAAGGAATTCATTTGAACGCCCGAGCAAAACGTTTATTCGACGAAGCCCGCAAGAAGAATCCCGATTTCAAGATGCCCTCGGAGACCGCTCCCGCCACCGAGCTATCCGAGGAAGATCTGGCCCTGATCAAGCAAGGAGTTGGCGACAAGAGCAGCCGGTCTGGCGGTCTGGGCGGCTCGGACGGCGGAGCGGGCGATGGCCCGCGCGAGCAAATTGGTTCGGTGGTCACCTATTTCGAAGCTAAAGGTTTCGGCTTTCTGCGTCCGGACGACGGTGGCCGCGACGTGTTCTTCCATGTTTCGCGCTTGGCTGAAGGCGACCCCACCACGCTGAAGCCGGGTACCCGCCTGCACTATGAACTTGGCATGGACCGCACCGGAAAGCTGGCCGCCAGCAGCGTGCGCATCGCTCCTCCAGCGGCGGCGGAGTGATGGGTGCTTGCCGCTAAGTGCTTTGTTTCTTGGTTCGGTTCAAAAGACCCATACCCTTTCGGGCGCCGGGGAGGTTGCTTCAGGGGTCTTTTATTTAGAGGTTAGTCTCGCTTTGGTGGGAGTTGCCTCCCCGGCTTAATTCCAATATTAGAATATCCTGCCCCAAAAAGCAATATTTTCTTATACTTTTTGGTAGCGTAATGCCAAATATGTGATGAACCATACGTAAAAGCTACCGAATCACGTAGCGCCTGGGCCGGGTGTCTCCGAACCCTTCACTTCCACGCCCGCCCAATCCTCCAGCACCTTGATCGTCGCACAGATGTCCTCGTCGCCGTGGCCCTTGGCAATGGCGGCCTGAAACATCTGGCGGGTGAGGGCAGTCAGCGGCACGGGCACACCCAGTTCGTTGGCCGAGTCCAGCATTAGTCCGATGTCCTTGTGCATCCACTTTACGGAGAAAGCCGGGTCGAAGGCGCGGCGCAGAACCAGCGGCGCTTTGGCGGAGATCAGCCCGGATTTGGCGGCGCTATTGTTGAGGATGTCCAGCATCAGATCGAGGTCCACGCCGGCTTTGGCCGCCAGCACCATGCCCTCGTTGAAGCCCTGCAGGAGATTCGAAAGAATCAAGTTCTGGGAGAGTTTGGCGTGCAGGCCCATGCCCGGCCCGCCGCAATAGTAGAAGCGCTTGCCCATCGCTTCCAGATACGGGCGCACGCGCTCGAACACTTGGCGGTCGCCGCCGATCATGAACGTCAGGGTGCCGCCCTCCGCGCCGGGTTTGGAGCCAGTGCAGGGAGCGTCCAGAAACTCCACACCTTTGGCGGCGAGCGCTTGGCCGATCTGGCGGCTGGCCGCGGGCGCTATGGTGCTGGCATCGGCCACTACCGTACCGCGGCGCGCGCCTTCGATGATGCCGTCCTTGCCCAAGATCGCCTCGCGGGACATGCCAGTATCGCCCACGATTAAGAAGACGACGTCCGCATTTTCCGCGACTTCCTTCGGCGTAGCGCAAAAGCGGCCCTTCTCCGCCGCCGCGAGTTCGCGCGCTTTCGCCGCGCTGTGCGTCCAGACGGCCACCTCGTGACCCGCCCGCAGAAGATTCCGGGCCATCGGATAGCCCATGATTCCAAGTCCTAAGAAACCTAGTTTAGCCATCTTCGAATTGTAAGCCGAGTGCGGCATGTGCGACAATTTGCGTTCAATGAAACCTGCCGTATTGGTTACCAAACGCATATTTCCCGAGGCCATCGCCTTTCTGAAAGAGCACGCGGAGCTGGACTACGCCGAGTCGGACGATGGCTTGAGCGCGGAAGAACTCGCCGTGCGGATCCGCGGCAAACAGGCGGTGGTGAGCCAACTCATGAACAAGTTCACGCCGGAAGTGCTGGCCACCCTGGAAGGCATCCGGGTAATCGCCAACGTGGCGGTGGGCTATGACAACGTCGACGTGCCGGCGGCCACCCGCCTCGGCATTATGGTGACGCACACGCCGGACGTGCTCACCGATACCACGGCCGATTTCGCATTCGCCCTGCTGATGGCTGCGGCGCGGCGCGTGGTGGAGGGCGACCATTACGTACACTCGGGGCAGTGGACCAAGTGGCGCGTGGACCTGCTGCTGGGGCAGGACGTGCATCACCGCACGCTGGGGATCTTCGGCATGGGGCGCATCGGGCAGGCGGTGGCGCGGCGGGCGACGGGGTTTTCGATGCGCGTTATTTATCACGATACGACGCGCGCGGCGGATGCCGTAGAGAAGGAACTGGGACTGGAACTGGTAAGCGCCGAACAGTTGCTGCGAGAGTCGGATTTTGTGAGCCTGCACGTGCCGCTGATGCCGGAGTCGCGTCACCTGATCGGCGCGCGCGAACTGCGCATGATGAAGCCCACCGCCATTCTAGTGAATGCGTCGCGCGGACCGGTCGTGGACGAGCCGGCACTGGCGGAGGCGCTCGAACAGAAGGTGATTGCGGGCGCCGGCCTCGACGTGTACGAAAACGAGCCGCGCGTTAATCCCCTGCTGCTGAAACTCGATAACGTGGTGCTGGCCCCGCACATCGCCAGCGCCTCTGTGGATACGCGGCGTAAAATGTCGATGATGGCGGCGGAGAATGCCGTGGCCGCGATTGAGGGGCGGCGTCCGCCGAATTTGCTGAATCCGGAGGTTTGGGAGAATACTCTAGCCGGGCGTTAGAGGCAACTGAGTCGATTCCAGGACCGAGAAGAGGCTAAACGTGCCGGGTGTGTTCTTGAGGTCGCTAATCTCGCCCGTCTCGATATGTGGTACCTGGACCCGCTCATTCGCAGCGGGAGAGCCGTGCTCTACCCGGTGATATGGGGCACCTACGAGCGGCAGGAACACATAGAAGGCAGCGCGAAGGAACAGTGGAGCGCCCTTGTTGTACGGGAAGTCCAAGACATTCGGCGATCGGTGGATTACATCGAGACGCGCCCGGACATCGACCACGCGCGGTTGGCATATTTCGGTTTCAGCGCCGGCGCCGTGATCGCGCCGATAGTATTGGCAACGGAGGCGCGCTTCCAGGCGGCCGTGCTGGCCGTCGGGGGACTCGAGCAAGCCCACCATCTTCCCGGGGCCGACCCATTTCAGTTCGCCCCGCGGGCGTACACACCAGTGCTGATGTTGAACGGCCGCTACGATTTGGTCTTTGACCTGGTGACCAGCCAGCGCCCGCTATTGCAACTGTTCGGCGCCTCGCCGGCGAATAAGAAGCTGGTTCTGCTGGAGGCGGGGCACGCGATGGTTGGCTTTCCGGCAGCCACACGGGAGAGTCTGGACTGGCTCGACCGGTATCTAGGGCCAGTACCGCCGAGCCGCTAACCGGAGCCGGTCGAGCCGATCTCGCGCCTGAGGAAGGCGCGTGAGAATCGCCAGTCGCGTTCCAGCGTGGCCGGGGACGCGCCCAGCACCTCGGCGCACTCCTCCATCGTCAACCCGCCGAAGTAACGCAATTCCACAAGTCTGGCTTTGCGAGGGTCCGCCTCGGCGAGGCGATTGAGGGCGCGATCCAGATCCAGCACCTCCACCTCGCGCCCGTCGACCAGTTCCGTGGCTTCCGACAGCGAAACATGCGCCGCGCCACCGCCCCGCTTGTTGCGCAGGCGTGACCGGGCGTGATCGACCAACACCCGGCGCATCATCTCCGAAGCGACCCTTATGAATTGAAGCCTGTCGTGCCACTGGCCGCCGCTCTGTCCCGCAAGCCGCATGTAGGCTTCATGCACCAGAGCGGTGGCCTGCAGCGTATGGCACCGCCGCTCGCTGCCAAGCTGATATGCGGCCAACCTCCGGAGCTCGTCATATACGGAGGCTAAGAGTGGTTCCGGAACACTCATTTACGGAACCAGAATGACACCAAACCGCGGCCGCCACAAGGCCATGGCTGTGCCTGGCCACAATCGCGGCGACCTTCGGTACACAGAATCCATGTCGCCAAGACCTTATCGGCGTCAATTTGCGTTCATCTAGGGCTACTTGCCCGCCGCCGCGCCGCCGCCTTCAGTGAAGTATCCCTCGTTTTGAATCTTCAGATTCAAGTCGCGCGTAACGTCGTCCATCCACTGCTTGAAGTGGGTCTGCTTCAGTTCGTTGACGACCTCTTCCTTCACCTCCGCGATCGGCTGCGCGGTGACTTCTTGGGCGCGGAACAGATAGAAGCCGTTGGGCTGCTTGACAGGCTCGCTCACTTCACCCGCTTTCAGCGCGAAGATGGCGGCGCGGATGGCGTCCGGAAGATTGTCGCTACTGCGCAGGGTGCCGAAGTCGCCGTCCTTGGCGGCCGAGGTTGGGTCTTCGGAATTGTCTTTCACCAGCTTGACGAAATCCGCGCCGCCGGCGATGGCCGCCCGCAGCTTCAAGATCTTGGCCTGGGCTTCGGCTTCAGTAAGGTGTTTTGGCTCCTTCGCTTCGGCTGCCGGCTGGTCCCCGGAAAACCGTATGTAAATCGCCTTCACCTTAACCTGCGTGAAACGCTCTGGGTGCGCATCGTAGAAGCTTTGCACGTCGGCAGGCGGCACGGAGATGGACGTGAGCGCTTCATGCAACTGCGCGTTCATGAGCAGATACATGCGGTTAAAGGCCAAGGCTTCGCGGGTGGGACTCTGCTGGTCGAGCTTGGCTTTTTCGGCCATTTCCGACAGACGATGCATCAAGGCGAACTGCTGCACGAAGCCCCGGCGGTCGCGCCGCGCGGCCTGTGCCATGTTCGGCGGCATGGCCGCCAGAAAGCTGTCGATCTCGCCGGCAGTGAGGTTGCGGCTGTCGCCGAAAGTCGCCACCACGGTGTCCGGCGGAATGGCCGCTGGAGCGGACGCCGGAGGCGCTGCCGGCGGGGCGGCGGATTGCGCCCACACGGTGGCGATAAACAGGAATAACAGGAAAAATTTCATTGGTAGCTTCCCATTTTAGCGTAAATCGTGGCAGTGGCTGACTTGCGGTATTATAAGGCAATTCACCTCCAAGGAGTGTGCCATGTCCGTTGCCGCCCGTAGCGTTCTCGTTTTCCCGATTGCGTTTTTCCTTTTAACTGCGCAGGAACCCCCGCCCACGCCATCCGAACCCCCTGCCGGCGGAGAGACTGGCGCTGCGGGCCGCCTGCCGTTCGGCTCGTCGTCGCAGCAGCCGCAGGCCTATGACAAGGTGATCACCAAAGACGCCAAGTCGAAAACCGGTCTGTTCACAGTACACGAGGTCAAGGATAAGTACTACTACGAGATCCCAAAGACCGAGCTAAACAGAGAATTTCTTTTCGTGACGCAGATTGCGCGCACTACGCTAGGCGTCGGCTATGGCGGCCAGTTTGTGTCCGAGCGGGTGGTCCGCTGGGAGCGCAATGCAAACAAGATCAATCTCCGGGAAGTGAATTACGAAGTGGTAGCGGATCCGAAAACGCCCATCTCGCTGGCCGTGAAGGCCGCCAATAACGACACTATCGTTATGAGTTTTCCAATTGCCGCCTTCGGCAAGGAGCCCGGCAAAGATAAAGACGACAAAGACAAGGAAGGTGCGGAAGCGAAAGACGAGCAGCCTCCCGAAAAGCCCGCCAAAGACGCCGCGGCGAAACCGGCCGCCGGCAAATCAGCCGCCAGCAAGTCCGTGCGGCCTGAGATCAAAGAATACAAGGAGACCGGTCACGAGCCTTCCATCGTCATCGAAGTCACCCGCCTGTTCACCAGCGATGTGTTCGAGCTGAGCGCCCGCCAGCGTCTCAACGCCAGCACCATGGACGCTAGCCGTTCATATATCGAACGCATATCGCCGTATCCGGAAAATATCGAAGTGGAATCCACCCACACCTACACCCGCATGGCTACGCCCGCCGGCGCCGCGCGGACTGAGAATCCGATCGCCGCGGGAGGCATGCGGCCCGGTAGCGCCACCGTGGTGCTGCATCACAGCATGGTGAAGCTGCCCGAACATCCCATGACGCCACGCCTGTTTGACGAGCGCGTGGGCTACTTCTCGGTGCGCCAACTGGATTACGGCCGTGACGAGCAGCGCGCCCCCAAGCGCACCTACATCACCCGCTGGCGCCTGGAGAAAAAGGACCCCACCGCCGCGCTTTCCGAACCCGTGAAGCCCATCGTCTATTACATCGATGCGGCGACTCCCTCAAAGTGGGTACCGTACATGATACGCGGCGTCGAGAGCTGGCAGAAAGCCTTCGAAGCCGCCGGCTTCAAGAACGCCATCATCGCCAAACCCGCTCCCACTGCGGAGCAGGATCCGAATTTCAGCCCGGAGGATGTGCGCTACTCGGTCATCCGCTGGCTGCCCTCCACCATCGAGAACGCCGTCGGCCCGCACGTCTCGGACCCGCGCACCGGCGAGATCCTGAACGCGGACATCCAGTTCTATCACAACGTCATGAACCTGCAGCGGGATTGGTACTTTCTGCAGGTGGGGCCGCTGGACCCGCGCGCCCAAAAACTGCCCCTACCGGACGATCTCATGGGCCGCCTGGTCGAGTTCGTCTGCGCGCACGAGGTCGGGCACACGCTCGGCTTCCAGCACAATATGAAGGCCAGTTCACTGTACCCGCAGGAGAAGGTGCGCGACAAGGAGTGGGTCAAGAAAATGGGACACACGCCCTCCATCATGGACTACTCGCGCTTCAACTACGTGGCGCAACCCGAGGATGGCATCGACGTGGCCGATTTGGTGCCGACCGTGGGCCCGTACGATATTTGGGCGACGCGTTGGGGTTATCAGCCGATTGCGGACGCGAAGGCGCCCGACGACGAAAGACCCACGCTCGATGAATGGGCGCGCGAGCAGGATAAGACGCCCTGGTATCGCTTTTCCACGGCAGGTGCGGCCGGCTCCGATCCGGGTGAGTTGACCGAAGCCGTCGGGGACGCCGATGCGCTGAAATCCACCGCGATGGGGGTGAAGAACCTGCAGCGCGTGGCCCACATGATGCTCACCGCCACCACCACTCAGAAGGGCGATCCATACGAGGATCTGACCGAGTTATATGGCCGCATGCTGGGCCAATGGACCCTCGAGATGAACCATGTCGCCGCGCTGGTGGGCGGGCTCGAGTCGCAGCAGAAGAACATCGGGCAGGAGGGCGTCATCTTTACGCCGGTGGCCAAGACGCGCCAGGCGGCCGCGGTGGCGTTCCTCAACGAGAATGCCTTTGCGACGCCGCAATGGGCCATCGACAAGGAGATCCTACGCCGCATCGAGCCGCTGGGCGCAATCAACCGGGTGGGTAGCGCACAACGCTCCGTGCTCGGCAATTTGTTGAACAGCGCGCGCTTCGCAAGGCTGGTCGAGCAGGATGCGCTGGATGGATCCGCGGCGTACCGGCCGGCGGATTTCCTGGCCGCCGTGCGGCACGGCATCTGGCGCGAGATCGAAACTCCGCAAGCGCCCATCGACGCTTACCGGCGGCAATTGCAGCGCAACTATCTCGACCTGGTGAATACGAAGATCAATGGATCCGCCCCGACGCTCCCCGCTGGATTGCCAGCCGGTTTCCCCATCGCGATATTCGCTACCAGCGGAGACGAGAAGCCGTTCTACCGCGGCGAACTGCGCGCGTTGAATACTTCGATCGCCGCCGCGCTCGCCCGCACCACGGACCGAACCACGCGCGTGCATTTGGAAGGCGCGCGCGACCAGATCGCCCGAATTCTCGATCCGAAGTTCAATCCCATGCAAGGTTCGGGAGCGGCGGAGATCCGCATCTTTGGAGATCAGTGGTCGGGGCAGTCGCTGTCAACTTCAGTTGGCGATCCCAACGCTCCCTGGCAGCAGATCGAGGACTGCTGGCCGGATTATGAAATCAGGCCGTAGGACTTGGGTTGAACCGCGAAGTTGACCTCAGCGGAAACGGACCCGCCGGACTTGGATTACTCGCATGAGATGTTTCTTTGACGGCAGTCGTACAAAGCTGCCTGACGGGCACTCTTGGCTGACGCTAGCCGGATTCGCGGTAGGCGACTCGTTGTGGAACAGGTTCGACAACGAGTGGAAGGCCGAGGTATTGCAGAAACGCGAGCCGCATGCGCCGTACCTGCACATGAGTGAGATGTACACAACTCACGGCGACTTCAAAGGATTCACCAAAGAGCGGTGGAACAACCTCATCTTTGATGCGGTCAACTATCTTCAGAGCCTTCCAAAGCTGGCCTTGTGCGCCACCGCCTGCACGATTGACGAGCTGGCCCGTGAGGCCTTGGTCGCGCGGGGCTTCACGATTCCCGACGCGCACGTGATATGTGCTGAGTGCTGCATCGGCACAGCATTCACATGGCGCTTCGACAACTGTCCGGACGGTCTGGAGCCAGCCTCCATCTCCTTCGACCAGAACGAGAAGTTCATGCACCATTTCAGACAGCAGTGGTTGCGTCAGAGAAAGGGGCTGCGGCCCGTAGTCACTAACTTCTTCTGGGGACTGGTAGAAGGCGTGTGCGCGCTCGACATGCGCGATACGACGGCATTACAGGCGGCGGACATGCTCGCGTGGGCGATAAGCCGCCGGCATTCCGGCGTGGAGCGACCAATGCGCTTCTTAATAGATATCATGGAGAAAGTAGTTCCAAATGGACAGCTTACACTGGACGAGGTGGCGCTGAAGAAAACCTATGGCGCAGCGCACGAACCGGACGCCAGGTGCGTGTGAAACAGAATTCTGAAACACGTCAGGCTCACGATTTATCCCCGATGTCTTACAGGGCCAAGCCACGCCTTTACTTTGGGGAACGATTTGGGAAGCGCATCGGCTACGGCCTTGTGCCTGTTGAGCGTAGCAGTGTCGCCATCAAGAATAGCCAAGAGTTCCGTCCGGTCGGGAACCGGGCAGTTGAACTGTTGGATTGCTAGCGCCACCGCCGCCAGGTAGCTCAGCATCCATAGTGCCGCCAACCGAGCAAACTCCCTTGCCGTGCCGAGGTGGTGCAAGAGAACCTCGTGTTTGAACTCATTCCCATGCACCAAGTCGGAGCGCATTTCGTAAAGAACCTCGAACTTGGCCTTCTGCGCCTCGCCGAGCATCTTGCCAAGACGCGCCGAGAGTCGGGCCTTTGCGCCGCGCTCGTTCTCTCCCAATAACGCGTCCAGGGTGGTAACGCCCCACAGCAGCGATTCGATGCCCTGCGAAGTGAATGCCGTTCCGAGGAATCTCAGGGCGACGTCCACGAAGGCCCGGTGCGGTTCGTTGGGACGGATTCCATCCAGGGCGCGGAGTGCGCTCGCCAGGAGCTGCTCAAACTCGTCGGCTTTGGCCGCGTCCCAGTGCACCTGGAAGTTCGGGCCATCATCATCCCGGCTCAGACCAGAGGCATCGGGGGGGCGCCGCGGCCACTCCAGACAATTCGTCGACACGCTGATAACGAACGGCACCAACTCAGGCAACGGCCACTTCGGTGTATCCAGGTCCACCGTCTCTTGAGGCGTGCCGTCTGGCGCCGGCGAACGCCGTGTCGCCCAGTCGCCAAGCGCTAGTAGACTGAGTGCGCGGTCGATCGGCGCGGAAAACCGAGGGCGATGCGGATCGACCGCGGGAATGCGAATAAGTATTTTGCCCGGCGGATCGACTGGCTTGGTTTCCTTGGCGATGAGAAACCAATATCCATCGAGTTCTGCTGCGCTTACGCGCGCCCACGGGTAGAAGATTCTGCGGACTCGATCGCTGAAGATCGCTTCCATCTCAACCGTTCTTAGGCGGCGGATCTCAAATTCGCCGAACCGAATCGTCTCATTGCCGAAGTAGACCCACTCAATCGGGGCATAGTAGGTGACGGTCCGGTCCTGGGCCTCAAGGCTGGCCTTGAAGCGAGCAAATTGTTCATTGGGCCGAACAGGCCGGCCATCAAACAGGTCGCAGTAGATTCCAGAAAGCCGAAAGAACTCCCCGCTCTGCCGGGAAAGCGTGCCCAGTGAATCGTTGGCGAGGCCCTTCGGGTAATACACCGCCGCCGCCTCTCGGACCAAGTCTTGAAATTCTTGCCCCTTCTCGGCATGTTCCACTGCGCGGCGCAAGATCTGGTCGTCGCTGATCAGCACCGCCAGCCTTGCGTCCGCAGGCCGTGCGGCTGACTTCCGATTCTGAATTTCCATTTTGACGGCTTCGAGGTACCGAGCCAGCGCTTGGCCGAGGGTGGTGTCCGCGCCCATCATCCGGCAACTCCTTCGCCTGGGGCGTATACAGCACCGAGGCAGGACTGAGCGTCGGGGTGTCCTTGCTCAGCAGCTTTGCGATACCACTTCGCGGCCTCGGCGTGGTCCTGGGCTACTCCTTCGCCGCAGCGGTGCATAACACCGAGCTCGTACTGAGCGTCAATGTGTCCTTGCTCAGCGGCTATGCGATACCACTTCACTGCCTTGGGGTAGTCCTGAGGTACCAACTCTCCCCTGCGGTACGCCCAGGCAAGGCCGTATTGAGCTTCGGCCTGTCCTTGCTCAGCAGACTCGCTCTCCACCTCGATGTAGTCCTGGGGGAAAAAACGTAATTGATTAGCGCGTTGAGAGGGGTCAAGAAGAATCGGGCGGCTGGGTTCCATTTTTGATGAGCTGGTGAAAAACATCCGTCACTGTGGCGATGCCTTTTTTGACAG
>Ga0302325_10001557_pt1 | contig 58294 bp, 68 predicted proteins | sample Palsa_T0_2_FD_201948 | JGI IMG/M metagenome (GOLD analysis project Ga0302325, IMG submission 201948) | Peat permafrost microbial communities from Stordalen Mire near Abisko, Sweden - Palsa_T0_2 | ecosystem: Environmental > Terrestrial > Soil > Palsa > Peat permafrost | place: Sweden: Abisko... | reverse complement strand
GATCACAACAGAAATCCGAAGCCTTTCGTTTGGACTGCTACGGCACGATCTATCCTGCGAAAGGTAAAGAATTATAAAGAGACTTTAGAGACGGCACACTAGCGAAAGGGTCAGTGATGAAATCGGATTGCTGAGAGTCGCGATGTTTCCGGGAGCGATCGGAATCGACGTGGCAAAGGACATCGATCACGGCATCGCCACACTCGAAGGATGCAGTCGGCTCATTGTCGATCTACGTGGCAACACTGGCGGCGGAATCGGCGGGCTGCGCCTGATGAGCTACCTGACACCAGGAAAACTTGAGGTCGGCTATAGTCTTACGCGGAAACGTCGCGAGGGCGGCTATCGCCGTGAGGAGTTGACGCGATTTGGACGGATTCCGTCCCACAAGGCGACTCTCATCTGGTTAGCTGCCCGATATGCCTTCGTTGAAAAATCCATCCTCGTGGTCACCGAGGGGCTCGGCCAGCAACGATTCCATGGTCGAGTCGTGCTCTTGGTAAACGAGCACACCGCGAGTGCTGGCGAGATGGTTTCAGCGTTCGCTGAGGAAAACAATCTGGCCACAATTGTCGGAACGAAAACACCTGGCCGTCTCCTGAGCGGCAGCGCATACAAAGTTGGCCACGGATACATTCTTGGCTTGCCGGTCGCCGCCTATCTGACGTGGCAAGGACGGATGCTGGAGAACAATGGCATCGTGCCAAAGTGTTCTATTGACCTCTCCCGCGACGGCTTGAAGCAAGGAAGAGATACCCAGCTCGAAGCCGCAGTCACAGTAGCCAAAGCTCTATGACCTTCGAGTGCCGACTCGCTAATTGCGCCCTCTGACTATTTTCGACCGCTCCACTCTAGATCCGGCCAGGCACAAAACGGATTGCTAGGGTCAAACCATTTCATCAACGCTTCGAACTTCTCGTCTGCGACCCGCGTGCGGGGTTATCATGTGGGGCTATGATTTCGGCGAAGCGCTTTCGCTTACGGAGGCCCTGTGGCTCAGTTCTGTGCTCATTGCGGAATACCGCTGTACGATGACGGTGCTTTCTGTCATGGCTGTGGAAAGCCGAAAGTCGAAGCTGCAACTCTAAGAGAGACCGCCGCTGCGCCCTCAAGTGAACCACAAGAGAAGGGCGGCGTACCTGCGTCACAAGTGCAGCAGTCTGTACCACAACCAACCCCGGTCAGCGTCTCGCTTGAGACACCTTTTAGCCAAGTGTTTTCGGTTACAGGCAAGGTCATCCTTGCGCTGTTTGTAATCGGCTTGGGAATAGGTCTTCTCTATTTCATCATCGGTGCCCTTGGCAATGCGAATTACAGCGGCAGTTCAAGTGGCAGCGCTGACTACTCAAGAACGTACTTGGAATCTAGGGCGTACTATGACAAGGATGCCGATGAAGCCCCCACTAAAGTGCCGCTAAGCCAGTGGAAAACGATGATTGCCGCCGATATCGCTGGACATTGCGTAAGACCGGGGATGACGTCCGACGAAGTCAAACGAGCCGTAGGTGAGCCTAAGAGCAAGGAGCTCGTCCCTCCTCCGAATGGGGATGCAAACTCGAATAGGGGCGAGGCGTGGCAGTATATAAAGCAGGAGCAAGTGAGCAAGCCATGCAGCAAGTACGAGGGCGACAAATGTGCCGATCCTGTGGAATATAAAACAGAGAAGGCAACCCTGTATTTCAGTCCCAACGGCCACCTGACGTACCCTTATCTAAGTGAAGGATTAAAAACGGATTCAGGTGAATACGCTACCTGTCGCTAGCCGAAGCGGTACTATGAGCGAACTGATGAGGCGTCTTCGAAGGCTTGATTCATTTCATCAGCGGAGAAACCAGCTTTTCTTCCTAAGGATAAACGACCTGTCCGTTGAGCAACGCTCCACTGTCCACCCAGTCTATGAAGGCCCAGATGAGCCAATCGATGATCTTCTCATCCGTGTGCTGCTTAGGATTGAATCTGTGCCTGAAGCCATCAATTGCCGGTTTGAGCAGGTTTCCACTTAGGATTCGTACGTACTCGTTCCTCAAGAAGTCGTGGAATGCGACATATGCAGTGATTCGGGTCGGGAGTGGCCAGTGAGTAGACGGCTCCTGAAACAGGTAGAAACGCGCCACGCGGGAGTCATAGATTGGCAGCTTTGGGCTAACCATATGGCACAGCTTGGTTGGGTAAGAGAATTGCAACGTCTGAGTCGTCTGTTGGCTGTTTTTCTTCTTTCTCGTTGAGAACGGGCAGAGCGCCGCGCACAACTGGCCCAGATTTGGGGTCTGGGTACGGGCCGCCCTGAGCGCCTGGAAGTATGGTGTGTAGTAACTTGCGCTTACGCGGCCCATGACAAAAAAGAGCCTGTACCGACTCTCGAAGTCGGCGGGCCACGGCTGGCAAGCGATCGTTTGAATTAGCCAGTCGTACTCATCAACGTCCTGTTTCTGCCTGATTCTGTTAAGAATTACATTCTGATTCTGGCAGATGATCGAATACATAAGGTCGTTCCAAGCAGTTATCATTTCGCTCCGATCCCCTGCTCCGTCGACGCCCGGCCGATGTCACTCAAAGAGGAAAATCAGGGACAGACGGAACGTTCCCCAGTTTTGAACGAGTGCAGATTGGTGAATGTCCGGTCTGTCCCTACGTTCCCCCCCTTGTTTCCCGGTTTCGGTGAACTACGCCGATGATCGATTGGGAACGAGCTGCCGAGCGAGCTGATGGTGCCTCACGTTCAATCCAGATGGATGAGCAACTGCCCATAGGAAACGAAGCCGATTGTCTAGAGCGGGCCAATTCGCCACATGAAGGAAGGGAACATCTGGCAAGAACTCAACGTTGAACGGATATTCGGGCTCCGGATGGAGCATGCCAAATACAGTACTGGCAGCGCCATCGACCGCAATCAAAAGAATCGCCGATATCTCTTTCCTACGTGGCACAATCTTTCCGTCTGCCGTGAGTTCCAAGAACACTGAATTCTTAAGATCTGCGTAGCGATTGGGGTCCGCCTCAGCCTTACCGATTTCATGCCTGAAGAACTCTTCCGATGTGAAGGCCCAGAACGCTGTTGCGGAGTTTATCAGGACCGATGCGCCGACGTGACTTGAGACGATAGAAAGGACACGGGGCATCCGATACTGCTTTAGCTGCTCGCATTTCCTCTGAGCTTTACGCCAGAAGTTCGGCGTCAGAAGTCCGATGGCACCGCCGCCGAGGCCCGTTATTTCGGTCGGTATCCCGGAACGCCGAGTAACGGCTTCCTGACTTATCGCAGTAGCTTCGACTATGAATTCATTTTGCGAGGTGCGCTTGGCGAACGGATTCATCGAAGCCCAACAGACGAAATCCGCGCCTCCAGTACCGGCCTCTTCGTGAACTTCCGGATGGACGTTCCGGTAGCTGAGCACGTGGAACGTAATGGCTTCTGCAACCGCTGCTTCGTAATCTCGTTTTCGATCTGCTTCGAAACGCGCGAGGTTCTTCGGATGATTGCCTCGCAGATGCTCCGAATACCAGTTCACGATGTCGTCGAGCCTGATTTCCTCATTCATAACAGATCTAGGGTTTGCCGGTAGGCACAAAATTGGGCGCATCACCTGCCCCACTAAACATCACGGGGCTCAAACAATTGATCCAAATGGTCGCGAACCGATTCACCTGCTTGAGCTATAGGCTCAATCCTTGCCAACAGCAGATCAAGAATTCTGGTTTGCATCGCAGGACTCATTTCCTCGTACAAGGTGTTGTTCCGCACGTTGTAGCGTTCATTCTGCGCTTCACGAAAAACTTCGTTTCCACGTCATATCCAACGAACGGGTACACCCTGACCCAAGTTCCCATGATTCGCAATGGAATCCCCGGTCACGATGCCTACGGCCTTCACAATAAGGTCGCGGCCCGGCGGATGGGCTTTGATATAGACGATATCTCCAACTCGAATGCGGGCCAGAAGTTTGTGTAAAGCTGGTGCATCCTGCTCCGCCCAGCCCACGCACGCAACACCGCCCGCAAGGAAGGCGTCTGTCACATCGGTTGTACCATCGTAAAATGCGCCCACTCCAAAAATGGCCATGAATTCCCTCATGTCCCACTGTGCAGATTCTACTACCGCGGCTGCGCCCCCAACGCGTGCTACCATTTTGGGCATGGCCGTCAATTGGGGTACCGTTGTTGCAAGCGTAGTTGCTAATGTAGCCCTGATCGGCGGGCTGCCCGGCACTAGGCAGTAGGAATGGCCAGTACGATTTCTTCCAATGCGATTACGCATTGGCCAGCAAAGAAAAGTCCAGAAGTGGTCAGCGTGGCTTGCAGGTTCCGATGGGTTTCCGACTGATGCATAATCCCCAGCACAAGGCCCGCCGTCGGGTGGGCGAACTTCGATAGCAACTTATTATTTGATACAAAGAAATCACCTAAGCCAACGGCTTTGGCAGCGCCCGCCACGTGGGTGTAGTCACTGTCCAGAGAATCCAACCCGAGCTTGTCCCGAACCTCCGCAATTTTCACACGAGCAGAAGCTTCAAATTCATTAGGTATCCCTTGCAGCGCATGCAACTTGGAGAGAGCATCCGTAAGCCCCTGCATATCTCTTAGGGCATCTTCATAAAAACGACGAGCGTTCTCTTGTGAGGTCGCGCAATACTTCAGCCAGACCCACAGTTCAAGCAAGTTCCGTGAATTCCAGGCTGCACCCGAGACAGCATCCTGATCGATCGTTTTGAGAAGATCACCGCAAACCCTGTTCACACTCAATAGAATCTTGACGACAAGATCAGCAAACCAAGGCTCTGCTGTCCCTTTGCTCTTGCAGCTCAGGATGATGTCGTAAAGTTCCTGCAATCGATTAGGTATGGCCGTTTGCAGTTTGTCGCGAGTGAACTGGGTCTCCCAGTCAACGTCGTAATCTTGGCGTGCGGTTCCCATGTTGTCATTGTCGCTCAACCGAAAGCTATTTGGCACTCACGGCGGAATTGGTACTGACAAGTGATCGCGATTCTGGTTCCAGTAGCGAACAAACGGCGAATATGCTACGCTTCTGCACGTGGTTCGGACGTGCACAGTTACGGTAAAAGATATCCGAGACGTTGAGCACTCCATAGAGGTCACTGCGGAGACTCTCTATGAAGCGATCGCCACGGCTCTCGCCGCGTTGCAGCAGGACAACTGGGTAGGAGAGATCGGTCAGGGGTTCGCAACGGTAACTGTTGTTGTTCAACAGCCGCCCATAAAGCACGAAGTCAAAATGAAGGACTTTGTCTCATGGCTGGGACGCCAAGGACGTTCTCCCGCGGAAGTCATATTGAAGCAAAAGCTGGAGAAAATATTAGGCAAGGCAAATCACGCGAGGACGTGACCGATAAGCCTAAACAAACAGACAGCAGAAACAGATCCCCCGAGGTCTCACTGACTCTGAGTTCGAGCCGCTTTCTGGGAGTGCTTAGGTTGTTGCCCCGCTTGCGCAGCACTGGCTTTCATGGCTGAAGGCTGCGTGATGGTCGCGCCTGGCGCGAAGGGGTCTTTTCCTTCTAGCACCGACGACGCAACGAAACCAAAGAATATCATCGCGCTCAGCACTCCCCACACGAGAACGACTGGCTTCCAGGGAACGAGAATCTGCATGGCAGAACCTCCTGGGACGAAAAGCGCAATTTACGACTTGCGTCCATTGTACTGCCGAACTCCAAACTTATTTCATAGGAAATCCGGTCGAATGCGAACGCCATTTCATTCGGTAGGGAACACCGTTCCGTTGCGAGCGACTCGAAACCCCTAGCTCACGGCGGCATTGGAATTGCGCGGTAGCCCGCATTTGTCAAAGACTTCCTCAAAAAAGGGTTCCAGCGCGTCCTGAGGGTTGTCGCCGGACTTGAAGACTCCGTGCTCTTCAATGGCATCCACCATACATGCACCAATTTGACGCCCGAACGCATCCCGTCTCAAATAACGATCTTTGACTCCCTCCATGCCAGCGACCCACCGATAGGGACCGGGGATTCCTAATTTGCCGAGAAACTTAACGCATTGATCGAGGCTTTTTACGAACTTGTCTTCCTCAAGCACAATTAACTCCGGTAGCAACGCCAAATACAGCGTGTTGATCGTCCATACTTCGCCATCCGCGAACACGAAAACCAGACTACCCGTTTCCTTGCCTAGGCCTTCACTGCGGTAGAAGCCAAAGCCGTCCGCGCCGCGAACGCCGCCGATGCTTGAGCCTGGCTCGTAAAACGGCAACAGGATGATTTCGCGAGCAGACTGTTCAAGTTCCTTAATCCTCCGAGGCTTGCCGAGTGGGAACTGGGGACTCACTCGGAGCCACATGCTCGGCCCTTCGGAAAGGTACAGCTCGTCTTGAGGCGACCCCGTGAAGTGGGCAAAGGCATCGTGTTTGCGGCCGATAGCTTCCCCCTTTGCACGAAACCTTGCTTTTCCGTCTTTGGGCTCCCGATACGCAATCGGGGTCGGTTGCGGGAGGGTCTTACGATATTCGTCGCTCTCAAAAAATGTTCTCAAGGCACGCTCGAAGCTCTTGGTAAGTTCGTCGCGCACAACCCTGCGGGTTGCGTCATTAGCTCCTTCGGCGAGTTCGTACGTCATCGGGAAACGGTGGCCAAGTAAGTCAAAGGGCATCGTCTCGCGCTTTGGCGCGCCATATGCAGTATTCATGACCAGCAAGATTCTGCGTTCGCCGATGGCTTTGAGAGCATACCCGTACTCGATGAGGACGTTCGGGTTGGGTGTGGGATCGCCGTTGGGTCTTGCGCCTATGAACGTGAGATCACAAAGGACGAGGGCGGCATTTTCTATTTTGGCAAGAATGGTTTCGAAGATCTTGGGGGATCCGGGAATGTTCTTCACGTCCTTATCGACCTGAAGTTCATCTCGAATCGCTTCTTTAATCTCAACATCTGCGGTGAGATTCTTGATCGCTTTCTCAAGGGCTTTCTCGATCAGATTACGCCCTTCGGAGGCAGATCTATCCGACTGCCATGAGAAAAAAATCGTTGTCCCCATAGATATTCATTATATTTACACGGGGCATATCGTGTCCTTCGGAAGGATGAAGTTGAAAAATGACTTTCAAGAAAAGTGCAGGAAGGGTTCAAAAATCGCCGCACATACGGCATTTTGGGCTATACTCGGCGAGATAAGTTGCTTATTTTGGTTGGCGTTGGAGTTTTTCACCCGCTTTCGAGGCGGATCGTTTCAACCGCTCACGCACCTCTCCGAAAAATCTGATCAGTAGAAGCGTCTCGCCCTCGGCGGCTAAAGCCCGCACCTTTTTGGGCCACGAAGGGGAGAAGCCGTGCCTTTCTCGAAAAACCTAACGGCGCTGCCGAAAGAACTCCTGCACCATCTCCGCTGCGCGTCCAGCCAGCACTCCACCGCGGATCTCCACCTGATGATTCAGACTGGGGTGATTCACCACTTGCAGAATCGAACGGACCGCGCCCGCCTTCGGATCGTCAGCACCGTATACCAAGCGACGCACTCGGGCATGAACGGCCGCTCCCGCGCACATGGCGCAGGGCTCAATTGTAGCAAACAGTTCGCAGTCGCCAAGTCGGTGATTACCGACGTTTCGTCCCGCCTCCCGCAGCGCCACGATCTCAGCATGAGCGGTTGGATCGCAATCGGTGAGGTTGCGATTCCATCCGCATCCAATCACGCGTCCCTTGCGCACTACAACTGCCCCAACCGGCACTTCGCCCGCTTCGAGGGCGCGCTGAGCGCAACGCAGGGCTTCTTCCATCCACAGTTCGTCCATCTGAAGAAGTTCTCAGTTCTCGGTTCTCAGAAAAAGGGCTCGGTCTTGCCGGTTGACCTCTCCATTCTAGCGGGGGAATGGATTTCCGGTGCTCCGATTTGCGGTCTCGCTGACTCGGCTCACACTGGCTGTATCGCGGTCGGTGCTATCCTAGCCATGCAATGGGAATCTCGCGCCTCTTGCGGAGAGTTTCCTGGTCGACCTGATCCAGGGGCTCGGCGTGACGTTCCGCTATCAGAATCCCACAGAAATTTATACCGAGCAATATCCGCTGGAGCGGCCGCAGGTCGCCGAACGTTACCGGGGAGCGCCGCGGCTGAACGTCAATCCGGACACCGAGGAAACCCTCTGCATTTCCTGTGACCTGTGTGCTCTGGTTTGTCTGGAAAACCCGATCGTTGTGACCAGCGAGCGCAATGAAAAGACGCGCCGCAAGGAACTGGTCGCGTTCACCTACGACTTGAGCCGCTGCATGTTCTGCGGTCTGTGCGAAGATGCTTGCCCGACCGATGCGCTCGAACTCACGCAGGACTTCGAACTCGCCAGTTTCAATCGCGAGGGCATGATCTGGGACCGCGAGATGCTTGAGAAGGCCCCGCAACCCACCCTCTACAAAAAGTAAACACGTCCGCGCAACCAGTTCGACTTGAATTTGTCCTTCTACAGTAAAAACCCTACTCCAAAGTCCGGCTCGATTAAGGTAGTCTCCTGGGGGATTCTGCGCGAAGGTGCAAAAGTATGGGCGGCCGAAACGCCAAGGCAATTCGCGAAGAACTCAATCGCCTCATGCTGGAACAAATTGAGAGCCTAAAGAAGGAGACCTTCGCGGGACTGAACCCGGAAGAATTGCGCGAGCAAGAAGCGCGGCTCAAACGTATCCGCGAGGTGTCCGCCGATTTTCTCGCGGCTTTGAAACGAGATGATCCGTAGTAGGTGGTAGTATGCCAACGATTTCCAAGCTGTTTGTTTGGTGACGCTGCGTCTAGGGTGCCCGTGTACCGAAATTCACTCTTGAAGGGAGAGAATGTATGACGGAAAGGCCAACGGTGACTCTGCCTGGAACGGTCGAGAAAATCATCAAGCCTCCAAGTCCGGGTGAACCGGAAAAGGCTCAGATATCGATTGAAGGAGCCGATGTTCTGTATCGAGAAATCCGCATCGAAAACTCACTGACAGACGAAAACGGAGATCAGGTGGGCCTCAAGAAAGGTGCGGAGGTCGAAGTTACCGTAGAAGCTGATAAAGATGCAACAATTCCCAGAAGCAAAGGGACGAAGTGATTCTGAACAGCAGACGGTTGAGCTGCAGTTGCATGAAGCAGTTCGCAATCGATCGCGCGTAGAAGTCTTGCGATCTTCCCAACCATCGCCGATATCCAATCTGCGCAAATCCGGTTTCAATGCGTTCTTCCCGTAAGCACCCTTCCAGCATCTCGAAGTACGTCTATACGGACATGGCCAGACGCAGGTTCCTCACTGTTCTCCTGCGATCGACGGCTCGTCTTTAGGGTCTCAAGCGAGTTGGGGGGGTGCCGATAGCTATGTTCATGTAGCGATCATATTGAGATGTGCGCGCGCAACGGCTTTAGGGTCCGGCGCCATTCACCAACCTTTCCATCAAAAGCGTATGGTTGAGACCTCGAAGATGGGTGCAGTGACGGCTTTCAACTTCAGGTTGCCCGCCGGTTATCACGTCAAGAAGGGGGGAGCCGGGCGATGAAAAAAATGCCTCAGGTCCTTCTCGTGGATAACAACCCGGCCGACGTCGCTCTTGCACGAGAGGCGTTGACCGGGGGCGGGTATCAGAGCCAAGTCAGCGATGTCCCGGATGGCGAGGAGTCCATGGCATTTCTGCATCGCGCGGGCCAGTACGCGAATGCGGTTCGACCCGACTTGGTGATCCTGGATCTGAATCTGCCCAAGAAAGACGGTCGCCGGGTGTTGGCGGAGGCGAAAGCAGATGCGGAACTTCGCACCATTCCGGTGGTGGTGTTTAGTACCTCCCGTGCGATCTCGGATATCAATCGCAGTTACGAACTGGGCGCTAACTGCTATGTCAGCAAGCCTGGAACCCTGGATGAGTATTTTCTGGTGATGCAAGCGATTGAGGAATTCTGGCTTGGCTCGGCGAGCGTGCCGCGAAAGGAAAAATGATGGGAAACGCACCAGCTCACGTCTTGCTGATCGAGGACAATCCTGGAGATGCGGACCTGGTGCGTCTGCGCCTGGTCGAGGGGAAGTCTGAGGTCCATGTAAATTGCGTGCCCCGGCTCTCCGACGCGCTCGCGTGTCTCGAACTGGAGACCCCTTCGCTCGTACTGCTGGATCTGAATCTTCCCGACAGCCATGGCGCAGATACTTTCCGCCAGATCATGCAGAAGGCACCGAACGTGCCGGTCGTGATCCTTTCCGGTCAAGATGATGAAGCGCTGGCGATGAAGGCGGTTCACCTGGGCGTACAGGACTACCTGATCAAAGGCGAGATCACCAGCAAACATCTGGAGCGTGCTCTCCGCTATGCGGTAGAACGGCAGGGGCTGCTGCGCTCGCTCGAAACCCTCCGTAAGCAGCAACTTGAATTCAAGAATCAATTTCTTTCCCACGTGTCGCACGAACTGCGCACGCCGCTCACTTGCATTCATCAATACGTCACGCTCTTGCTCGATGGGCTGGCCGGTCCCTTGTTGCCGGACCAATTGGACTACCTGAAGACCGTCCTCAAGAGTGTGAATCAGCTGCACGCCATGATCCGCGACCTGCTCGAAGCCACCCGCGCCGATAGCGGCAAGCTGCGCGTCGAGCCGCGTTGCATCGCGATCGGCGAACTGATTCAACAGGCGGTCGCGATGATGCGGCCCACCGCGGCCGAAAAACGCATCGGTCTCGAAGCTGTGCTCGATCCGTCCATCCCCCTGGTCTATGCCGATCCCGACCGCGCTCTTGAAGTCCTCATCAATCTGATCGATAACGCAATCAAATTCACCCCAGCCGAAGGGTCGGTAACCGTAAAGGCCTCGATGGTCGAGACCGACCCCTCCGCCGTTTATCTTTCGGTCTCCGACAGCGGGCGAGGCATCCCAGCAGAATCGCTGCCGCAAGTTTTCGAACGTCTCTACCAGGATCCCGAGGCGGTCGATGGCAACCGGGCCGGCCTCGGCCTGGGCCTTTACATTGCCAAAGAAATCGTCGCTCTTCACGGCGGAAGAATGTGGGTTGCGAGCGAAGCCGGAAGCGGTAGCACGTTTTCCTTTACTTTGCCGTTCTATTCCCTGGCCAAGCTGCTGCTGCCGGTGATCACCCACAAGGGACGTTTGCGAGAGGGCATTGTACTGGTGCGCGTGGAACTGACGCCGCTGTCCAAAGCGCTTCGCGGAAGCTGGAAGGAAACCTGCCAGAAATGTCTTGAGATCCTGCGTAAGTGCATTTATCTCGACAAGGACCTGGTTCTTCCCCCGCTCGAAACCGGCAATGCCGAGGAAACGTTCTTCGTGGTCGCCTCCACCGATATAGGGCACGTCAATATCATGGTGGACCGCATCCGCAACCAAGTGGGCGGACTGCCGAAGTTAAAGGCCAGCGGCACCCTGAAAGTGACGGTGGAAGCCATTCCCGGGCCGCCCGCAGCCGACTCGAGGACGGTCGAACAACAAGTTTGGGGCGTTGCCGATTGCGTCACCGAAATCATTCAGCAGGGCATTGCGAGCAAACAACACCTCAACAAAAAGGAGAAACACCAGAATGCGCACCGACGATAAAACCGAGGGACAGCCCGTGAATCGACCAAAGATTATGGTGGTGGATGACGATTCCGACCTCAGGCAGGCGCTGAGTTTGCGTCTACGGGCCAACAACTTTGTTACCGTGAATGCCTGCGACGGTTATTCCGCCATCGCCATGGCGCAAAAGGAAAAGCCCCACCTGATCATTCTCGATCTCGGGTTGCCGGCTGGCGACGGATTTGCCGTACTGAAAAACTTGCGGCAATACCCTTCGCTCGCGGAGATCCCCGTCATCGTGCTCACCGCACGCGATCCCGAAACCAACGAAAAGCGTACGCTCGAGACCGGAGCCGTCGCCTTTTTCCAGAAACCAGTCGACAACGAGGAATTGCTGGGAGTGATTCGTGCCAGCTTGCAGGCCGGCTGGGGCTGGGGCGGAGCCCTTCCCTCGAATCCTTCCTGATGCCGCTGAATTCTGGTCACGAAAGGAGAGCGCTATGTATGTCGACAGCCGGGGGACCCTCGCCCGTTCCCGCACGTACAACCTCCGCCGCGGGGAACCGCGCTATGTTTCGAGTGTTCCCGTCGCCCTGCAGCGCTTCTTGCGCTTTGGGCCGTTCCTTACTCGCGGGGTAAGCCTCGATGTCAGCGTGCGTGGTATGTCGGCTCTGGTCTGCGGTGCGCCGCGGGTGGGCGAAACGGTTGTAATCTCACTGCCTCTGCTGCACAATCCGGTCGAGATGCTGGCGACGGTCCGCCACAGCACTGACGCCAAGTCCGGATTTGAGTTCTACCCATTGTCTCCGATGGCCCAGCAGGGAATTCAGGCCTGGATACGAGAACTGGAAAAGCACGAAGAATCGCTGTTCCCCTACCCGAACCTGGCTGCAGCCAAAACTGGCAGCGGCTAAACGTCATATTGTAATTTTGTAAGTCTGAAGACGAACAGGGATTTTCGATTACAAAAAAATCCCATCGACGGTTTGCAAAATCCTGTCACTCCGGCAGCAGCGGTCGTCCCTGGATATTCCAGGCAATGTGGTGGACGGCGCTGTTGGTCGCGAGAATGGCTGATTTTCCCGTAGCGAACGCGAGGCCCACCAACCCTTGGCCGGAGACTTCGAGGTTGGCTTTGCCTTGGGGAGTGATCTTTACGATGCCGCGCTTTCCGGCGAGCGAAGCGGCGACATAAACATTGCCGTCGACATCAAGAGCCAAGCCCTGCGGACGGCCCAGTCCGCGGTAGAACACCGACACAGTTCCGTGCGGGTCGACTTTATAGACGCAGTCAAAGCTGGAAGTGCTGGGGCCGGTGACGAACATATCGCCGTTGGGACCGAAGGCGATGTGATAGGCGGAGACGCTTGGCTCGAGCGTTGCGAACACAAAAATCTGACGGTCACGGGCGATCTTGAAAATGGTTCCGCTGCGGTCGCCGACATAGAGATTCTCCTCGGGATCGAACGCAATCCCGGTCGCGACTCCCATGCCTTCGGCGTAGGTCGACATCGTGCCGTTCGGCGCCACCTTGTACACGGCCTCCTCGTGGCGCGAGGAAACATACATCTGGCCTTCGCGGTCGAAGGCAATCGCGGTGGCGTTCATTATGTCGCTGAGAAACGGTTTCACGACGTAGTTCGTATCAACCTTGTAGATCGACACCGGAACTTTTTGTCCGCGCGTTCCGGAGAAAGTCACATAGAGGTTGCCTTCGTGATCGAGCGCGGGATTGGCAACCGGATACATGTTCTCGGCAACCAGTACGGCAACCTTGAGGGGATGTGGATTGCTGACGTGCCCGTTGGTGCCCACGACGACTGGACCGGATGCAGCCGCGTCGGGCACGCGCGCCACTACAAAATCGTCGGAACTGATTAACACGGAGCCTTCGATCTCTCCAAAGCGCACGCTTGGCCGACGCAACTCGGGCGGACGCAGGCTTTTCCCAATGATTCGAACCTCGCCCCCGGGCAGAGCGAAACCCGGCGCGATCGCCTCGATGTGCGGCTTGCCGTTGACGTTCTTTTTTCCCAGCAGGCGGTCGGAAATGCTCATGAATTTGTTCCGGCGGGAAGCCAGTTTCCGCACGAACTCTTATTTCATTAGAAGTCCAAAGTGCAACAGGAGATGCATGACGGCAAGTGCGTAAAGTCCTGCTCCGATGTCATCGACGACGATGCCAGTGCCCTCGGGGAGTCGCTCCAGTCGCCGAATTGGAAACGGTTTCCAGATATCGAAGACACGGAAGAGTATAAAGCCCGCGAGAAAGGTTTTCCAAGCGAGCGGCACGGCGATCAGCGCGACCAGTTGTCCCGCAACTTCATCAATCACTACAAACTGCGGGTCCTTCAAGCCTGAGCCGCGCGCGACCCGGGTGGCGGCGGGGATTCCGATGGTGGTCACAACCGCCGCCGCGATGATCGTCGCGCAGACTCGGTCGGCGGCCGGAATCCGCGAACTCGCGAGCGTCCACAGAACAACCGTAGCCAACGATCCCCATGTGCCGGGGCCGGGTTTGAGGCGGCCTGCGCCGAAGAATGTCGCAACCGTAGTAGCCCACAACGGCGCCGCCGACTGTGAAGCGTGGCCGCTCGTAACCGCCTCGGGCGGAGGACCCATCAGTGTTCGTCCTCGTCGTCAGGGCTGTCTTGCCGCACGGCTTCGTCGGCGTCGGCAACCGGCGACGAAATCACGTATCCGCCGCTCGCCCATTTGCCAAGATCGATCAGGCGGCAGCGGTCGCTGCAAAACGGGAAGTCTGGTTCCGCGGACTTCACGGGCTTCTTACAGATGGGGCAGCGGAGCTTGACGAGGCGCTTGCGCGGCATAGTGGGATTCGAGAGGCCTGAGGTCAGATTGTCGAGATGAGAACATTTCTGCTCTGGGTGATTTTGATCTCTGCAATCCTACCTCTGACCTCCAACCTCAAATAATTTCCGCCACCAAATCGTAATCGTGCGCCGCGGTGACGCGGCAACGGTAAAACTCTCCCTCTTTCGGCGCGTTTTCACCGGGATAATCGTTCACGAAGACCTTGCCGTCAATCTCCGGCGCATGCATCGCGGTGCGGCCTTCGAGCAGCAGGTCGGACTCCGTCGAACCACCTTCCAGCAGCAGATCGAATTCGCGTCCGATCAGCGATTTCTTCTTTGCCCGGCTGATCTTCTTTTGAATCGACATGAGCGCCTTGCGCCGGCTCTCAATCTCGCGCGGGGGAATCTTTTCGCCATGATGGAAGGCACCGGCGCCTTCCTGGTCCGAGTAGCCGAAAGCGCCCATCCAGTCGAAACCTGCCTCTTTCACGAAGCTGCAAAGCTCCTCGAATTCCTGATCGGTTTCTCCGGGAAAGCCAACAATGAACGAAGTTCGCAGAGTGAGGCCAGGAATCGTGCGCCGCATTTTCTCGATCGAGCGCAGAAACAAGTCCGCGCCGCCGCCACGCTTCATGCGCTTCAGAACCGTCGCCGAAGCGTGCTGCAGGGGTACGTCGAGATAGGAGCAAATGTTATTGTGGGCGGCGATCGTTCCGAGCAGCCGTCCGGTGATTTTGTTCGGATAAGCGTAGAGGAAGCGGATCCATTGCAGGCCTTCGATGCCCGCGAGCTTTTCAAGCAGTAGCGCGAGGCCATCTTTCAGTCCGAGATCCTCGCCGTAGCAGGTCGTGTCCTGCCCGATGAGCGTGATTTCGCGCACGCCGGAGCGCGCCAGCCGCTCGGCCTCGGCGATGACGGATTCGAAACGGCGCGAGCGAAACTGGCCTCGAAGCTGGGGAATGATGCAAAAGCTGCAGGGATGATCGCAACCTTCGGCGATCTTTATGTAAGCCGAAGATCGCGGAGTGGTCAGAACGCGAGGGGTTCGGTCGTCGTAAAGGTAGTTGGGCAGATCGGCTACGGCGCCGTCCCAGGAATCGCGCGCGAAGCGCCCCTGCCCGCGACGGTGATCGCCCTCGGGCCGCGAAGCCGGCGGGTCTGAAGCTGGGATGTTCGAAACCAGAATGTTGAACGGACTCGACGCGCGAGGTGTTTCGGCCACTCCGGCAGCGGCTAGAATCTTCTCCAATTCACCGGTGCCGACGACCGCGTCCACTTCAGGAATGTTCTTTCGGATCTCGTCGTGAAAACGCTCGACCAGGCAACCGGCTACGACCAACCTCTTCGCCTTGCCGCCGGTCTTGTGGCGGGCCATTTCGAGGATCGTATCGATCGACTCCTGTTGCGCGCTGCCGATGAACGAGCAGGTATTGACCACGATGACGTCCGCATCCTCGGCGTTCGGAGTAAGCTCGGCGCCAGCCTGGGCCAGCATGCCCATCATCACCTCGCTATCGACGAGGTTCTTGGGGCAGCCAAGGCTCACAAACCCTACTCTGGCAGGGGCGCTCGGCGGCGATGTCACGGATACGTTTTTCTGTAAGGGCATTGGGACGTGGCAATAATGGTCAGCGGCAACAGATCTACTACGATTCTAGCATCCGGCATCGCGATCTCCGACTGCCGGGCGCCGGGATGCCTCGCAGCAAACAGGCACTCATGAATTCTGCCGATGCCGGCCAACCGCGCTAATCGTATGGAAACACATCCCTCAGCACTCCGCAGGCGAGAGGTCGGCTAAACACCTCGCCGTTCTAGTTATGCCCGTTCTAGTCCCGGTCTCGAGTGTTCGCCCAGGACTTGGGCAATTCGGCGCCGGTCAATCAGCTTCCCGTCACGGCGCCAACGTTCGTCAGCACCCAAACGATCCGGAATCCACTTGCGGTCCCAACCCGACCTTCATGGCGGAGACCCGACAAGCGTTGCTTTCAACTGCGTTTGCTGATCAGCCATAGGTTCGTGCAAGCGGAGTCTGTGGGCGCTTCCGTGATCCTCGTCTCTAATTTGGTTTTTCATGGAGCGAGTCCTGGACCGACGCGCAACAATATTGGGGTGGTCCAATTCGGAGCCGGATTGGATGTGTGGCTGGGGGTTTTCGCGCATGAGGGCGCGGGATTTCCGTTCCGGAACTCCCGACCGCGAATTTGGACGCCGCCAGAAGCCGTCGACCCAACGACCATGTGGCGTCGGAGTCGCCGACCGCTTCTAGCTTGCGGCTGCACGGTCGGGCGTTTTTTCAGATTTCGTCCCATCCCCGGCAGTGATGTCCTTGAAAAGCTGCGGGAGGCTTTGGGCGTCGTCCGCCGACTGGCCGAACCGCGCGGATTCGTAGGCGCGCGTGAACCGGGCCACCTTTTTCTGCAGTGTCGCCTCCTGAATGGCCGCGACGAAATCCAAGGGCGTCTGTGACGGCAACTTGCGCCACCCCAGCCGTGCCATGCGGCCGACCATGCGGTCATACCAAAGTGCGGCGGATTCGCGCGGGGTGCGTTCCGGATGCGCTCGCAGGCCACGGTCACGCAGCCCGGCAACCATGCGCCGGAGATTCAGCAGCACGATTAGGATTCCCGCCAGTCCGCTCAGTCCGCCCAACCATTGCTCGGGGAATTTCGTGAAGTGCTGGTGCGCTCGCCGCGCCGTTCGCAGCATGGCCTGATGCTGGTGGTGAATCCACTGGCGAGTTTCTTCAAAGAAATGCCGGGTGTTGCTAGCCGCATTCTTCCCCAAGGTCTGCTGGTGGCTGACGTCGTAGTTGATGATCCATTCCCGCCAGAAAGATGCGGCCGCATCCGCGTATAACCGCAGTCGTGACCAGCCGTTTCGCGTCGGCAGACTTCCCGCAGGAGTCGGGTCAAAGCTGATCCAACCCGATCCGGGGAAGTAGGCCTCGACCCACGAGTGAGCATCACTGGCTCGCACCACGTACTGGCCAGTGAGGTCGTTGAACTCACCGCCATGGAATCCCGTGACGATTCGCGAGGGGATGCGCAAAGAACGCAGCATTACCGCCATCGAACTGGCGAAATATTCGCAGTGACCTGTCTTCCTCTCGAACAGGAAATTAGCCAGTGGATCCCGCGGCAGTGTACGGGGCAATTGCAGCGTGTACCCGAAGTGTGTTGATAGATACCTCTCGAGCGCAACCGCCTTGTCGTAGTTGCTGGGAGCCTCGGCTGTGATGTCCTCCGCCAATTTCGAAATCCGGCGATCGAGCGTCGGTAGCGTCAGGTACTTCTCCATGCCCGCGGGCGCCGTATTCTCCGCCAGACGAAGCCCCTCACTGTCGATTACCGGCAATTGCGATTCGGCTTCGTAGAGGTTGATAGGATGGGCGGCTTCGAGATTGTAGACCGCCCCTCCGCCGTCGGTGGTCAACACCCGAAAATCCCCCCGCAGACTCTGCGGCCTCTCCGCCAGAAAAAAAACATTCGTCCCAACCGGCTCCATGAGGACGCGATAACGAATGGATCGTGCCAGGGCCGCCGTTGCGCTTCTCGAATCGACCGGCGGTGCCAGCCGGTAACTTCCATCGCCTGCCAGTCGCAGCTGGGTCTGTTGATAGGAATTGGTCCAGACCCTGCCATCAAAATCGGTCAACGCAACCCCGCGCCATTTCAAGTCGTAAGCGCCTTGCAGATCGTTTTGAATCTCGATATGCATGACGACCGCGCTCGACTGCTGAATTTGGCCGATGCGGCCCAGTTCCACATGATCGCTGAACCCGGTGGAGACATCACTGGTCGGCGTATAGGCGCTCATGTACTGTGACGAAATGCGGGGAAGAAGAAAGAAGATCAGGAAACTTCCGGCCAGAATCATCATCATGAGCGCCGGAGCGATCGCCAGCAGTCCGTAAGCCATGCGCCGCGCGGGGGCAGGGGCTCGTGGATCTTGCGCGTTTTGCTCGACGGCGACCGAATGCCGCATTTCCATCAGAACGAACGTGATGACAGCAATGAGCAGGAAGGCCGCAAAGGAAAGCAGAAATACGCCGCCCACCGTAAGCACAGCGGCCGCCAGCACCATCCCAAACGAAAGAACTGCAAGCATGTAATGGTCGCGCGCCCGCTGCAGCGAGAACAGCCTTACGACGATCAAAAACAGCGCCAAGTGGACGGTGGTTGTGAGAAAGCTGCGCGAAAGGAAAAAGTAGTCCGCTGACCCAACGATTACGTAAATCAGGGTCAGGAACGTGGTCCAGCGCTCGGAGATGACAAACTCGCGCCGCGCGAGAAGTTGGTATCCGCGGAGCGCCAGCGCAAGTCCAACGACGACCATTGCTGGAAGATCCAGGCCCCCAGTCGAGGCGAGAGCGCCGAAGCCGCAGACCACGAGCACATAAAGCGCCACATTGAAATAGCGCTCGATGGCCTTGGCCATGGTGATCCCGCCCGGGTTAATGGGGGCTTCTGTCACGACAAGGTTCTATTGTTGGTGATGCCGGTGTGGAAGGGAAGTATCGGCGGTAACAAAACAATAGACGATGCCCAAATTCGGAAATTGCTTCCCGTGCTCGAGCGGCGACGCTAGCGACGTGCGGCGGCAAATCGGTCGATCAGACTTTTGCCGCGAGCGCTTCCGTTAGGTCTTCGACGGGCTGGAATTCTAGGATCTCGAGGATGGAGTCGACTTGGGTGACCCTCAGTACTTCGCGCACCTGCGCGGTTGGATTCAGCAGCCGGAGATAAATACCGGAGGCTTGCAACGAAACCAAACAGCCGATTCCGGCGGCATCGATGGCATCGACGCCTGACAGATCAAGAGTCAGGTTACGCGCCTGTTGCCCAACCGCTGCACACAGAATGGCGTTCTCATGACCTCGTACGATCCGGCCCCGACATTGCAGAACCACCCCATCATCCGAATCTTTGAGAGTTACGGTCAGCATGGTTCGATTCTCCCGCAGGAACCTGCGCGCGACTCGCGTATCATAGGCGAATAAAAAACGAATATCAATGGAAAAAACGACGGTGTAAAAAGCAACGGTGGACGAGACTGACCGACCAGGGACATTCCCCTCTCCTTAAGCCTTCGGCTCAGCGGCGGCGGATCCGAACGGACCGCAACGGCCTCGCATGCCTTGTCGGAACTTCTCGCGTTCCTCGGGGGTCATTTGCTCCCAGCGGTCCTTCATGCGGTGCCTCCAGTGCATGCGCCCGCCCCGTCCGCCACGAACTCCGCCGAACAGGATCTTGCTGAGGACCAAAATACCCACCGCCTGCCAGAAGGTGATCAGATGCCAGCCGAAAAGAGCCGGCGTCAGCCAATTCCACAACCTCATAACCACAAAGCCGAGCACCGCAATCAGTAGCGGGGCGAACAGCGCGACCGTCAATACAAATTTCAAAATCCGTCTCAGTTTCATTTCTGCCCTCCAGCTTTCGTAAATTCGTCGTAAACATCCTGCAGCCGCTCGCGCAAATGAATCACCGCATAGTGTTTGCGCGAAAGCAGTGTATTCACGCTCACTCCGGTTTCTGCCGCGAGCTCCTTGTAGCTGCGCCCCTCGATTGCATGGGCGAGGAACACATTGCGCTGCTCCTCCGGGAGTTCCTCGAGAGCATCCTCAAGCTCCTCGAGCAGCACCGTTCGGGTGTAGGCCGCCTCCGGCCCGGCCTCCGGCGAGGGGAGCAAGTCCTCGAGCGCGAGAAATTCTCCATCCTCGGTGATGATCGGATCGTTGGTCGACGCATCGGGCTTCTTCTTGCGGAACAAGTCCGTAATCCGATTGCGGGCTACGCGGAACAGCCACCCGCCGACCTGCTCGATCGGTTTCATCAAGCGGTACGTCTCGACGAGCTCGTAGAAGACCTCTTGCAGGATGTCTTCCGCATCACTCGGATCGGCGACACGTCGGCGGATGAAGTTGCGGAGCCGCGGTTTCTCTCGATCAATTGTCTCGGAGATCCGCTGGTCTTGCTCCACCATCATCCACTGTTTTCTCAGCGCCTCGTCCATCTACTGTTGTAGACGAATGAGCGAGACAGATATTTTAGAGGATTCGCGGGCGAGGACGTCAGGTCACAAACCTAGCAGTGTCACAAACCTAGCAGGATCACAAACCTAGCCCCGGCGCAATGGTGAAACTGGCGGTCGAGTCCGAACTTGCCCGCTCCTGCCGCTTGTGATGTGACGTTTGGCTGCACATGCTGAAAATAGAACATGCTCCCGTCCAGACCCTTTACGCTGAACGTCCGTAATCCCAAGGCTTTTAGAGGTTCCACGATGTTCGCGCGGAACGATTTCAGTCCCGGATACGACGCCTCGATCTCAGCAGCGATCTGTTTTTGTGTTTAAAATACCTGCCCATGGACTATCTTCTGAAAACTGAACCAACCGTATATTCTTTCGCCGATCTTGAGCGCGAAAAGGCGACGATTTGGGATGGGGTGACCAATCCAACGGCCGTGAAGCACTTGCGCGAGATGAAGCCCGGAGAGCGGCTGGTGATTTACCACACCGGAGACGAGAAAAGCGCGGTTGGGACGGCGTCGGTGATGGCCGTGAATGCGAGCGATCCACGGAGTCCACAGGTAAAGATCAAGGTTGGGAAACCGATCGCGCAGCCGAAAACGCTGGTGGAAATCAAATCGCGGGCAGCTTTTGCGGAGTCGCCGCTGGTGCGGCAGGGACGATTGAGCGTGGTGCCCCTGTCGTCGGCGCAGTATGGGTGGCTGGTGGGGGAGTAGATCCAGCCTCGGATTCGTTCTTCGCGCAAGGTAGGCAGTCAGGTCAAATGGATGCGCAATCCGGCGATGATGATCGCCGAGTAGGCCAAGGTCGCGAGCGCAAGGAAGACAGGCAGCGTAAACTCGCCGGCTCCTCTCAGGTTCAGTGGCGCGATGTTCGAACGGCGACACACAACGGTGTGCGCCCCTTCCTCTCCAGGCCGCTACTGCCGGGGTATTTTCTGCATGTTTGAAATAACCGACCAGCCCGGAAAAAAGTGCATCGATAGAATATGCAAACGACCGGATCCATGCCGAACCCATTCGACGGCGAGAACTGTCGTCGAAAACAGGCGCTTGCCCGGCGAACTTCCAAGCATCCCTTCGCAGATCGCTTGAAAAACAACGGAGGCGAGCAAGGCTAGGGCAAACAGAGTGATACTGCCGCTTCCGGTGCGCGAGCAGCGTCCCGACGGTTGTATGCTGCAAAGCTGCGACAAACGCCAACAGAATCCCAAACAAAAACCCCGAGCAAATAGCGACGAAGGAATGGACGATCAGGTCGATCACACCGGCCCCGACACGTGACCAGAAGCTCACACCCGGCAAAGTTCCAGCCCGAGCAACGTAGGACTCAAGGGCAGAAAGACGAATGCCTTCTGACTTTGGTTCGAGATCGGGCAAAGGATCAGGCAAACCGATAGCTCGCATAGGGTGGCAGCGAGCGCCTCATTCCCGATGAGTAACAAAGGAAAACTAAGTCTCGTCCGCCGGTCGCGTCCGGCGCGAGTTAGGTTCGCACTACCCGCTCAGGGCAGTCGGATTCGGTGCAGGCGTAGGTTATATGGTTGCGCTGGCGGTCGAGGCTGATGATGAACATGGGGCGTCGATGACGATCGCAAATGGGCTGGTTGGGAGTGAGCACAGGCGCATCTCCACGCTTGGGCGTGGCGTAGCCGACGCGTTCGCCGAAGCAGCGATGGCAGAACTTATCGGTGCAGCGAAAGAATTCGATGGAAAAGTCGGCGTTGTACGGAGCGATCACGGGCTCCATCGTGCGGAAGTGCTGGTCGCAAAGGGGCAGGATGTCCGTCCGCATGCGAAGCGAGTTTAGCACCTGTACTGGACTTCGCCTCAGATTGTCCCGAACACGGCCTCTACAAATTCCTGCGTCTCTATGCAAACCTTTACAATCGAACCGATACCCTTTACGAAAAACTCAAGTCCAAGTGATTGGACGCGGGTTTCCTACCCCAAGGTCCGAACGAATCGCAAAAGCCATGCGAAAGCTTTATACAGGAGGCACAAAATGCCTAACAAGCGTCGCTGCGGTCGAATCGTTTCCGCCATTGCTGTATTTCTAACTCTGGCCAGAATCAACCTAAAGCGAGCCGTCACAGCTGCCACAATGCTTTTTCTAACCTTGTGCTGTGTTGCGCAGAATCAACCACAATCCGCATCTCCGGCTTCACAAACCAGTTCGGAGGCCTCGGTAAAGACACAACCATCCGCAGTGTCGATCCCCGCCGGAACTAGCTTCGCGCTGGTGCTCACCGATCCGGTTGCAAGCAGGACCACGCATCGGGGGGACCAGATCCATGCGCAGACCACCGCGCCCGTCGTCGTCGGCGATCAGGTTCTGGTCCCCGCCGGGACCTTCGTGCAGGGGAAGGTCGACAAACTCATGCGCAATGGCAGTCGCGCCGAGATGCAGATGAAATCTGTATCGCTGGTTTTCGCCGACGGCTATGTAGCGAACCTCGCAGGACCTCTGAGTTTCGAAAGCGACGAAGGCACGGCCTGGCGAGATCCAGGCAACGGCGCAAGAGCCGGGGTGATTCTCGCGCCATTGGCGGGTGCGGGACTTGGCGCGGCGATCGGCAGCGCTGCACATACCACGCAAAGCTCCACTCTCGGGGGAATGACGATCACTAGCAGCTCACCGAAGGGCGTGATGATCGGGAGCGTGGTTGGGCTGGCGGTTGGCGGCGTGGTTGCGCTCGCCATTCTCTTGCACAGTCGCAACTTCTTTGTAGATGTCGGCTCGCCTATGGGGATGACTCTTCCGCAACCTCTAACGCTCTCCTTGAACCAGGTCGCAGATGCCGTCCGATGGGCTCAGGAGCACCCGGTTGCCACTCCGGTGCCCGCTCCGCGCCCGCTGCCTTATCCGTACTATGACCGCGGCACCTGCTACACGCCGGGCTCTCCCGGCACACCGCCGACATTCATCCCCGGCACGCCTCCAATCGGAAACAGCCCGGGCACACCCGGAACTTTCATCCCCGGCACTCCGGCGACGCCTGGAACTCCCTATCCGTGCCCGTGACTCGCCATCTCCGCACGATCTTGAACGGGAGATGGCTGACACCTCGGGCACTAATCGAAAACTCGCCGCCTGCGGCTACCCAATGTAGCGCAAGGCATCGACAATGCCGAGGTTCGAGGCGCGGTAGGAGGGAACGAGGCCGCTGACCAGCCCCACAAAGAATGCGACAACCATAGCAACGATCGCGGTGGCGACGGTCATGTGCATCGAAACCGGTAGCCCGATGCCGGGGCGCGACATAAAGGCAATCGCTACCGTCGCGAGTGCGACACCGGCGAACCCTCCGATCGCGGAAATGGCGATCGATTCGGTTAAGAGCAACTTTAGAATGCGCCCGCGAGTGAAGCCGAGGGTGCGGAGTACGGCAACTTCGCGGGTGCGTTCACGGATCGACATGGCCATGGTGTTGGCGCACACCAGGAGCGTCGTGAAGACCACAGCCCCGCAGATACTGAGGATGAAAGCTTTCACGCTGCCAAGCATGGCGATGAAATCGGCTTTGAAAGCCTGTTCGCTCTCGCTCTTGGTGGGAACGGGACTTCCGTGAAACATATCGTCGATGGCGCGGGCCGCCGGAGGCATGTGTTCGGCGGTATCGACTCGAGTGAAGTAGAATCCGGCGGTATCTTTGAACCAGTCCACCGATTCTTCCAAATATTTGGCGTGGAAATAGAGGTTACTCTGCGGCGGGTCGATGGTGTAGATGCCACGCAAAGTCAGGTCGAGGTTGGCGGGAAAGACGGTGCCCTGCAGAATGATGTGGTCGCCGACCTTCCAGTTATGTTTCTTGGCCAGGTCGGAGTCGACGACACAGCCCGCGCGATCGCGCTTCCAGGCGGCGAGCTGGTCGGCGGGCATGACTTTATCGGCGGCGACGTCGAAGTATTCCTCCGGGTCGGTGGCGAATTGAGCGAAGAAATTTTCCGGCTTGTCGTCCTTATACTTGCCACCGAACCAGGTCATAGGGACGACATGCACGACGCCGGGAATGGTGCGGATCTTCTCGCGATAGTAAATGGGAAGGAAGTTGGCGAGCGAGACCTTGTGCCGCGTCATGATGCGAAGAGCAGAGTCTGGGGCGCCCGGATCGATGTAAAAGCTGCGCCACACGCACAGCATGATGCAGAGCAGAAGCAGAGAAAAGGCAATGCTTGCGACCGTCAGCAGACTGCGCCGTTTGTTGCGAAACGCGGACTTGGCGACGAAGGTGGTGAGGGTCATGGGGACAATAAGATTTTACACGGCGGGGAGGTGGGCGGTTTGTTGTGGGGGCGGGGCTCTGCTCCGTCCCAGCGGAGCGTAGCCGGGCTTCCACCTGGATCAACCGAAAGTTTTTCGCAACTCCCGCCGCAGTATCTTGCCCGACGGCGTCCTCGGCACGACGTCCACGAAGCGAATCTCGCGGGGCTGTTTGTGGTGGGCGAGGCGGTTCGCCACGAAATCGCAGAGTTCTTCGGTGAGTGCCTCAGAGGCCGTGAAGCCTTCCCGCAGGACGACAAACGCGCAGGGTATTTCTCCACAGGCGAGGTCGGGTTTGGCAACCACGCCGCAGTCGCGGACGGCGGAATGCTCGAGCAACACCGCTTCGACTTCAGCGGGAGCGACGGGGAATCCTTTGTACTTGATCATCTCTTTGCTTCGGTCGACGACATAATAGAAGCCGTCACCGTCGCAGCGCACGATGTCGCCCGAGAAATACCAGCCATCGCGCAGCACGGCGGCGGTCGCTTGTGGCTCCTTCCAGTATCCGAGCATGAACTGCGGTCCACGCATCGCCAGTTCGCCCGGTTCCCCCGGTGCGACTTCCTCTCCGTTAATGTCCAGGATGCGGCAATCGGTGAGGGCGAGCGGCTGACCAACCGAGGCCGGACGATACATTTCAGGTGGCGCAAGGTAGCCGGCGTGGGTGACGGGCGAGGCTTCCGTCATGCCGTATCCCTGGAGGACGGCGATGCCGGTAAGGTCGCTGAAGCGGTGGGCGAGTTCGGGAGCGAGCGGCGCGGCGCCGGATTTGATCCAGCGGACTTTGTGTTGGTTGGGGAAGATACCGGCTTCGGCCGCCTGGCACAGTGCATTGATGGCCGGCGGCACCATCGGAATCATGGTGACTCCTTCCTCGAGGACGAGCCTAGTGAGCGTCTGCACGTCAAAGCGGGGCATGATGATGAGCGTGCATCCCAGGGTGACCGATGTCGTGAGTGCCACGGTCAAACCGTAGATGTGATAGAGAGGCAAGAAGCAAAGGATCGTGTCGTCTGTCCTGAGGGGCGTTCCGTTCTTGCCGAGAAACTGGTAAACGTTGGCCACCAGGTTGTAGTGCGAGAGCATGACACCCTTAGGAAGTCCGGTAGTGCCGCTCGAGTAGGGAAGGGCGGCGATGGTTTCTTGCGGGATTCGGGCAGCTTCCGGAATTTTGGCTGAGGCGGGCCGCAGCAGACTCGCGAAGTCTTCGCAACCCGCATGCGCGCTGCGTGTTGTAAACACGCGACGCAGCGCGGAAAGTCCGTCAAGGTTCGCGTTTTTCAGAAGCGGACTGTCCGTGATCAGGAACGTGGCGCCGGAGTTTTCCAGTTGAAAGCGGATCTCGCGCTCGCGGTAGGAGGGATTGAGCAGCGTGGGGATGCCTCCGGCGAGCGTGGTTGCGTGATAGGCGATGGCGAATTCCCACGAATTGGGGAGGAAGATCGCAACCACTTCTCCGGGGGCAAGTCCGGCGGAGATGAGGCCACGGGCGAGGGATTCGACGAGACTGCCATATTCGGCGAAAGTGAAACGGCGCGCGCACGATGCGTCAATCAACGCCGTCTTGTGGTTGTTTCGGCGGCAGCTCTCGAGGACAACATCATGGACGAAACGCCCGGCTGGATCGGCATAGAGCTGGGTGCGCAGCATCGGGGCTGATTGTAATGGGAGATTGCCGAACTTAAAAGTCAGAGTCCTAAGCACCTAACTAAGCACTCAGTTTGCGCAGGAATTCCTGCTCATCCATGCGGTATTTAAATGCCTTGCGGCCATTGATGAAAACTACGGGAACCTCGTCGGTATAGAGGCGACGGATCTCGTCGTCAGAATCTACGTCAACTTCACGCCAGGAGAAGCCGCCACGCTTGTGGAGTTTGACGATGCTCTCTTTGACGATTTCGCAGAGATGACATCCCTTACGGGAGTAAATGACGACTTCCCGCTCCTGCGTCATGCGAGGGAGTGTAGCAGTTTGACTGCAGGGTTTCCAACACCCGCAGTGTCAGATGCAGTGTCAGACCGTGTCAGACCCGGAGTGTCAGACAAAGACGGCGTAGAATTTCGGGATGACGATGCTCGGGACAAGGGACGGACAGGCGCTTTCCGGAAAGACAATACTGGTCACCGGAGCAGCGAAACGACTCGGACGCGCCATTGCTTTGGCCGCTGCCCAAAACGGCGCGGACGTGGCGATCACCTATCGCGAATCGGCGCGCGAAGCACGGGCCGTGATCGAAGAACTGGCCCTCGAGGGCGTGGAAGGGCTGGCTGTCCGGTGCGATGTCACCGATGAGACAAGCGTCCGCGAAATGGTGAAGGAAGTGGCGAGGGAATTGGCTGGCATCGACGTGCTGGTGAATAACGCGGCAAATTACGAAACCGCTCAGTTCGAGAAGCTCACCGTGGCGCAGTGGGATGCGATCTTTGCTTCAAACACGCGCGGCCCGTTTCTGGTCTCGCGCGAAGCGCTGCCGTATTTGAGAAAGCGCCGAGGGCGCATCGTGAATATGGGCTCGCTCGGCGGCCTGCGGCCCTGGGCGACGCATGCACATTATTGTTCGTCAAAGGCGGCGTTACACATGCTGACCAAGGTGATGGCGAAGGCCTTGGCGCCGGAGATTGCAGTGAACGCGGTCGCTCCGGGGATGATTGCCCTGGGCGAGAAATCGGCGGCCGCGTTCATGAAAAAGATGGCAAAACAGACGCCCATGCTGCGGAACGGGACCGCCGCGGATATTGCCGCGGCGGTGATGTTCTTCGCCACCGCTCCGCAGTTTATTACCGGACAAGTGCTGGCGGTGGATGGCGGGCTGGGCCTGTAGACTGGCACCCGCCGTCCCGCCACGGTTCCTATCAGGGCGCCATTTTAGCGAGCCCGCAAGCGGCGCCATGCAACGCTCTTTCAGGCGCTGAGCTCGATCGGACGTCTCAGCGGCTGCGAGCAATTTGTTTCATTGCCGCGATTCGCGTATCGTTCCTTTTTCGGTTTCTGACCACACCTATGACACGATCGATTTGGCGCGCAGGCTCTGTTTTTTTGACATTGCTTTTAGCGATACCTTTCGCCGTTGCTCAAGATCGTCCCGAAGAGGGTGGCCATGAGCTCGAGATCTGGACTGGCGGCGGCCACTCGGTTCCGGGCGGCACGAGTGATACAAACGTCTGGAACGCGGGCGTTCGCTATGGATGGGTACTGACACAGCCGCATCTGCCGGGCTTTCTCAGCGGGCGATTCGAGCTTGCGGTCGATGCGGTGCCGGCGTTTGTTGTCTTCCAGCCGGCAAACACCGCGTACGGTGCCGGAGTAAATCCGGTTGGGTTTAAATGGATCTTCGCCACTCGCGGGCACGTTGCTCCATTCCTCGAATTAAACGGCGGGGTGCTCTTTACCACACACGAAGTGCCGAGGGGAACCTCGACCATCAACTTCACGCCGGGCGCGGCGTTCGGGATGTATTTCTTTGGGGAGCACACGTGGTCGCTCGATGTGCGCTACCTGCATATTTCAAATGCCGGGCTGACCGTGCCCAATCCGGGAGTGAATACGGTGGAGGTTCGGTTGGGATTCGGGAAGTTTTACGGGAAGAAGTAGGGAGCGCATTCCCGTAGAGACGCGGCTCGCCGGGGCTCTATCCAAACTAGTCGCGACGGGATAACACGGCGGCGTGGTGCCGCGGTTCGGCACGCCGTCCGCAACAAGATCCGGGCGGAATCGCCGCGCCATGAGGACAAGTGAGCGGGTGGTTGAGGAAGGTGCAGATCTTGTCCGTGGCTTCGGGCGAGAGTATGTGCTCGAACTTGCAGGCCTGTTGTTCGATTTCGGTTTCGCTATCCATGGCCAATGAATCGGTGAAGAGCCGTTCGGCCAGGCGGTGGCGGCGAATGATGTCGGCGGCTCGTTGGTAGCCCCGCGCCGTGAGTTCGACGATCGAAGAGCCGTCGCCGGTCGAAAATCCGGTAGGCTTCAGCGCATCATGGCAAGGGTTGATGAAGGGCTTATGATTATGATCGCCCGCCTCGGGCGGGTGCGGGCGGGTCGCGACCAATCCCATGGCGGCCATTTTCTCGACCGCAATCGAAACCGGAAGAGCGCCGTGGACTTCCATCCGGCCAATCGCGGCGAGTTGGCCGTTCTCTTCCAGGGCAAATAATTCTTCCAGCACTTCGTCGAACTGCTCGTCGTCGGCCATCGAGAACACTTCCTGGGCGGCGATTTTTCCGTGATGCAATTCGATGCGGCGGTCGGCCAGACGCGCCACCACGGGATCGTGCGTCACCATGACGATGGTGCGTCCCTGCTGGTGAAGCTCGCGCAGCAACCGCAGCACAATTTCCTCGTTGACGGCATCGAGGTTCCCGGTAGGCTCATCAGCGAGCACGATTTTTGGATCGTTAATGAGGGCTCGGGCGATGCAAACGCGCTGCTGTTCGCCTCCGGAGAGCTGCGAAGGCAGGTGGCCGGCACGATCCTTGAGGCCGACGCGGTCGAGGGCATCGAGGGCTTCCTGTTCGTCGGTCATGCTGTGGAAATACTGGGCGAGCATGACGTTCTCGACCGCGGTGAGATACGGAATCATGTGAAACTGTTGGAAGATGAAGCCGATGGTTTCCGCGCGGACCTGATTGAGTTCAGAGGCGGTGAGGCTGGCGACGTTTTGTCGGTCAAGCCAGATCTCGCCGCTGCTGGGCCGATCGAGGCACCCGATGAGATTGACCAATGTGCTCTTGCCGGACCCGGAGGGTCCCATCACAGCCACCCACTCGCCGGGCGCAATCGAGAGAGAGATATCGTCGAGCGCGCTGATGAAGCTGACGCCGCCGTTGTTTTCCTCCGCTCGGGCGGGATAACTCTTGGTGACGTTCTTGAGTTCGATCATCCCGTTCTACTCTCCCCTCAGAATAGTAGCGGGTTGGATGCGTCCTAGCATAGTGATCGGCAGGATGGCCGATAGCAGCGCAACGATAATACTACCGACCAGGACGTACGGGAAGACGCTGAAGCGCGGCACGACGGGTGCGTGGAAGTTGACGCGCCCGATCCAGGCTGCGACGCCTATGCCGATGAAGAAGCCGAGAATTCCGCCGACCACGCCCAACGCCGCGGCTTCGGCTGCAAAGAACCCGTTAACCAGGCGTTCGGAAGCACCCAACGCTTTCATGATGGCGAAGTCGCGACGACGGTCGAAGACCCATCCGATCAACGTGGCGAGCACGCAGAGAGCGGAGGTAAGAACGATGAGCGTGGCGGAGGCGTAAAGCGTGGCGCGCGTCTTGTTCAGCACGTTGGCTTCGCCTTCCATAATCTGGCGAACCGGACGAACGTCAGCCGAGGGCAGAAACCGCGCCAGTTGGCGAACTGAATCCTCGACTTCCGCGGCGGTTCCGTTGACTGCGACTTCGATGGTCGAGGGCGCGACCCCGGTCCAGTTCTGGAATTCAGATTGATCGAGATAAATACGACTGTCTTCACCCGCGCCCGTCTGGAGCATGCCAGCGGGAGCGAGTCGAATCGCTTTACCCTGAAAGGTGAGTTCGAAGGGCTGGCGATTGGCACTGACCACGCTTGCAGCGCGCATGCCGATGAGCGCTTGGTTTGGTGCGTCCGGCCAATGGCTCACCTTCCACCAGTGATTCAACTGGCGGGCGCGGTTGAAGTCGGTGCCGACGACAACCACAGATTGTCCGCCAGGAGTGCGGGCCACGGCGTAAGAGAAAGGAACCGCCAGCGTTCTTGCTCCAAGAACGGATTCGACACTGGCTAGCGCGTCGGCAGGCAGCGACCGTCCGTCTTTTGCGACGATGACCACGTTCGCGCCGTAATTGCGGAACTCGGTGCGGAGTTTGGCTTGCACGTCAACGTAGAGGTTCATCATTGCGGTGGCGACGGCCGCGGCAACGATCATGGCAAGCAGTGCTGAGGCGGCGCGTCTGCGGCGGAGAACGGCCGCGCGCAGCAACATGCGCGCGAACATGGAAGTATGGGGAGCGTCGGCACGGCGATCGGCCACTTGTTTCGGAGTGAGGAGTTGGTCGGGCATGCTGCTCATCGTCATCCTTCACCTCGCAGGGCGAAGACGGGATCGAATTTCACAGCGCCGCGGATGGCGGCGGCGCTTCCGGCGAATGTGACGAAGACCGCGATGGCGATGATGATAGGGAACAGAACAGGCTCGACGGAAATCTGTGAGTCGAAAATCGAGCGGCCGATCTGGCGGGCGAGCAAAGCTCCGGCGGAGAATCCGGCAATGCCACCGACAATCGCAAGCAGCAGTGCCTCCGCAAAAAAGATCGCCGAGACTGCGAGATTGCCTGCACCGAGCGCCTTCATCAGACCGACTTCGACGCGGCGCTCGTAGATGGCCGTGGCCATGGCAGCGGAAACGGCGAGCGCGGATGCAAACAGAGCCGCGAATGTGATCAGCAGCATGAGTCCCTTGATGCGAGACAGTACCGTGCCTTCGTTTTGCGCAACCTGCCGGATCTGCTCGGCGTGCGAATGCGGAATGACTTCCTGTAACTGGTAAGCAATCGACTCCACGTAGGGCGAGCAGTACCACCGGTCGTAAACCTCGGGAGACATCGTCTTGGGATCGCGGACAGCGAGCGCATCCTGCGGCTTGGTCAGCGCGCTGACATAGACGCGCCGTACGGCCCCCGGTTTGCCGATAATTTGTTGGACGAGAGCGAGCGGCGCGACGATCTGGTCGTCTTCAGCCCCGCCGGTCGAGAGGATGCCGGAGATGGTTAGCTCGCGTCCGGAGACCTCCAGTTTGTCGCCGGCTTTCTTTTCCAGCTTTGTTGCCAGCCGCTCGCCGACCAGGATGTTTTGAGAGTCGTCACTCGGCCATCCGCACCCACCTTGAAAATCTTCAATTCGTCCCGGAGGAGCGCGGCGCCCGTCCCTACACGATCCTTCTACTTTCCACCACGGATGTGTGATCCGCACGCCGGTGGTGAAGTCTTGCTTACCAAAGCTGAGCGCTTTATTGAAGTAGGTGCCGACCAGTGTGACATCTTTCGAGTCGTTGCCGACCTTCACGGTGACAGGCAGCATGGGCGAGAAGCCAACGATGTTATTGTGCCAGAAGGTGCCGCGAATTTTCGGAAGGTCCGCTTCGTTGAGGAACGCGCCGTCGCTCGGAGGCTTCAGGTTGATTCCGCCGACCTCCACGTCCAGTGTATCTTCCTGTGGAGTGACGACCAGGTTGGCGCCGTAGCTGCGAAGTTCGCGATTGATCTTGTCGCCGATGTCAGTAGCGACTGCGATCATCGCGGTGGCAACCGCAACGCCCATTGTGATCGCAATCCCCGCGAGAAGCTTTCGTCGCGTCTGATGCCGAAACGATTCGTAGACCAGGCGGGAAAACATTGTTGATTTTTGCTCGAACTGCCAGAGGTTTAATCATATCAGTAACTTACACATTCATCATTTCCACCAAGGAGCTGAAAACGTCTGAAATATCATGCCTTTTGTACAGGGGTGGGATCTCTGAGCATCGCTGGGCATGGCATCCAGCATTCGATCCGTGATCCGCGGAAGCCGCCGGACGAACTGCTCCCGCAGGACAGTTCTTCGCAGCTGTCACATCGCGGTAGTCGGCAAGGCGTCCGCAACCTTACCAGTTGCTGGCGGCGAACAGGTCGACTATTGCTTCAGGGTTCCGGTCCAGTTGAGGATGACTTCCTGGGGCTTGGACTGGCCTCCGCTCAGTGGCTTCAGAGCGGGGAAGCGCTCGCCGGAGGCCACCGGGCCAAGAGCGGCGAATTCGTTCACGTGGATCGGCAGCGGGGATGGCGCTCCGAATTCGAATTTGTCGGCGTTTTGGATTGGCAGCAACATCAGCTTGTCCCCGCTCTGGTAGTAGAGTTGCTTGCCATCGGCGCTCCACGAAGGGGAGTCGCCGCCGCCATTGGAGACCTGCCATTTCCCCCCGCGGTCAGGGAACGCGGTCACATAGACCTCATACCTTCCCGACTGGTCAGAATCATATGCCAGCCATTTGCCGTTCGGCGACAGAACAGCACTACGTTCATTGGCAGGCGAGTTCAGAAAAGGAGTCAATTTCCGGTCGCCGTTCAGGTCGTAGTAGTAGACGTCGAAGCGCGTGTTATTGTTTTGCACACTGAGGAAAACATAGCGGGCGTCGGTAGACCAACTCGCCACCGAAGAGGCGGCTGATGGCCTCTCCAACTTCTCCTGGTTGCCCGAGCCACTCGTTGGCTGGATCCACATTCCCCCCGAGGCCATCCCGGCGACGGTGGAGACCGCAATTCTCCTCGCGTCGGGAGAAAACGCGTACGCGAGGTTGGCCCCGTCGACGAATGTGCTGCGCGTCCATGCAGGGCTCTTGTCGCGCTCTTTCCTCAAGTTGCCAGGCTTGGTCAATCGTCGATCAGTGGGCTCACTGGAGAGATCCTTATGAGCCCACTCGACCGAGACCGTCTATTTCCCCGCTCGGCTGGCAACGACCCTGGAGAGCTTTCCAAGTTGGCTCTCCATGCCCATTACTGACCGCTGCGTCCACTCGTCGCTATGCATCGGGTCAAGCGTCAGGACCATGCGCACGACGCCTCCTACATCAAAAAAGTCCACCTTGTTGCCTACATTGTATGGCTCCACGCCCGGAATGAAATCGGCCCGGTGAGTGAAGGCGATCGTCTTGCCCGGAACGATCTCGGTGTAGGTCAGCCTCGATTCGGTCGTCAGAGGCATCCCCGCCTTCTTCATGAACTGAACCTGCGGCGGATCGACCGCCGTCATTGCATATATCATCTGGCCACCGGCCCTCAGATCGAGCTCGTGAACCTTGACCGAGAACCCTTCCGGACCCCACCACGATTCGATTCCCTCTCTGGTCGTCCAAAGCTCCCAGACATCCTCGATCGATGCCTCGTACGTGCGCTCGATGACGATCTTGTGATCGGACCGGTTATTCGCTTTTCCGCTCATGAGGTTCTCTCCTTGATGATTTTCTTGGTTCAATGCCGGACTTTTTAGCGTCGCGTTTGCGCGCGAGGGCTTCGACAAACTTGTCGAGACGACCTTCCCACAGTTGCCGATACTGGCTTACCCAGGCATCCAGATCTCTGAAGGGATCGGGGCAAAGTGAGTAGAAGCGCTTCTGTCCAGCGGGGCGGACGCGCACGAACCCAGCCTCCTGCAGGATGCGGAGGTGCCGCGATACGCCGGACTGGTCAATATCGACGTTCTCGACGATGTCGTTGACCGAATGCTCGCCACCCCGCAGGATTTCCACGATGCGGAGCCGAGTCGGATCCCCCAGGGTTTGGAGCACCTCTACATGCATTGCAATACATATGTATCATTGTGCATATATCATGTCAAGGCTGAATCGTTGCGTAAAAAGGGATTCTGCGATGGGGAACAGCCCTCGCAACCGAGCGGCGCGGATCCCGCTCCGCTGCGATCCGCTCAATGCGCTCATCCAGCGCAATCCTCAGCCCGGGAACCCGCGTCCAGCGGCTTCGCCCCTGGAAACGTCCTTTTGTCGGCGGGAGGACTTCTGGCCTCGAATCCATTCCGGCTGGTGATCCTAAGTGTCGTCCTCGCACTCCCGGCCCCCATTTAGAACGATAGCGTGGCAGGATATTGGCTATGGGCAAAGAGAACCGAGTGTTGGTGTTGGCGTCGGGAAACGATCCCCAGTTTGCGATGCTGAAGGATCTACCGCACACAATATGTAGCGAAGTTGCCACCTTGGCGCCAGCGACGAAAGACGCGACGGTGATCCTGCAATGGTCCGGCTCGCGGGAATTGCTGCGCGCGTCGTTTGGGATATCCGGGAAGTTGCGTTGGATACACTCCAAGGCTGCCGGCTTGGACAACCTTTTGTTTCCGGAACTGGTCGAGAGCTCGATCCTGCTGACCAACGGACGCGGCGTGTTCAGCGCGTCGCTCGGGGAGTTTGTGCTGGCAGCGATTTTGTATTTCGCAAAGGATTTCCGGCGGATGATTCGAAATCAGACGGCATCGGTCTGGGAGCAGTTCGATGTGCAAGCGATAGCCGGACAGACGGTTGGGATTGTGGGCTATGGCGACATTGGCCGAGCCGTGGCGAGCCGCGCGCATGCTATGAGCATGCGTGTGCTGGCGACGAAGCGGCATCTTCCTGGTTCGATCGATTCGATCGTGGATCACTTCTACAAGCCGGAGGAGCGGCGGGAGATGATCGCGCTCTGCGATTACATTGTGGCGACGGCCCCGTTGACCGAGGAGACGCGGCATATGATCAGCGACGCAGAGTTCGCGGCGATGAAGCCGACGGCGGTGGTGATCAACGTGGGACGTGGGCCGGTCATTGACGAGGCGGCACTGCTTCGCGCGCTGACTGCCGAGCGGATCAAAGGAGCGGGGCTAGATGTGTTTGAGCACGAACCGCTGCCGGCGGGGCATCTGCTGTACAAGCTGGAGAATGTTTTGTTGTCGCCGCACTGCGCCGACCACACCTTCGACTGGCAGGATCAGGCCATGCGCTTCTTTCTGGAACAGTATGGAAGGTTTCAGAAGGGCGAACCGCTGAAGAACATTGCGAATAAGCGGCTGGGCTATTGAGCGAGGCCTGTCCACTGATGCGGTTACCGTGGCATCCTTTTATTTCTGCTCGAATTGCTAGATCGTTAATAATATCAGTAACTTACACATTCATCATGCGCACCAAGTAGCTGAAGTGTCTGAAACATCGTCTATTTTGTACACCAGTTGTACACTGGGAAAATGGACGCCGAACTCAAGCAGGCGCTGGAAGCGATGGAGACCCGAATCAACAAACGTTTCGATCAATTCGAGGAACGCATTCACGACGCCCAAACGCGGCTGCTCTCCGTCTTTGAAGGACATTCTGCGGGGCCTCTGGGCGATCCGCGCACCTAGTCGCCGCGGGATGTACACTCGCTTCCATACCTGCGAATCGCGGACCCGCGCTCGAGCAGAAGCTGGACGCGGCACGAGGGCATCGTCGACCCGCTCTCGGGACGCCGCCGGAAGAGCTCCTGAAAAAGGCGCATCCGGATTTCCGGCGGCGCTCTCAACCACTCTGACGTAACTACTACTTTCCTGCGTCAGCGCCTAGCGTTGAAGAGTGAAAGCGCGGATCAAACTCAAACTCGCCCAAGCAGCCATGCGCTCGGGCTCGCGGGCTGAGCGACGCATTCTGCGCGACCTGGACCGTCGCGAGGCGGACAGCGTCCGCCGAGTCGCAGAGCAGCCGCCCGAACTAAAAAGGCGGATCGCCGCGACGATCTTCGCGTATCAGCGGAACTGGACCCCGGCGCAAATCGCGACTCATTTCAATTGGGAGCTCGAGGACGTGACACGCTGGATGGAAGCCGGATCCCCGCTGCTGTGATCGACTTCGAGCCACGATTTAACATTACGTCGTAACGTCAAATTCTTTGAATTGTTTCCGTCTGTTCAAACGAAGAACTCTCGCGGCTTTTCCCCGCAACTCCCTTCGCTGTCATGCGGTACCCGCTGTTGCCCGGGGCATGTTGCACTCTTTGAATTCTTTGAACACGCGGGCGCCCAGGACAGATCTTTCCGGGCGCGATCGGCGACAACTGGCGATAACTCCTGAAGGCTCAGCGCATGTTGAGGCGGAGGCGACATTATGTCCTACTGTCTCCTTTTTTGAATAGCGGGAGAGCCTTTCAAAAGAGGAGTTGGGGGCGACTTTCCCCCGCAACTCCCTTCGCTGCCATGCAGTACGCGCTGTTGACCAGGGCGTGCTTAGTCTTTGAATTCTTTGAACACACTCTGAGCGAGCCTCTCCCCCGATTCGGCGCGAACGAAAACTTACACAGGCTCAGCTCATGCTGCGAGGCCCATGAACACGGACCATCGCGAGGTCTGTGAGTCGCAGGAGACTGCTGAGGCGCTCGAAAAATTTGCGCCTCAGCCTTTGAACGTTTGAACTCTTTGAACTTTGTGGGGTTTATTCGACTCGCCCGAAAAGCAGGCAAGCCGCACAGGACACGGGGTTTACGCGATTAATGCGCTGCCGAGGCGCTTTCGGGCTAGGGTTGGGGGTATGAAGTCTCTTGAGCAGCAACTTAACGAACAGGCCGAGGAAATCCGCCAACTGCGCGGTTCCCCTGGCAGATCCACCACCACCGTCGCCCAGCTTCTTTCCGATTCTGGGCTGCCGCCCGCATCGCAAGCACGCCTTCGCAAGAAAATCCCACTCAATGAAAAAGCCGACGCGGTCAAGGCAGCGATCACTGAGGAGCGCGAATATGTCCGCAAGCTCGGTCAGGGCAAGCAGAATCAGGGCGACGGCTTCGACCTCTCAGTGTCAGAGCTAGGCTCTCGCCTGGTCGAGTCTTACATCGCCTTAGGGCTTTCGACCGCCGAGGCAAAGATCGCCGCCGGCGTAGAAACCGCGGTGACGAATGTGAGCGAGTCCCGGCAGAAATTGGCAAACGCCGCTAAGACGCTGGGGTTGAGCGATGCACAAGCCGCGGCATTCGCGGAGATCTAACCACAGAGGGAAGGAACACTGACACCATGAGCGATCAAATCTCAGAGAAGGCAGACGTGCAACCCACATTGGGGGCAGATCTTCAAGCATTTGCGCGAAAAGAAAGACCCACGAGCGATATGCAGTTGCATCTCGATGAACAGGCGCTGGAGCGCAATCGCAACTATCTGGCGGACGCCCAAAGCATGGTTGTCCGTTTCGAGTTCGAATTGACCGCACTCCGCGGAAGAGAAAAAGAAGGCCGGGGAATATGCGACCAGATCGGGCAACTGGCCACGAATCACCCGGAGCACGCCCGCGACTTGGAGAAAGCGAAGGCCGTTCTGGTCAAGATCGCCTCTCTCCGATCTCTCGCAGAACAGAACCTCGCAAATGCTCGTGACAGGACCAAGTTCTTTCAGGATGCCGTGACGGCATCTCACACGCCGGCGATTCAGCGATCCGAAAAAGTCCGACGCCTGATGAGGCAGATCGCAGGCTAACTAAGAATTTAGCAGGACCTTCTCATGGGCCAGCTAGCCGGACGGGCTTCGGCAACTTTCATGGGCGCCGCGGCTCTCCCGGTCTCCTCACCACAGCGCTTTTTCTGGAGGCAGCATGTAAGCCGTGGCGGCACGGGGCATTCTAAACAGTCTAAACAGTCTGCTTTTTCAGCTTCACGATGACGATCGTTGCTCCTAGAACTTGGCGTTTACTCTCCGCTGGAGAAGCGATGCTGACGATGAACCCGGCCCAGTTTTCTCCCTTGCGGATTCGGTGAAGTGTTTCCTGTCCAAGGCGTGAGTCGAGATATCCGAGCTGCTCACCGGTTTCGAGATGAACAGCTATCGCAGTTCGTGAGACGGGATTCTCGCTATCCCATCTGAGCATGAGGAGTTGGAGCGGCTTGCAATGGGCGAGTACGGCTTGGCGCGAACTGCCGTCCAGATTGGAATGTGTAACGCCTGCGACGTGCGCGAAGATGTAGCGCTCGATGAGTTTGTTGTCGTCGAGCCAGTTGGCGATTAGCCAGTTCGATTCGCCATAGTCCGGAGGAGCGGCCCTGTGCCACTCGATGGGCTGCGATTCGGTCATTTACTTCAACAGTTCAAACAGGACGATCAACACCACAGGGAGAAGTACGAAGATGATCCAAAGGTGTTTGACGATTCGACCGGACGCCATCTTCGAATCCTCTCGAGCGCAATTCACGATATAGGCAGCATCGGCCGAGATCTCCCCGCGCGGCGCTTCTCTGGCCATCGCCCCAAGTTTGAGCCCTACCGAACATAGCTGAGACTCGCTGCAAATGTCGCAGGTCTGGCGATGCAATTGGAACTGTTCTCTGATTTCGCTCTGGGTTACGGGCGATGCGGCGGCAGTCATCAGATCACCTCGAATCTTTCGAACGGGACGATACCACACAACGCAATGAACTTATATAGCACTCATTTCGACTTGTTAAGCCTTCGAGAAGATGGACCGCAACTGGTTCTCGAAGATGTTTCTCGGCCTCGAGGGCGCGGAGGACGCGAAGAAGACATTCGATGAAGTCGGCAAGGCTGTCCAGGAAGCGCTCTCCACGCGCACCCCTCAAGCGTTCGACGATGCTTTGAAAGCGGTCAACAAGGGCCTCGACGATGCAAACGACAAACTGAAAGCACTTGCCGCGCAGCAGAAAGCGACCGCTGGGACGGCCGACATGGGTCTCGGCGAAAGCGCGGGGCCCGACGAACGCAGTTCAGGCATTCAACGAAGCGATGAAGCGCCTGGAAGCCTATAAGACGGCGATCCAGGAGGCGCAAACCACCGAGCACGAAGAGGCCGATAACACTTCGCTCGAGGAGCACCTGAAACAAGTTGGCGAAGCCGCCAGCGCGGCCGGCAAAGAAGCAGCGCGCCAGGCAGGCGAAGCGAAACGCGCGTTCGACGCTCAAACAGAAAATATCAAAGATCTTCTCAGCGAGCAGCACCGGCTATACGACGACGGCAAGATCGATGCCGCAGCATGGGCCGCCGCCCAAACACAAGCGACCGATGCGGCGGGAGCTGTCGGAGTCGCCATGCCCGGCGGAAGCAGCGGAAGCAGCAGTACGCAGCAGGGCCCGAGCGTCGGCAATACCACGTCATCCGGATCTGGCAGCAACAGCAGCGGGCCCACGCAGATCGTAAGCACACCCAAACTCGCCGAAGGCGGCGTGGTTTCTCAGCCGACGACCTTTGTCGCGGGAGACAGCAAGACCGGCGGCGGAGCTGACGAAGCAATCCTGCCGCTATCGGATCCAACCGCCATGCGCCAGGTCGCGCCCGGCATCCCCGCAGCGACCGCCCAGGAGCAATCCGCATTCGATCCCGAATCGATCAAGCGCATGATGGAGGCGATCTCATCGCTGACCGGGACGCGCGACGCTTCACAGGACTTTCATTTTGCCGACTCCCCCGCTCCGCGCACCGTGGGCGAGGCTCTGGGTTTCAGTTTCGGAGCTCCAACGCCCTCGGTGCAAGAGTCCACGGGATTCACATCCGGCGAACCAGCTCCCGGCGACAAACCCGCTTTCAGCTTCGGCGAACCTACCGAGAACGAGAAAGCCGACTTCCTCTCCTCGCAGCCGTCAGTCGGAGAGAAGCCCGGCTTCGAATCCGCGACGAGCGCTCCTACCGTGGGCGAGGCCTTGGGTTTCAAGTTCGACACGCCTTACCCGGGCGACAAGCCGGTATTCAGCTCCGGCCAGCCCTCAGCGCCGGAGAAGCCCGGCTTCAGCCTTGCGGCGCCTTCAGCCGGCGAGCAACGCGACTTCGCGGCCGCGAGCCCGCAGACTGTGGGCGACGCGCTTGGCTTCAGCTTCTCCGCACCGCGGACCAGCTACGATGGCCTGGGCTTCACGTCCGGCCAGCCGTCCGGTACCGCGACGCCCGGCTTCAGCTCCGGAGTGCAGTCGACGAGCCAGAAACCAGAGCTCAACTTCGGCCAGCCCTCCGCCGGCGAACGGCCAGGGTTCGATTACAGCGCTCCCTCGATGGCGCGCGAGATGCCGGACATGGAATCGCTCGCCGCAAATTTCGGCGGCCTGCTCTCGCAGCCAACTTTGCGATCGGCTTCGAATGCGCAAGTTCCCATGGCAGCGATCGCCGGATCCCCGTCCGCGACGCCGATCGATCTCGAAGCGCGCATGGAGAAATTTGCCGAGCGCATCGGATCCCAGCTCAACTCGGAGAACCGATCTGCCGGCGACACGACGACGCACATCCACCAAAACATCAAGGGCATGATCTCGCCCGACAATTTAAAGAAGGTCATGAAGAAGATGAACCAGGCTGTAAATAACCGCCAGGCCTCATTGAGGGCCTCTGACTCGCTCAGGGTTACGAGAAGGTCCCAGTGATGCGGCCCCAATATCACCCAGTCCGCAGATCCTTCAGACGAGCGGCAGGGGAGCGCGCAGGGCGGATCCCGTTTGCGATTCCGGCCCCGCGCCGGCGAACTAAAGTAAGTCTGCGAGACGCAGTCGCTCGTGATAGCTTTGCCACATTCTGCGCGGGGACAGCCGAAGTGCGAACAGGAGCTGGGGTCAGTTCTTTCTTTAGTTTTCGGCTGTCCCTGATCGCTTTCAAAACGCCGATCGCGCGCCTCAGATTCCGAAGGTCCAGGAGGCGCTTCAATGGCGCCCTGTGGGCGCAGTAGCGTAATTCGGAACCCACCAGCCTCAGAAACGTCTTCCCACAGTCTTCGCAAATCTTCATTTCTAATGCCACGGGCCCGGCCGGCGCCGGGCGCCTGGTCTTTCGCGACAAAGCGGCCATGCTTCCAAATGTACGCCGAAGCACTGTTCTCTAAGTTAACTAAGTGGTACCTAGCGTGGTTTGTTGACAGGCGGGGTACAATTCGTGCGTCCAAGCTAAAGCGCACCGCGCCGGACTGAAATTCCGGCGCGGCGCTGACCCCGTCACCTATACAGGAGGCAACGTGGCTGGCAAAGATCCTAACATCCAACGCCAACGCATTCAGCTATCCCCTCACGCACTTCCTTTTCTCACCATGCGACGTCTGAGCCTGCTAAGAACCGCAGCGACTCTGCACTTCGCCATTGATTGCGCCGTCACGTACGCGGGGCGCCAGGTGGCTCTTAGCACCGAGCGGCTTCTAGTCAGCGACCTTTACCAGGACTTGGAGCGCGATTATGTCATCAACGGGCGCCGGTCTCTCGTGGACCTCCGGATCCGCTGGCATCGGCATCTCAAGCCAGTCTTTGCCACAATTCCCGCGCGTGACCTCGTCACTGCACAAATCAGCATATACGTCGCACGGCGCCTGGAGGAGAAAGCGAGCAACTCGACAATCAACCGTGAGCTCGCGTTGCTCAAGAGGTCCTATTTGCTGGGCATCGCGAGCGGTCGGCTGAAGGCCGGAGAGCGGCCATTTTTCCCGATGCTCACTGAACGCAACATACGCACTGGTTTTCTCCGAGATGACCAATATGCTGCTCTGGCACGCGCGACTGAGTCGGTCGGGCCCTGGCTCAGAGCAATGTTCGAAGTCGCATTCACTTACGGTTGGCGCGTCTCAGAGCTGCGTAGCCTGCGGGTTAGTGATGATATCGACATGGCACGGCGATCGATCATGCTCCATCCGGGCCAAACCAAGAACGATGGGGGGCGCCTCGTGTTTATGACCAACAGGGTTTACGAGCTCCTCGGCCCCCTGATCGCTGGCAAGGCGCCCGGCGACAAAATATTCACCCGAGTGACCAGGGGAAGAAAATGCAGCATCTGTAGCGATGCTCGACTTGCCGAGATCGACTCCGCACTGAACGCGGGAGTAAAACAACAGACTGTCGCGGAGCAGTTCAAGTCAGCGCTGCTGCTATCAGCCGACACGTTAACCGCCGCGCAAAGGGCAAAACGCTTCTCTCGGTAAAGAGTTTTTCCAAGAGCTGGAAGCACGCGACGCGAGAGGCTGGCTGTCCGGACCTTTTGTTTCATGACCTCAGAAGAACCGCAGTGCGAAACCTAGTTCGCGCAGGAGTGGATCCTGCCTTGGCCATGAAGATTACGGGCCATAAGACGAGATCGGTCTTCGATCGCTACGACATCATCAATGAGGATGACCTACACAGGGCAACGGCGATGCTGGACCTGGTCGAGTGCCAGCGAGCTCGCCCAGTGGATCCGCAGCAAGCAGCCTTGCCGCTCGAAGATATCGCACCGCGAAAACCGGCTGCATCCGCTAAGAAAAAGGCGTTATCAGCTGCCGGCGATCCGATACCAGCGTGAGACTTCCTGGTGAGTAACAGGCAGCTGAAACAGGCGCCGCCGCCTCATTACTGCACTTGTGCCACTACAACGTTGGCTTCATTGACCGCCCTATATCGGTGATAACGCACCTTGATAGTCGTACCAGGCTCGTGGCGGCTTATCTCTTCGGTCAGATCGCGAATGGTGTACAGGTAACGATCATTGACGGCAACGATCACATCTCCGACGCCGATTCCTGCCTGCTGAGCTGGGCCGCCAGGGGTTACCGCTGTGACGGAGATTCCGTCGCGGCGAACGTCGGGATTACCTTCGAAAAACGCGCCGATGGTAGCGTTTCTGAACCTCTGCACAGGCGGAGGGTCGTCCTGTTGCTTCGTGTTGGGATCGATTAGCGGATGGGCTTCGGAGAGGGTCGGCGTGCGCGTGTCGATATTCGCTGCGTTGAGTTTGGTCGAGGCCGCATCTTGAACGCTGAAATCATAGACGTAGGCAGCCATGCCTTCGCCGCGTGCGAGGAACAGCGCGTACTCTCCCTTTTTGAGTTCCTCTGCCGGCATGATCCTGTAGATCGCCGGCTTAACCTCCGAGCGAAACAATTGAATCTGGTGGGTCAGGCTGATGCCAGAGCTACGGCGCCAAAGACCTTCGGCACCGATCTCGAACTGTCGGCGCGACGATTTTTCTTCCAGACGGACGAGAATCAGATCGCCGGCGTTCACGCCGGCGGCGGACTCTTGCTGCGCGGGCAAGAAGTAAAAGACAGGTTGCGGAGAAACGACGGTCTGCGCGTGTGCTCGGAGTAATTGAATGTTCTCCTTCTTGGTTTTGATTCCCGCCGTGACTTGATAAACGAATAGGCTCCCGCTGCGCTTGAACTCGGCAATCTGGCCTATGATCTTGACCGCACCTTCGGGGGCATCGACGTACATTCCCGGCTCAGTCGGAAATACCGGCTGAGAGGTTTGCGCCGGCGCGCGAGTGCACACGAACATGAGCGCCGCTGCAAGTATCTTTGTCATCGGATTCTCCAGTTGGGGGAAGGAGTTGAATCAGACGCTCTTCTTCTGCTTGACTCTCCGAGTGGCTCGTTTCTCCAGGGCCTTCGAGCGTTCCGCGATGTCGTTGACGGTCTCGCGGAGTTTGCCCCAGCGAGCTTTGGCTGCGCGTTGAGAGATTTCCTTGCGTTGCTCAGCGGTCATTTTCGTGAGTCGAGCTTTCCCGCCGCGCTTACCGATCTTCGCCATGTACTCCTTGATGCTATCCACGGCCCGAGTTTACCTTGGAATTGCGCGATGGATGCTAAGCAGCTTGGAACGTATTGATAGCCTAGCAAATATAGTTCTTGACGGAATTATGCTAAGCGGCTTACTATCGCTGCATGGATCACGAAATGAGGGAAGCATTGAAAGCCTTAGACGCCCGGATGGAAGCGATGGAAGCCCGTATCATGGCTCGGTTCGAACAAACCGATGAGCGCATTCACGATACGGAAACGAGACTTTTGAAAGCCTACATCGGCTGGGGTCAATCCATCGACCTAAAAATGAAGTCAGTCCCGCTGATCGAGGCGCGGATGAACGTCGTAGAGGAACGCATCACTGAACTGGAGCGCAAGAATTTACAACGAGGTTTGTAGTTTTAAGCGGATCGGCCCGGTGTTATCAGCACCTGACCGATCCTAACCAAGCAAAGCCTATACGGAGGCTCAGATGGCTCACAGCACCCTACCACTGCACGATTTCCCACCGCAACAGCCAATGACGGGGGTCACCCGTCCATCAACCCAGTTCGTTGCCGCCTCGAAAGAGATCGGCTACGTCAAAGGCAGTTTCTACGGACCTCCAGGCACGGGCAAGACTACGGTGCTGGCGATGCTTCTGATCTACCTCTCGAAGACCTACCACAACAGCGCGCCCGTGGCCTGGCTCGCGTCCGAAAAGGGCGTGGATTTCGTCATCGACGTTTTCAAGGCGGAAGGCGTGCCGTTGCTGGTCAGCCGGAGCCGATCATTTCTCGATCTGCGCTCGGCCACGCGAGACGCGCGCGAAGCGGGCGCCTGCGCCGTGGGCGTCGATTCGATTACGCATTTCTGGCAAGAGCTGTTCACCGAGGGCATGCGAGCGAAGGGTCCGCGTTTGCAGAAGATCATGCGGATCAAGGAAGAGTGGGCGCCGTTCTCGCAGGACTTCCAGGACTCGCCCGTGCATTTCCTCGTGACTGGGCGCCTCGGTTTCAACTGGGATGAAGCTGAAGTTCAGAACGAGCAGACGGGCGAGATCACCAAGGAAGTCTCGCGCGGCGGCTCGAAGATCAAAGCCGAAGGCGACTTTGGGCACGAACCGGATTTAGAAATCGAGATGTCCTCAATCGAAGACCCCGACTTCATGCGCTGGGAAAAGGTCCGCGGCAAGAATCGCAAGACCTTTAAGTCGCAGATGATCCACATCGCCACGCTGAAAAAGTCACGCGTCTGGGCATTGAATGGCAAGGCTTTTTCCTGGAAAGATCAGCCGGAGTACAAGCTCGGCTACTACAAGACCGTGGCCGAATGCTTCAAGCCCCACTTTGAGCAGATCAACATCCACGGCTCGCACAATGTCATGGCGAACACCGTCGGTTCTTCACTGCTGTTTCAGCCAGGTTCGGACCAGAGTAACTACGAGCTGCAGATCAAGCGCACAATCGCCCTCGAAAAGTGGGATGCCACGATGGGCGTGATTGCTGGCGGACAGACGAAAGACGCCATCAAGATGCGCAGCGTCATCGGCTTCTCGATCACAGGAACAAGGTCAAAGACCGAGTTTGAGCGCCAGGGGTTGCTCGCGATCGAGCGCCAGGTTGAAATCCTCCAAGCCCTCGAGGAACGACTTAAAATCGATCCGCCGGCGGCCGAAGCCGATCTCACGGCCTGTATCCGCATGGCGATCGAAGACGTTGAGAACCCCGAGCACAAGCAAATAACATTCCTCGAGGCGAAGCTCGGGCAATCTGTCGCACAGCTGCAGGGTCCTGTGATTGCGATGGTCGACAAGCCGAACGGTAAGAGCGCAGACCCGTTCTAACAAGCAGGGGGGCCAGTTCCGATGGAAGCTGGCTCCTCAACTTTCCCCGGTGATGTTGAACGTCAAATGAAAACGCCCCCAAAAGCTCGCACCAAATCCATCAAAGGCGACGCCCATCTCATCGTTCTGATCGACCCTTTCTCTTTCCTCGAAGACCTCCTCACTGAAGAGAACTTTCTCGAAGAGGAAACCCCAGAAGCTCCCGACGAGGGACAATGCCAATGATTTTGTGTGATGCATCGCCGTACGGCGCACGGTAGTAATATTTCGAGTATGGACGCGAAAACCATCCGAGAGCTGGTGCGATCTGAGCTTGCCAAGGCGCGATCCGAGCTCGCCAGGAAAGGCGGCCTGGCGCGAGCGAAGAAGCTGACACCCGAGCAGCGCAGGGCGAGCGCGCTGAAAGCCTCACAGGCCGCGGCGAGGGCGCGCACATTGGCCGCGAAGGAAAGGGCGCTATTGCGGAAAAGCAATCAGGCGCGGAAGAGCAAAGTACGTCGGAAAGTCGGCCTATTTTGAAAGAGACGACGGAACAACCAAACGGGTTCGGGGTGCGACCTGGTCGCGGCGGCGCCCGCGTTGGCTCGGGACCGAAAGTAGCCACGCTTGCAGGGCTGCTCAAACGATCGTCACCCCGGCGCGCGGAAATACTCCGAACAGATATTCGTCGCACTGCACTCGAGCTGCTGATGGACTGGGCGCGGGCGGAATTGCGCCGGCTGCCGAGACGTAGAACTTAGATCAGGCCACGCCTTGCTCCGCCAAAAGCCAAGGCGCGCCTGACCCCTTGGGGTTGCTCATTTGCCAACAAATCGTAGCACGAAAAAATGCGCACTTCCCGAGTGCAGCAAGGAATTCAGCCCGACTCAACGCAAGCAGAGATATTGCTGCCGCAGACATCAGAGGAAGGGCAGCATGCGGAACTGGCAGAGAAGACATCGAAAGCAGGTCAGGGCTTACAACGCAGCCTGGAAAGCCGCCAACCCGGAGAAGGTAAAGGCTCACAAGAAGAAAGCTGCTAAGAAATATGCGATCCGCCGTCGCATGCTGTACAAAGCGCGCACTCCGGAGCGAAAGGCGGAGGACAATCGAAAGCAGAGGGAACGGCACCATCGCCGATATCCGAACCGCAGCCCTGAACAGGTGAAGAAGGACAAAGAGCGGAGCCGGGACAAATACCAGAAGTTCCTCGCCATGAAGCTCCAAGCCGAGCGCATCATCGCCCAGGGAAAACTCGCAATGCCGCACCGCAAGCCCCAAGACGAGAGAGCGGCTCTGGTGAACCAACTTTATAACGACGACAAAAAGTGGCCGGCCATCCAGAAGCAGGTTGAACAAACATTCAACATCCACACCACGGTTAAGGCTCTCCAAGAGCTGCGAAAGCGATATGTCGATCGCCTGGAGCGGATGAACAAAGCCAGTTAAGAAAACCCACGAAAGCTTTCGTGGGAAAAATCCACGAAACGTTTTAGAGGCTTACTTCCGCACTGATCGCCTGCGATCCTTCCAGTGATTGAATTCTAAGTTCAAATCTCGCGCATTCAATGCCAGGCCGCGCCGCTCTCGGCAATGCCCCGTTTGTCACGGAGACTGCTGGCGCCTTCTTTCGCTTAACGGCGAGGTCGTCGCCGTACGGTGTGAATGCAGCGGCGGTCGAAAGCCGGTTGAGCCAGTTCGCAGCTACAAAATGGCCGCCGCAGGAGATGTCGAATGAACCATGGCCCTGCCGGCGCGGGAAACGATGTGCCCTCGCCGGATTCGTCTGCGTGGCGGCGACTCCATCTTTATGATCAGCCGGCAGCGCCAGCCTCTCTTTGCGATTTACGCACACAGAGCGAAGTGCTTGCCAGGCTGATCATGGAGCCGAACTTGTTGCGGGAATCCTTCGGCGATTTGACGACTACCGACTTTAGCGGAAGCGTGGACGCGTCGCTTTTCCGTGCCATAGCTAAGCTCGTGGAGGAAGGAAAGCCGTTCGATATCCCAGAATTAGCGGACGCATAGGGCGCCGAAAAACAAGTCGGCGATCCGATTGCTTACCTGTCAGACCTTGTCCGCACGGAAGGAATGGACCTGGCAAGGAATATTCGCGGCCGGGTCGAAAAACTTCACCGCCTCGCCAATCTTAGGCGCCTACTGAGATTTTCTGAAGCGGCGCAGCGCCAAGCCCAGACGCCGCAAACCGATCCTCACGAGCTCATAGAAAAACTGAAAGTCGCCCTCGAGGCCCTGAGCGCTGGTTACGATATCAATGGCCAGCTACTTCCTTACGCCCCGCGCAAGCTCGCGCGTCGGCCGGATTTGATTACGCTTGCATCGATCGAGGCGCGACCGGTCCCATGGCTCTGGCGACCGTATCTCGCTTACGGAATGCTCCACCTGCTTTCAGGCGATCCATCAGCCGGCAAAACCTACGTTGCCCTCGCATTCGCGGCCGCTCTCACCGTCGGCAAGATTCCCTATACCGGGCAGCCTTGCGAGCCCCTCGATGTTGTTTATCTCTCGACCGAGAACTCAGCGGAATTTGTGGTGCGGCCGCGCTTCGACGCGCTTGCTGGGGACGCGACCCGGTTTCATTGTCTTCGGGGAGCAGTGACGGGTGACGGCCCAAAGGAGCGACGGGAGCAGGTGCGATTGAGCGACATCCCGCTACTGGAGGCGACAGTAAAGCAAACTAAGGCTCGGCTTCTCATCGTCGATCCCATTCAGTCGTACCTCGGCGGCGAGGTTGATCTTCACCGCAGCAATGAGACCCGACCTATTCTCGACGGACTGGCGACCCTCGCAGAAAGGCACAATGCCTGCATCCTGATCCTTCGCCATTTTGCGAAAGCGACGACTGGCCATGCGATGCACCGCGGGCTTGGCAGTGTCGATATCACGGCGCGATCGGAATTGCAGGTCGGTTATCGCGACCAACAGCGCGCGATCGTCCAGGTAAAAAACAACCTCGGTGAGTATGGCAAATCGATCGGCTTCGAAATCAACCCGGACGGCGCGTTTCGGTGGACGGGCGAGACCACGATCACAGCTAACGATCTTGCGGCGAGTGGCATGACGGAGGAAGACCGCGATGCGGTGAGTGAGGCTGCGGAGAGTCTCTCCGACATGCTGCGGGGCGGCCCCAAATTACAAAGTGAGATTTTCTCCGAGACGAGGGAGATGGGGATATCGCCCGCGGCCGTGCGAAGAGCCAAAAAGAAACTAGGGGTCCAGCACCGAAAGAAAGCGGGAAAACGGCACGGGCAATCTGAATGGTTTCTGGAGGGCTGTGAAGATGGCGAGATCGCCCCCAGTTGAAGGCATAACGCGCTGAGAGGTCGTTTGGCCACGTCTGTTAACAGACGAAGGCAAGGGGAACTCGTGTCTTCGGAACAGCTTGTTTGTAGGTCAAGGTGCTCAAGGTGTTCAAGATGCTCATGTGTCTAGAGCTGAGCACGTTGAGCATCTTGCTTCCTTGACGCGGCGCAGTTGCAGCGCCCGCATTTCTTTTTGTGAGAGAGGAGAAAACGTCATGGTCGATTCGTCTAGCTCGCGAACCGTCTCAGCCGTTCAACCCGGCTACTACACCGTCGCGGAAATCGCCGAGAGATGGAAGTTAAGTACATCTGTGGTGCGCCGCATCTTCAGGGACGAAGAGGGCGTGCTCAAAATTGGGCAGGAGCGGCCGCACCTGGTCCGGCGCAACCGGAAAAAAATGTCCGTACAGCGTCACGTCGTCATGCGCATTCCGGAGCCCGTGCTTCGCCGCGTGGAAGATCGGTTAATGCACAAACGGGGACCCGAGGCCGTCCCCATTCGCGACCGAGTCCGCGGCGCCGGCGGTCTCGACGCTCTTGACGCGAGCTAACGCGCGGCGCTGACTCTCGACGCAATCGTCGAGACGCTGTTGCGTCCAGAAGAGGTAGGCGTTCTCCGTGGTGGCGGTTTTCGCATGACCGAGCATCTTCGCAATATTGTGAAGCTCAACGCCGCGCGTGATGGCATCGATCGCGAAGGTGTCCCGCAGCATGTGCGGATGAGGTTTGCGCCGCGTGCCCGCCTCGGTTTCAATCTCGCGCATCCCGGCAAATGCACAGAGCTTCTGAAAACGGTCGCGCCAGATCGCGCAATTCAGGGCCTCCTTCACGCCGAGAAATCGAAAAGGCTGATCCGGATCGCTGCCCTCTTCGGGCGGGATCGAGCGAAACCGCGCGGCGCGCACGGGATCGAGCAGAATCACGGCGGGTTTCACGTTCTTACGGCGATTCTTGTGGCGACGGTAGGTGAGCACATCGTTCGGAGCCAGGTGGTGCGCGGGTCTGAAGTGCACGATATCGGTCACCGCCATCCCCGCCCATCGCCCGAGCTCAATGAAGGCGCCGAGACGTGCGGCGTAATTCTTAAGGCCCGGAGCTTTGTAGAAGGGAAGCGCCTTCACGATGCGATCGTACTCTTCATCCGTGAAGTAACCGCAGCGATTTCCCTGAACGAGGCTCGCGCCCTTGTCGAAGACTGGTAACTGCCTGATGTGGCCGCGGCCGAGAATCCAGGTCAGGAAGGATTTGATGTTACGACGCCAGATCTTCGACGTCAGATCATTGGTTCGCCAGGTGGCCTGCCACGCATCGAGCATGTCGGAGGTGATCTGATCGACGCTGCTAACTTGCACGCGAGCGGTACGGTTCATCGCATCCAAAAAATCGAGCAGACTGACATTCAAAGCCTTGCGGCCCGGTCCGAGACCGGCAGGGCGCTTGCGCCGGCGACGGAACATCCCAGCGACGCAGACCAGATAGTTGGGCGCGCGGTCGCGAGATGCGAGCATGGTCAGATAGCGCTCGATCGCATCCTCGACTGCGATGCTCGACCCGCCCTTAAGCTTGCGGAGTTCTTGGACCTCGGGATCTACGGGATCAAATCCCTTGAGAACTTTTCGCGCCTCGTCGCAGGCCTCGGTGAAATCCCCGGTGCCTGCCGACTTGCGATAGGGCGCGGCGCCGCGAGGGCTGACGTACATCCATTTCGGACAGCCACAGTTCTGCTGGTTGTCGTCCTGGAGTAGGCAGGCATTGATGTGACGCCGCGTATAGACGCGCACGCTACCGTAGAGCCCAGAGAAAACGACGTTGTGGACGGTGGCGGGCAAACGGTTTTTCGCTTGGGGTCGCATAGTTTGCTAGTTGAGGGCCCGTCGTTTGAGCCGGCGGAGCTCCTGAATTTCGGGATCAAATCCCTTGAGAACTTTTCGCGCCTCGTCGCAGGCCTCAGCAAAATCCCCGGTGCCGATCGACTTGCGATAGAGCGCGCCACCATCGCGAGGGCTGACGTACATCCATTTTGGGCAGCCGCAGTTCTGCTCGTTGTCATCTTGGAGTGGGCAGCCATTGATGTGACGCCGGGTATAGATCCGGACGCTGGCATGGAGCGAAGAGAAAACGACATTCCGGGCAGCTGCGACGGGAGGCTTTTTTGGCTGAGATCGCATAAATCGTCGATCTCAATGTACACCATTTGTACACGGCGCTACAAGCTAAAAAAACATCAATGTTTATGCGGGCTCAAGAGCATGGCTTTATTTCTGCTCGAAGTAATATCTGCCGGCCGCAATATCGGCCTCGGACACGATGACCGCATCGCCGGTAACCAGCGCTTTCAGGGGGATCGGATTGCAGCCGCCGGCCATGCCGACCGACTGCGGATTGATGGGAGCGGCGCAGTTTTTGCAGACCACCCCGTGCGAGTTCTTATAGAAGCCGACGGGACCGCAGATTTCGCAAGCATCGAACAAAGTAGCAATTTTTCCGTCGGGTTTCTGATAAAGCCAGAAACGGACTTCAACGCCGCCCTCTTTGGCTTCGAAGCGGTGCAGTTCCCCGTCGTAAATCTGCTGGAGCGGGATGGAGACCTTGCCATCGACGAAAGTAACCTCGGCGGCCGGCGAAAGCGCACTGGCGCTCTTCTCATAGATGAAGCTGGCAGTGACCATCACGATGAAGGCGAACGAGAAAATGTAAACCGAGGCCATCCACAGGCGTTCGCGGCGGGAGGTCCAGAGCGCTTTGCGCCGGGCGGCACCGGCGGCCGGCAGTTCGACCGGCTGGCGGCTCTTCATTTCAAACAGCACCATGAGCGCGGCCAAGGCCACGATGGTGATAAAGAAAAAAAGTTCGTTGCGGACGATCGGGCCAATGATGGCCATCTCCTGCCGGGAAGAGGGAAGAACGCCGTTCTCCGAGAGTTCGTGCAAGCCGGAGATCACAAGCTGCCCCGCCACCAGGAAAAGAATCGCGGTCGTGACCTTGAAAAATTTCTGTAAGTTGATTTTGACGCTGCCCTTGACGAACATCACGCCAAACAGGACGGCGACGACTACGCCGAGCAGGGTGCCGATAAAGCTCGTCAGTTCGCTCGAATTGAGCGTTACCGCGGAGAGGATGAGGACGGTTTCGACGCCTTCGCGCAGCACCATAAGAAAAACAAAAAGGAAGAGGCCGATCGATTTATCGCCACTCCATGTCTCGCCGCGGGCGAACGATCCCACCTTGCCTTCGATCTCGCCTTTGAGCTTGCGGCCGGTCTTCATCATGAAGACGATCATGGTGACAACGAAGACGGCGGCGGCCAGCATGACCCAGCCTTCGAAGATGTCCTGGTTCCAATTGAGGCGCGAAAGCATGACCGCGATGCCAATCGATCCGGCAAACGCTGCGGCCAGGGCGGCATAAACCGACTTGCGCAGGTCACTGCGCCCGATCTTTGTCAAATAAGCAAGCGTGATCCCCACGATGAGAGCGGCTTCGACGCCTTCGCGGAGCGTGATGATAAATGCCTGGAGCATTGAATTAGAGTCCGCTTTCCAATTGAAATTGAAATTCAATTTCAATATCACCAGGATACGGTTTCGGGTGGAAGCGGTCAACGCGGACAATCACAAATGCCCGGGATTTGCATCACACGGGGAAAACCGGGCATTGAACGGTGCTTGGCGGGAACACCAGGTCTCCGCCGATTTGTGGTGCGTGAACTTGCCGACAAACCGCGCGGTTCGGGTCGTTCCTTTTTTCGGAGTAGGCTATTGTTGCTGCAAGCATTCAGCCTCGCACCGAGATACCGTCGTCGCGTAGGCCGATTCCCCTTTTTTTCTTAAAGAATCTTCAAAAATGTCTTCGCCTGTGCAAGTTCGGGAAAGAGATTTTCTTCCGCCAGAAATTCCTTCGAGTGCACGCATCTCCGGCTGCCCCGCAACTTGACCGGGTGCTTCAAATGCAACATCTCGTGAAACAGAATGTATTCGACCGCGTAGCGCGGCACGCGCGCGTGGTCGAAGACGCGGCTGATGACAATCGCGTTATGAGCCGGGTCGTAGTGGCCGAGGCTGCGGCGGGCGTGGTTCCGGCTCCAGGTGAGTTGCGGGCGTCCCATGAGTCCGTGGAAGAAGCGACGGTTGAGGTCTTCGAAGATTTCTTCTAAATGGTAATGGTGGCCGCGTGCGGAGCGGATGTGCTTGCGTCCGCGCATCTGGCGGACCAGCCGGGCCTTGGCACTGACGTCATGGCCGGCAACATATCGGCGATAACGAGCGCTGTGCGCGCGCTCGACCGGCTTGCGATAAAGCTTGGCGAGCAGGATATGGGCAATCGAATGCAGCACGATTTCGGGAGCGCCTTCGAGCAGGTCAGAGAGGCGGATGTAGAGCTCTCCCTGGCGCTGGCGGATGGTGTTGTTGATCGAGACGAAAGGATAAAAACGAGCGTGCATCGGCGGTGCCGGCGTGTGCGGACGCAGTTCGCGATAGGCCTCGTGAAAGATTTGGGCGAGCTTTGCAGACACGTTGAGGGAAGATTAGCACGACGTTAGCAACCGACCTGGCTGTTGGAAGCGGCGCAGGGTATGGCGCGCGCCGTGGAGAAAGATTGGCGAGCGTGGAGGGAGCGCCGGCCGAGCTAGACGCTCTGCCGGCGCCTTTATTGCAGCGACAGTCCGTACGGGGACTCAGGTTGGTCGGAGAGGTGGAATTCGAGCGTATGAGGCTGGTTCTCAGCTCCGACGGCGATCAGGGCGTCGAGAATGGATTCGAGATTGGCAGCGGAACCAGACCACACCCGCGAAAAGGAGTCGCGATGAACCGACAATTCGCCGACCAGCCGGCCAACCGAGTGCGGGCCGAAATCGATGTCGGTCGGGGCCGGGTCGCTCCCGATGGGCAGCGGAGGACAGCGCGACGGAGACAGGCGGAGGCTGGCCTGGGTCAGCCAGTGGGCGATGAGCGCTTTGAGATGTTGCTTGCAGCAGACGCTCTTCATGTCCTTTTGCGATGCCAGCGTGGGATGCCAGGACAGGATCTTCAGGCGGTCAAACCAGCGGTTCTCGACCACGAGGAACCAACCCGTGTGGCGAAACGTGTCGAGGCCACAAACCGAGCAAGGCGGGCGTTTAGTAATCGCGTAATCCTTCGTGGGAAAGTCCTCTGTTGGGTAGTTCATGGTTGGATCGCCCTCGCCGTCGTTTCGATACCCAGTCAGGCATTGGCCGTGGCTCGGGCGAGGAAACGGGGTCGCGCTCGCTCGCTAAGAGGGACAGTAAGCATCCCGAGGGTGTTGTCGAAGCGGAGCGTGAAGTGCGAGGAGCAGGCGTCGCACAGCCAGAAATGTTCCCGCCGCCGGAGTTTTCGCCGGTTGCCATCGAAAGCGGCGCGGAGGTCGGACGGAAAAGTTTCCGCCAGGAACAGTTTGCCTTCGCGGAGGGAACGGAAGGGGACGGTGCAAGCGGGGTTCGCGCATTTATGGAGCATAGGCTGGGTCCATTCTTCTCTTCGGTAAGATCTCGGTGAGAGAGATTTCAAGGGCGATGCACGCGAAAGGCCGAAGCGCTCGCCGGTACCTTAGAAACAGTTAACTTGTAGATACAGTGAGTTAGATGCCGACGACGTGGTCAGCGTCACTCCTGCCTAGATGTGCGCTGACGGAGAGCGGTCGGGACCGCCGAATAATCGTCATTGGCGCCGAACAATTCCGCTGTGATGGCGATCACAAGCCAGTTGGTCATCAAGGGAATTCTGGGAACGAATTGTCCGGGGCCCAGCCTGGCGCGGTGACGTAGTTTGACGTGACGCCGTTCTAGCTCACAATCCAGGCCGAGGCAGCGATCAGAATGCCAGCAGCCGCAATCAACAGGCCGAGGTGCCAGAATATGCGGCGGCCGGAGAGCAGGGTGATCGAGGTGATGACCAGGGCGACCTCCAGGAATACTTCGCCCAGATCGAAGCGGTCGGCTTTGCGGCGGGTGTGTTCGGTTTCGTTCTCCGTTTCGCGAGCCTTGGAGTCGAGCTCTTTTTGCTCGTCTTTGTAACGGTCCGCCTCGGCCCGATATTTTTCCTGCATCTTGGCAGCGGCTGCCGCGTCCTTGGTGACCATCACCGAACTCAGATCGGCGAACAGTTCATCGTTGTGGCGGCGGATATTCTTGGCCTGGTAGAAACTCCACTGATCGGTGACCTTGTTCTGCAGGATGATTTCTTCGGTATGGGTGCGATGGCCGAGCAGCGACACGGTGGCCACCAGGACAGCGAGCACCGCCATGGTCAGGGTGACGGGGGCGAGATCGGGATGCTCCCGGGCATGCTCGGCGTGCTCGTGCAATTCTTGGAGTTCTTCGCTCATGTCATCGGGCTCCAGGTATTGTTTCATCTCAAAGATCGGATCATCGAATGGGGCGCGGGCGTCGCATTTGCGCAGCCCGCGTCTAGCTTTCTTGGTTGAGCTCTCTCACGACAAGTTTGATTGCGCGCTATGAGCATAAACCAAGTTGCCTATTCTCCCATAACTTTTATCAGAACTCTTTTGTCGCGCTGGCCGTCGAATTCGGCGTAGAAGATCTGCTGCCAGGGGCCGAAGTCGAGTTTGCTGTTCGTCACCGGGACGATGACCTGGTGATGAATGATCAGCGCCTTTAAATGAGCGTCTCCGTTGTCTTCGCCAGTCTGGTGATGCAGGTAGTTCTGGCGGAAGGGAGCAAGCATTTCCAGCCACTGGTCGATGTCTTGGATGAGGCCGGTCTCGTTGTCATTGACGTAAACCCCGGCTGTGATGTGCATCGCGGAGACCAGGATCATTCCGTCTTTGATTCCGGATTTTTTCAGGGCGCTCTCGACCTGCGGAGTCAGGTGAATGTAGGCGCGCTTGCTTTTCGTGTTCAGGGTCAGGTACTCGGTGTGGAATTTCATGCTTTACATCTACCACGGAAAGGCCGCGCCTTCAAAAGTGCGCGTACCATATTTCGCGCGGAACGAGCGCGTACATGTATCGTTGTACATATAGTATGATACATAAGAATGGACTGAATCAGCCGCCGATCGTATTGCTGGTCCGGTCGACTCGCGCGAGACCCGGAACACGCGGCGCCTCAGGTCCGCAGGCCTGGTGTTGCGGCTAGGCTCTGCCCGTCCATCGCGGGTAGGAGCCAGTTCTCGAAAAGCGCGAGAAGTGGCGCACTCCCAGATTGATTCGGTCGACAATTTCGGGAGAAACCCGCGTTCTTACTCCACACCTTGCTGTGGCCCACCCGAGGATGTGGCCCACCCGAGGTTCAGAGAGAAAGGCGCGTTATACTCCAAAGTCAGTGTGGCCCACCCGGCGGATTCCTATGACAGAGGAGAGGAAAATCTGAATCCAATGTCGATTCCGCCCCTCACGAACCCGTTCGTTTCAGGCGAAGCGAAGAGAAAAGACGGCCTGGACTTCGACGTCTATCAGACCTTGAAGATCGGAATTCATCGCGAGCTGCTGAACCACGTCGACCTGGAGCATGTCGATCTGGCGAAAGTGGCGACCGAACGCGACGATCACACACGCCGCCAGGTGTATGCGGCGATTCAGGAACTGGTGTCGAATTTGAAGATGCCCATGGGCACTCCGGAGATGACCCCTTCGGAGAAAGAGCGACTTTCGCTCGAGGTTCTGCACGAAGTATTCCGTCTGGGCCCGCTCGAACCTCTGCTCCAGGATCCGACCGTCAGTGACATCCTGGTGAACGGCGCCAAAGAGGTTTACATCGAGCGCGCGGGCGTCCTCGAAGAATCCGGCGTCGTATTCAAGGACAACGCCCACCTGATGGGGATTATCGTGCAGATCGTATCCGCGATCGGCCGGCGGGTGGACGAATCTTCGCCGATGGTGGACGCCCGTCTGGCCGACGGCTCGCGTGTGCACGTGATCATCCCTCCGGCCGCGGTCGACGGCCCACACCTTTCGATACGGCGCTTCGGACACATCCCGATGACCGAACGCGATCTGCTGGCGACACAGACGCTGACTCAACCCATGCTGGAGTTGCTGCGCGGGGCCGTGAAGGCTCGTCTCAATATCGTGGTGTCGGGCGGTACTGGTGCGGGAAAGACGACGCTGCTCAATGTGCTCTCCGGCTACATCTCCGAGAAGGAGCGGATCGTCACGATTGAAGACTCGGCGGAATTGCAGTTGAAGCAGCGGCACGTGGTACGCCTCGAATGCCGTCCGGCCAACGCGGACGGCAAAGGGGCCATCATGCAACGGCAACTGGTGATCAACAGCCTGCGGATGCGGCCCAATCGCATCATCGTTGGCGAGGTCCGCAGCGACGAAGCGCTCGACATGTTGCAGGCCATGAATACCGGCCACGACGGCTCAATGACCACGGTCCACGCGAATAGTCCGCGCGATGCGATTGCCCGCCTGGAGACCATGGTCATGATGGGCAATGTGAATTTGCCTGAAAAAGCGATCCGAAAACAGATCGCCTCGGCCGTCACGCTGGTGCTGCAGGTGGCACGTTTCAACGATGGCAGCCGCCGTTTGACGCACATTACCGAGATCACCGGAATGGAAGTCGACATCGTCAGCATGCAGGATGTGTTCTTGTTCGAAAAGCAGGGAGTGTCGGCAGAAGGCCACGTGCAGGGGACGTTCACGGCTACGGGCATCCGGCCGAGGTTTGAGGAAAAACTTAGAGCCGCTGGCATTTCGCTGCCGGCGAGCTTCTTTGAGAAGTCGGTGCCGTACCGGCGGGGGTAGTTCCCGATGGCATGTGACGGTGACGGGGCATGTTCAGCTGCTAAGTCCTAACGGCTGAATTACGTAGCGGAATGATATTATACTTGACTCAGGATTAGATTTTTGCTATCGTTCAGGAAGTGAACGGAGGCAGCATGAAGTCAATCCTGACGGAGATCGTGAATCGGTTGGTGGATACGTCGGCAAGCCTAGACGCGATGGAGTTGGCCCTTGTCGAGAGCGGTGTATTGAGGAAGGATGCAGTTCACAATCGCTTCCAAAACCACAAGGGAATCGTTGAATCTCATCTTGTATCGCTGCGCCTACAGATTGCTGCTTTGCCTGAGTAGAGGACAGAATGAACCTACTTTCCATTACCAAGAATTTCTCGACCGAAGATCAGGCGCTCGACCATCTGGTGAAGTGCCGCTGGCCGGATGGGGTACGCTGCCTAGCCTGCGATCATGCCAAGGTCTACCGGATCGACACTCACGGCAAGACGAAGAAGCCGCGCCGATTGTATGAATGCGCTGACTGTGGTTTTCAGTTCAGCACTACTACTGGCACCCTGTTCCATGACTCCCATTTGCCCTTGCAGAAGTGGTTTATGGCGATGGCTTTAATGTGCGAAGCTAAAAAAGGCGTATCCGCTTTACAGGTCTCCCGACATATTGGGGTCACCCACAAGACGGCATGGTATCTGTGTCATCGCATCCGCAAGGCTATGGAGGAAATAAACGCCGAGCCTCTAGGCGGATCGGGCAAGGTTGTGGAGGTTGACGAAACTTATCTGGGCGGCAGAATCACTCGCAAGGGTATCGGGACCGCAAAGGATGCCAAGGTTGCAATTCTCGGCATTGCTGAGCGCAGCGGTCGGGTGCATCTGCAAAAGATCGACAATGCCAA